>JAABUK010004912.1_pt1 | contig 21322 bp, 21 predicted proteins | sample 5559141 | NCBI WGS metagenome assembly JAABUK01 (sample SAMN10711869, study PRJNA513367) | rock metagenome | isolation source: Antarctica rocks | place: Antarctica: Victoria Land, Pudding Butte nord | collected 2016-01-03
AGTCGCCAATGGCTCATGCAGCATTGGGGTAGTTGAGCCAAGCAGCAACACCTACAAAGGCAATGGCTACAAGAGCAATGTCGATGGCTACAGAAGTAACAGTGCTGACCACCACATTAGTGGCAATAGTTACAAGGCAACCCCTAGACGTCCTCAAGGGGGTAATGGCAATGTCACCATGCCCAACAGAGGCCAGGCTGGATCCACATGTCCTTCCAGTTATGGGTCCCAAGGGAGGTCTCATGGGTCCCCTATGGACCTCGCGGTCGCTAAAGCTGGTTGCAGCAGCAGCAGCAACAAGCAGTTGGCAAATGGCAGTAGTGCGCCAGCGGCCAAAGGCAAGGTAGACAGCACAGCCAGTCAGCCGCAGAGTGGAGTTGCGTGGGGCTTCATCAGCGCTTTGGATGGTACTTGTGAGGCATTTAGCCCAGACGACAGCCTGATCTTGGAGCAGCAGTGGAACAAGTTTCAGAGTGCGGAGGCTGATACACAAGCTGCTTCAGAGCACAGGTGTGTATGACCTGCTGGTGCACAATATGTTGTGCAATATGTAGCAAGAAATGACAGTCAGGCTAGGGATACCTTGAAGCAAGCATGTTGCAAAGCTTTTATCCCCTTTAGTTCTGTAGTTGATGCTGCAAGGAAAATTCAGGCAATGCATGATGCATAAGGCTGATAGGCACACAACAAGTTGTTGCAAATGGTAACTTGGCGGCAGCATGGACACAGCTTGCCCTAACTTTTGATTTCTATACAGGTACTACATTCTCACATTGGGCAACGAGGTGTGCACCATTGATCTGGTTGCAATGCTCCTCAGCAGTGAGAATGGCGGCAAGGCTCCTTGCCCAGCTGTCTACCGAGACCTGCTGGTGCACAATATTTGTGCAATATGTAGCAAGAAATGACAGTCAGGCTAGGGACACCTTGAAGCAAGCATGTTGCAAAGCTTTTATCCCCTTTAGTTCTGTAGTTGATGCTGCAAGGAAAATTCAGGCAATGCATGATGCATAAGGCTGATAGGCACACAACAAGTTGTTGCAAATGGTAACTTGGCGGCAGCATGGACACAGCTTGCCCTAACTTTTGATTTCTATACAGGTACTACATTCTCACATTGGGCAACGAGGTGTGCACCATTGATCTGGTTGCAATGCTCCTCAGCAGTGAGAATGGCGGCAAGGCTCCTTGCCCAGCTGTCTACCGAGACGCTGTTGTGTGAAATCCTTGAAAGCGGCTGATTGCAGTGTTTTGCATTAAGTGTTGTTTGCTAGTTGCGACTGTGACACTTACATCAGCTTGTGAAAATAAATTTCAAGATGCGCTTGGATGCTCCTTTGTTGAAACAGAATGTTTAAGCCAAATGTTCTGACATTAATGAACATTCATGACTAATTCAGTGTTCACATATTGCGTGTAAAGTTCTCAAACCACTATCTTCAGTGGCTTTGCCAGTAGATGGTGTCAGGCATGGCTGAGTCATTGGATCGAGCATCAACTAAAAGTACTGCTTCTTCCAGCCTTTCATCTACCTGTTCGTTCCAAAGTGAAGCTTACTCGACAGTATATCTATAACCTTTTTCTCTTCTTCTTCTCTATCACCAAAGCTTCTGAGGGCTTCTGAGTGCTTCTATCACCAAAGCTTCTGAGGGCTTCTGAGTGCTTCTATCACCAAAGCTTCTGAGGGCAGCTGAGGGCTTCTGAGGGCAGCCGAGGGCAGCTGAAGGCAGCTTCTGAAAGCAGCTGTTATCGGCTCGCTGCTCGGATACCGAGAAACATCCTGTCCTCAGTGTTCCCTCCCAGGACTATCAATAATCACTTGTTTGCACGCGGACTACGCGTATTGTGTTTTTCATTCCGGCGCACGATCGGCGGAGCCAACTCAATTGCCAGCAGTGAGCACGCGATGCAAAAGGTGTGCACTCGCTCAGATGTATTGGGGACTGATAGCCTGACGTCGACGCTGCACTGCCTCGAGCTCGTGATTTGATGTTGAGCGTCAGTGTGCGCATTGGTCAACGCAGCGGCCGCTAGTATTGCCTGCAGCTGAGCTGTCCTCGTCTGGCTTCAACAGCACGCCCGACGCAGTGCGCTCTGAGTTCACTGATCCCCAGACTTGCGGTAACACTTTTGCTTCTGTAGGACGAACAGGGGAGCAACACAGCAAATGCACAGCACGTTGTCGAGCTCACGGTGGACAATGAGTTGACGTGGACAGAGTGGTTCGGCAATCAGGGGAACGACCTTACAGAAGATGTCGTAGCACCACAAGGTGAACTTATTTGCAGTTTTCTCCTCACATGTAGCTTTGTGTGAATGTTGCATCAACGTTTGGCACGTGGCTGCACACTTTTGTACAGAGCTATGTACACATTGTTCATGCCTGGTTGTCAGCATGACGCTCATTTCATGCTGTAATGATCATGATGTCATCCAATCCAGGTTGTGGACGTCCTGCAATGTGAATGCTGCACAGTCTTCGACCCACAGGTCTTGCTCATGCAGCACATTAATGTTATCAGGTTATCTTACTTGAGCCCTCATCCATGAAACGCAAGGTGCTGGTTGTTCCATGTATACAGCTGCTCTGCCCAGCTTTTGCATCATGTATATCTTGAAAACAATTTCGTTGAGAATCAAAATTGTCTCTGTTGCAACTGCACTGCAGGTTGCTACATCACACAGTGGAAACTGGGTATCATACGTCTTGAAGCTTGCTGTGGAGAGGAATCATTTACCATTCCTGTCATAGTGTCCATCCAAGGCAAGTGCAACGATGGGCAATGGCTGACAGAGGTGCAATCAACAGAAGCAGAGGAGTATCAAACCATGCCAGAACAGGCAGCTGGGTACTCCAAATTGACTGGCCAAAGTGGTGGCTGGCTGACTGGCATGCTGGAATGCCGCAATGACAGGGACGACCGCTGGGAAGCAACAGCAAAGACTAAGCAAGGACAGGATTGTCAAGTCCTTGGTTATCAGATGCGTCTCGATGGAGGATGTGCCGGGGCTCGCTTTGGGTTTGACGAGCCAGGTAAGCAGATTAAGCTCTTTCTTTCATTATTATACATTATTTATTATTATTATTATTATATTATACTATTATTATTATTATTGTCACGATAGGCCTAATGTACAAGGCTACCCCAATGGTTGCCAGCAACTCCTGCTGGGGCTCAGGCCCTACCCTGTGAGGGGACATCGGCTCTTCTTGTGACTAAGCTCTTTCTTCCCTTGCGTCGGATCCCAGAGAAATCTGATGAGGGCTGCAAAGCATGCTACATGGCATGGTTTGTTGACAGCAGGATGTTGCACATACGTGCCGTCTTTGCAAGTTGTCTGCTAACTCAGAAGTTGTCCAGAAAACATTCCCAAGGCTTAGCTGCTTGACCTATGCATACCTAGGCAAGAAGGGAGACGTTGCAATTCTTCACTTGTGTTTTGCCTCTGCACCCCAGTATAATACTGGGCTTCTCATAAACTTGACGCCAAAAGGCATAATCTTTTCTTTTCTTTTGCCTCTGCAGCTGCCAACAGACCGAGGACTACAGCAGCAACTTCTCAGGAACCTTCCCAGGGAACTGTCAAGCACACCCAAGATGACGACGGCTTGACATGGACACGCTGGTTTGGCTCTCAAGGGCGCAAGCTGACAGAGAAAGTGTCAGCACCGCAAGGTACACTTTCATGCCTTGACAAACTTTGCTTTGTTCAATACCTGTACTTGATACTATCAAGTAGTACAGTCAAGCAGTACCATCAAGCAGTACCGTCAAGTAGTATTGTCAAGTAGTACTGTGAAGTAGTACTGCCAAGTAGTACTGTCTAGTAACACTGTGAGTATGTACCAACACCTCCAACACCAAGCCATATTGTAAACACACTGGTCAAGCTGTTGCATGACTTCACACATCAGGCCATGCTATGAACATGAGATTTAGGTCATCTTTTGGCATCGTCAAGTCATGTTGCAAACACAACAGACAATGTTGCACCACAGCATAGAGGTCTTGCAGAGCTTGTGTACCTGAACCTGAAACAAACCTTGTGCAACAGTAGCAAGTCTTGTGGCTTACACTGCATCTGACAATAGCCCAGGAGCTGTTTGCTCTGCTCTGGCTGCATCAAGCATAACACTTTGCCACATGTCGAACATCCATGTTGTGAATGCACTGCAGGTTGCTACATCACACAGTGGAAACTGGGTATCATACGTCTTGATGCTTGCTGTGGACTGGAAGCATTTACCATTCCCGTCGTAGTGTCCATCCAAGGCAAGTGTAATGATGGGCAATGGCTGACAGAGGTGCAGTCAACAGAAGCAGAGGAGTACAAAACCATGCCGGAACAGGCAGCTGGGTACTCCAAATTGACGGGCCAAAGTGGTGGCTGGCTGACTGGCATGCTAGATTGTGGCAATGACAGGGATGACCGCTGGGAAGCCACAGCAAAGACTGATCAAGGGGAAGACTGTAGATTTGTTGCTTACCAAATGCGTCTTGATGGAGCGTGTGCTGGCGCTCGTTTTGGATTTGGCAGCCCAGGCAAACAAGATTAGCTCAGCAGTGTCCTTGTGCAGCGTATATGCAGGGCTGCTCACTTCTATATATATGCAAGACAAGGTGTTGTGAATTTGTTCAGCTTTGCGCCTTTGCAGCTGCTAAATGCAACGGCATGTCTGATGTGCACTCGAATTTGCTGCTGTAGCATTTGAGTGTGTTCATTGGCGCAGCGAGCTGTGGACATGCAAGCGTGTAATCAGTCAAGCTCTCCCAGCATCCCTTGGACAAAGACGAGTTTGAAGCCTGATGGTTGGCACGTCATACACAAGACAGAAATCGCTGCTAAGAAACCGTTGAAATGCCTTTTCTGCCAGGACGTAAACTTTTGCAGCTGAGACCTGGCAGCAGGACATCTGTCATGCATACCACTAAGGAACTTCTCATGCATACCTGAATAAAAGCTACAAACATCATGAGTGAAGCACATGATAGGCCTGGGCAGCACGCACTGAAACATGCTCGGTGTCAGCAATGAAACAGCATATGCAATGCGGACAACAGGGCTATTATGCATGCAAGACAAACAAGGTGCATAATATGCATGTTATGCAGCCATGGTAACAGCTCAAGGAACACTGCAATGTAAGCATAGAGGAGGCATGAGAGGTATGCATCACCAATCGACTGCTGGTTGATGACATCTTCAGTGGCTTTGCCAGTCGCATGGCTGAGTCATTGGAATCGAGCATCAACTAAAAGTACTTCTTCTTCCTTTCATCTACCTGTTCGTTCCATCTTCTACAAGTGAAGCTTACAGGCTGATCTCTCTCTCTCTCTCTCTCTCAGCACAGCCGTACAACAGATATCTCTGAGCACGTTTCGGGTGTCAATTCGGTGTAAAGTCAAGGTCTGCTGCAGTCATGCCGCCCTCCAAGGACGCAGATGAGGACGAGTTGAGCGAAGATGACCAAGACTTTGAGGAGGAGGAGGAGGAGGTAGATGAACCAGACGACGGCCAAGCCAATCAAAAGCAGTCCAAGAAGCGCAAAGGCGCGAACTTCATTGACGACGCAGCTGAGGAAGATGATGAGGAAGATGAAGACGAGGTCGACCACACTACATGCACACTTGCTGCACAGTTCTATATTCACGCTGTGTTCAGTATCATAATGAGGATATCTGCAGCAGAGCTTTCTGTGTTTGTTGAGTTTGTGCATACACGCGTTGGCATAGCGTCATGTTTTCACCAACCTCCTGCTTGGCATAGGAGGAGGGCCGCAGTAGGCAACGCAAGAAACGGAACAGATTCATAGATGACATTGCCGCCGTAGATGAGGAAGAAGAGGAGGAAGAAGATGAGGTACATGCTGTGTGCTTGCTCAGCTTGACTTCATTATTAGTTGTTCTTGCATCGCTGACAGGCTGATCAAGACAAGCTGCTCCAGCTAAACCAACCAGCTGTGCATGCATATGTGCTTTGTGAACATTACCAGATTTGCCTAATGCATATGCGCAAGCAGCCAAAAGCCTATCATTGAGAGCAGCTGTGTGGTCAAGCGATTCTATCATGTTTCACATATGCATGGAATGCAGGATGAAGAGGAAGGGTTTCTGGAAAAGGATGAGCTGCCTTCAGCTCAGGAGCAGATGGGGTTGTACCGCCCATTGCAGAACAGGAATGATGGTCAAGACATGGACGCTGCTGCCTTGGACGAATATGTCAGAGAACGATTTGTAGCACCGTCACAAAGCTATGCTGAAGTTGACGACACCCAAGCATCTGAAGTAGGGCAGCAGGGGTTGCAGCCCACCCCTCAGGACCCCAAACTCTGGCTTGTTGAGTGCAAGACAGGCTCAGAACGCGAGGCTGTCGTCAGTCTAATGCAGAAGTGTGTTGATCTGGCGATGAAGGGCACGCCTCTAGCCATCAAGGCTGTTTTCACTCAGGATCATCTCAAGGTGGGGTTCTAAAGCTAACTGCAAGCAGCATGCATCATCACGCTACTCTGGAACATGCAAAGGCTTGGTCATCACTCACATGCTATATGCACAGTATGTGTGATAGGCACCACAGCCTCTGAGATAGCCTCATGCATCAATTCAAGCCCAAAGCTATGACCATACGACATGGTTGCGCTTGTGCACCTGGCTTCCACCATGTTATGCTGCATGACAATGTCTACAATGGCTTGATAGTGCTCAACAACTCATTGAGTTTGCAGATGACCTTACGCTCAGACAGCATCAGACATGTCAGACCTGTGAACCTCTTTCAATCATTCATTGCAGCACACCTTGTTTGCTGTGCATCTGGCTGATGAGATTTGCATACTTTGTTCTGTCACCCTACTCTTATGCAATCCCTGTCATCATCTTTGATCATTTGTGTGTTACGAAAAGGCTGCCTCAACATACAGGGATACCTGTATATTGAAGCTCACAAGGAGTCACACGTGACAGACGCCACCAAAGGCCTTAGAATCATCTACCACTCCAAGGGCGCTAGATTGGTTCCTCTCAAGGAGATGGTGTCCGCCATCTATGTCAACAGACAAGCCAAGTCGCAGCTAGGTGTGTCTGCCACTATGTCTGACATTCACTCAGGCAGTCCTGGTAGCGTGAATAGCGTGTATTCTGAAGCTAAATCGTACCGTACATGTCCTGTGCATGACATACCTCATGTCATCTTGTGCTTCTGCAGCAGCTTGTCCAGTCATGCACAAAAATTTCTCAATGATGATGAAAACTAAAATTTTGTATTAGTCAACATCTGTCAGGTGTGTGCAGAGCAAGTCTGCTTTCTCCAGACAGGCTTGTTCAGAGGATCACAAATGCAGTGGTTTAGGCTGAACTTGTGAACTCCTCGCTGTATCAATGCACATTGTGGCCAGCAGCAATGGCAGTGTATCTCATTCACCACTTGCTTGCATGCATGCAACCAGCACACAAGACATTTACTGCAGTCACGAGTAGTGTGGCAACTGGTGTTCTGCCCTGTGCTCAGCTTGTCTGCCTGCCTGCATGCATCCAGCACTCTTGTCATACAATCCCTTGTTCAGCCTTTGCAAACTGTACTGACATGGATGCTTTCGTGATCGCCCTACTCCCCACACCTAATATAGGCATTGCACACTGACAGCTAACAAGGACTGTACACACCTGACCACAGGGATACACATGTTTTCCACCAGCATTTTCTGTGTTTTCGGAGCTATTGGTTGTTACATAACGTTTTATATTTATTTTGGGTTTCATGAACAATCATGAAATAGATTAATTGCTAATTCACACTATGCTACAGAGCCTGATGCTTGGGCGAGGGTGAAGGCTGGCGTCTACAAGAGTGACCTAGCCAAGGTCATGTCAGTGGATTACTCTAAAGGGGTAGCTGAGGTGAAGCTGGTGCCCCGCATCGACTACGCAGAGCTGGCCAAGAGGCAAACAGAGGGGGGCCGGGGGCTGCCCTTTGGGGGACACAGGGCCGGCAAAGCCAGACCAAAGGCTAAGTGAGTTAGGGGTCAGACCTCAATGATGTGTTGAGCCTATCCTGGAGATTGCATTGCGTCATCATGCAGATTGTTGGACACTATTCTACAGACATGTTGCATGTTCTGTGATTTGGTGCACAAGGCCTCATGTATAACAGTGGGCAATGCTAGAGCATCTTTGAGCCCAGCTTGCATTTCGGTCTTGAGTGTTTGGATGCAATGCATTGTGACCAGCTGTGGCAAGCCGGCGAGGTGCCCCAGCAAGCTTTGGAACGTCTGCATTTCCTGTCAGCAGCAGAACTGATCACCTTGCTACCATGTCTACTCATTTGGCACTGAAGAAGTCGCTACCATGTCTACTCATTTGGCATTTTAGAGGACAGCAAGCAGCTATCAGGTCCCAATATCATGTTGACTATAGAGATCATTAAGATCATGCAGCTTTAGTAGGCTGGGCACAATCTTTACGCCGTAACTACCTCAAGAATGTGAAATTCAAATCGTTCCTAGGGTCAAATTCTGTAAACATCATGCAGTCCCTCAAGCCTACAGCTGGACGCCTATCAGCAGCCGCTGCAGGCAGTGAATTTTATGTTCAACTTCAATGTCTCACCACGTTTGATCCTGGTTTGAACAAAGCGTTCCTGAGCCTGTCAGCCTGCACAGGGCATTATCAAGAGCTGAAGCACAAAGGCACCGCCTGATGGTGGAAGAGCACAGATCCCTTCCTGCTTTTTGATGTCACGTCATACTCTGTCCACAATAGTGAAATCATTTCTGAACATTGCTGTTGTCCTGCACAGGGCATTTTCAAGAGCTGAAGCACAGAGGCACCGCCTGATGGTGGAAGAGCGCAGGAGCCAGCAGGCTGCCACCGGTTTCGCCTACTACCTGGGCAGCAACACCGCCAACCGGTACGAGGATGGCTACCTTGTCAGGGATTTCCCCATCAAGAGCCTGTACGTTGAGGAGGCCACTCCTCCTGTGGATGAGCTGCAGACCTTTAATGCGGTAGGCCTTTCAATGCTGACTGTGTCAATGCATGGACTGTGCCTACGTGAACTTAGAGCAGGATTTGAATGCAAGCAAAGCAACTGTCTGATTGCTCGTCTGCAGTCTCTGCAGGCCTCACAAGAGGTGGCAGACCCCAGTGTGTTTCCATCTGCCATCAAAGCAACTGTCTGCTTGCTCGTGCCTCGCAAGAGCCAGCAGACCTCAGTGTGTTACTGTCTGTCAGCAAAGCAGCTGTCTGATTGTCTGCAGGTTGCTCAAGCCTCACAAGAGGCAGCAGACTCCAGTGATTGTTCACCTGCTTGCCTGCACTTTGCTCAGGCCTCACAACAGGCCTGACCAAAGTGACCGTCTGATTGTCTGCAGGTTGCTGAGTAGGTGGCAGGCCCAAGTCTGGCACCATCTACCAGCAAACCAACTGTCTGCTTGTCTACACAGGTTGCTCAGGCCTCACAAGAGGCAGCCGACCCCGACGATGAAATCATAGCCAAAGTAATTGTCTGCTTGTCTACACAGGTTGCTCAAGCCTCACAAGAGGCAACAGACCCTGGCGACCAGCTTGCAGCCCTCTTTGTCTGCTAGCAAAGTAACCGCCTGCTTGCTTGTCTGCAGGTTGCTCAAGCCTCACAAGAGGCAGCAGACCCTGGCGACGAGATCGCAGCCCTGGTCCAGACCATGGGCAGCGACAGCAGCAGCTCCACCACCTTCAAGGAGGGTGACAGGGTGCTGGTGACAGAGGGGGACCTCAAGAACCTGGATGGGGTGGTGGTGTCAGTCAACGAGGAGGGAAAGCTCATGGTGAAGGCCTCGTTGGCAGAGCTGGCGGGAAATGCTCCTCTGACCATAGACGCTCAGCACGTGGTCAAGTTCTTCCAGGTGGGCTTGAGGCAATGTGATGCTTGCTGTGTCTCTTGTTGCGCCTAGGCTTGAGGGGGCACACAGTTGCACCCTATGCATTTTTTGGTGCAAATTTAATTGATTTCGAGCTGATTCTCAATACATCAGAGTCAAGAATGAGTCTTCGCTGTGGGAAACAACTGGCATGATGCCAAGAGGCAGAGACTGTTTTGTCTTTCTTTTGTTTTCATCACTGTGGGTCTGTTGGGGTGGATCTTGTACAACCTGCTTGGCAGCCCATTTCTCAGAATTTGAGGAAAATGCTGGAATGGCTGCTTGCTTGATTGATTGACTGATAGGTTGACTGATGTGTCCGCCTGCCATAGTTCATCACAGCTCTTTCACAGTCCATTTTTGCAGTGCTGCAGCAAGCTGCTGCCAAACTGCTCATTCCAGCTGTAAAAAGAAAAGAATAGAACAGACTGCACCTTTCAGCGTCAATTTGATGAGAAGTCACGTATAACACCGGGCTGCCCAGGACAGCCGGAGCAACACACCTGCAGCACCTGCAGATTGAAGGCTACATTACAGTCAGCAGCATGCTGCATGTTACTTTGCTGTCAAGGGCACTTGACAGAGAATGTCAACCCCACTAGGTAGCATTCTCCCTTCCTTTGTTCTCCATCTTTCGGACTCATCAGCGGAGTGGACAAGCAACACCTGGGAACACTGAAATCTGAGATGACTCATCCAATGCTGTCATGCACAGGCTGGAGACCATGTGACAGTGACAGGTGGCGCGTATGTGGGCCGAAGGGGAACTGTGGTCAAGGTGAAGAACAGGGTGTGCTACGTGTTCGATGAGGTAGCACAGCAGGAGTTCCAGGTCTTTGCTCGGGACCTGTCATCAACTGCTGCCAAGGTGTCTGCAAATGCTGACAGGTCAGGCTCAACCTGGCAAAGCTGTCTGTTGTGTGTCAAGTCTGTGCTGCCTGTCCGTCTGTGTGTGTGTCTGTGTGTGTGTGTCTGTCTGTCTGTCTGTATGCTGTGTGTTGAGTCTGTCTCATCTGTACTGAGTGACTGTCTGCCTGTTTGTCTGTCTGTCTGTACACTAATCACTGGGTGATTGAGCACTTGTGATTTGTCCCGAGACCCTGTGATGGCACTCCTGGTGGGTTTTGTCCTTTTGACTTGGCCTTTCATTGCAGCATGTCAAATGTAAAGAGGACCACCTTGCACCTTATCAAGCAACCTGTACATCTCCTGAAAACAAGCTTTGTCTCAGATCAAAGCCCAGACCGTGCCACTGCCAAACTTGCAGGCAAAATGCGACGTCATACATTTGCACCTTGATCAGCCATGCCTCAAAACAAAGTTTAACTACTACATATTCCCCATATTTCACAAATCGTCAAATGGCCAAGAGCCCAGATCATGCAAAACCAGTCCATGGCTCCCATATAACTGCATCTATAGCTACAGCCTGGTCATGCAAAAGACACAAAGCTGACATGTGCAGGTTCGGCGATTACGATCTGCATGATCTGATCGAGCTGGATCAGCAGACAGTGGGAGTCATGATTCAGGCGGATGCTGAGACCTGCCAAGTCCTGACCAACCGCAACGCAGTGAGTTGCCACCCTGCCCTGCTCATCAGGCTCCCCTTGTTTGTCTTACAGTTTCCCCCAGCGTTATCTCTCATCGGTTCTCACCGTTAGGGTTTTTGAAAACCCTAAAATTTTCAAACTTTCAATTTTGTTAGGGTTGTTTGATAGGTTGTAGGGGTTAGGGTTTTAGCCGTTTTTGCATTTTTGCGGTTTAGGGTCTGAGAACCGATGAGAAATAACGCTGGGCTACAGTTTCCACCCGGCATTCGCTGCAGGCTTGCACACCAAGGCTTCACACATGCAACTCAGCCATCTTGTATGCATCCATTGCGCTCACCAGTAGGGAGAAGTGACAAATGGAAATGTTGCATCATGCGCCACCTGCGCATCAAAAGTGAGGTTACATCTTGCAAAATAAATGTTCCACCATATGAGGAAGATGACTTCTGCAGGTACAGATGCCACTCAGAGCTTGACACCAGTCCTGTCTGCATTCAGCCTGCCCCATGTCCCGCACGTACCTAGCTCATCATGAGCTGGAAAGCGTTAATATTATTGTTATTATTATTATTATGTCATGCTCTGCACCCCCCATCTGGCTTGTGCATCTTGCAGATGACGCCGGAGGTGCCTGACATACGCACCGCCACGCTGCAAGACATCAAGCGCAGGCTATACTGCGCGCGCAACATCTCTGCGCCCGACAGCAGCGGCAACCCAGTGAACAACGGCGACATGGTAGACCTTGTCAGCCAGGGCAATGCCCGCCTGGAAGGCATCAGTGGCACTGTCAAGTACATCCAGAAAGGTGCCCTGTGGCTGCTGGTCAAGTGAGTTGCCTCTGCCATCATGTAGCACTGTCAGGTACACCTGATGTGGTTGTTTACACTTGCCTGCTGGGGCAATTTATCCTTGCCTGATGGGGCTGTCTACCCTTCCCTGACGGGGCTGTCTACCCTTCTCTGACGGGGCTGTCTACCCTTCCCTGACGGGGTGTCTACCCTTCCCTGATGGGGTGTCTACCCTTCCCTGACGGAACTGTCTACCTTTCCCTGATGGGGCTGTCTACCTTTCCCTGATGGCTGTCTACCCTTGCCTGATGGGGCTGTCTACCCTTCCTTGACGGGGTTTCTACCCTTGCCTGATGGGGCTGTCTACCCATGCCTGATAGGGCTGTCTCCCCATGCCTGATGGGGCTGTCTCCCCTTCCCTGACAGTGCTGTCTACCCATGCCTGATAGGGCTGTCTCCCCATGCCTGATGGGGCTGTCTCCCCATGCCTGATGGGGCTGTCTCCCCTTTTTTGATGGGGCTATATACCCATGCCTGATGCGGCTGTCTACCCCTCTCTGACAGGGCTGTCTGCCCTTTGCAGGGACAAGCTGGCAACAGACACAAGTGGCTTCCTGTGTGTGGACTCACGCAAGACCCAACTCAGGGGTGGGCGGGCTGCAGGTGCCCCCAGGGCTGCTGCTGGCATCGCTGCAGGTATTGCTGCTCAGACCTGGCCCTGCCTGTTTTGCTGGGGCCAGAAATCACACAGACGCCTCGCTGTCTAACTCAATCTGTGGCAAGTTGCGTAATGCAAGTGCTGTCAAGAGCTCCAAAACATCTCCGCAATGTAGAAACGCGTTCTCACTGTCCCCAAACATTTCTGAGTACAAATTTTAAAGTGGGGATGACGTTTCAAAAACAAAATATAATTTTCAGGATTGAGAAGAGCTGTGTGGGTATACATGCAGGATGAACTGTTTATCAGTTTTGCATCCTTCTGCATGCACCTTAAACAATCTGCTTGCATGCCTGTTCCCTCCTCTGTCTGAATGTGCTCCTTTCATACCTGCAGCGCCATCAGCATAGCATCTGTCCTATCATTGTGCACTTCCTGTCATAATCTGCAGCAGCATCTGCACCAAATGCTTCTGCACCATAAACAGAACTGTACAATCCTTAGACACATACAACAGCATTCTCACCATACGCAAAAATCATTGAGAAGGGACGATTATTATTATTATTGTTGTTGCTGACCAGGGTTCAAATCACCGGCCCCCTGGGCCACCCCAGCACGCAATGCCTTCAACCCCATGGTCATGGCCTCGCCTCGCCCTCTTGATGGTGGGGCCCCCTTTGGAGGAATGGGCATGGGCATGGGGTCCTTCAGGGGCGGGGCTGGGGGCAGAGGGCAGCCTGCCTATTCTGGTGTACAGCACACTCGCAGGGAAGACAACCTCATTGGCAAGAGCCTGTTTGTTGCCAAAGGGCCCTACAGGCAAGACATCTCATTTTTCATTTCATCTTATACCTTACAGCACACTCGCAGGGAAGACAACGTCATTGGCAAGAGCCTGTTTGTCGCCAAAGGACCCTACAGGCAAGACTCTTCATTTCCCATTTCATTTTAATACCTTAGAAAAGACAAGAAAAGACTATGCCTTTCGGCGTCAATTTAACGAGAAGCCAAGTATGATACCGGGCTGCCCAGGCATTTTATACCTTACAGCCTGGGGTGTGGAGCCAGTTGTGACTCATCAGACAACCTGGCTTGAAAACGGAGGTGTAAGACTACATCAGACTCCATGTTCATCTCATTCCCCTGCATCTGGCTAGAGCGTTTTTGTTGTTTCCAGGCAAGGTGATGTTGTACTCTGATACCGCCCCGATTACTTGCACTTGACAACTGACTTTGTGTTGATAAGGGACCCTACAGGCAAGACTATGTATGTCATACTCTGTCACCCTGTTGTGCACATGCATTGGTCAAGAGCCTGATGACTGCCAAGAGAGCTTAGAGCTACAGGCTGCATTACTTTGAACTTTGTTTTCCCTCCCGTTTATTTGTGTCTGTCCAGCATTGCTCGACTTCTGATCTACGTTGTGTTGCTGGGCACCGCCACGATAGCATGCAAGGACAAATATCATGAAAGTGAGTGTATGCATGATTTATGATTCGGTATGCACGATTTTGATCGAAAAGTGCGCGCTGCACACAGAGCACTCAAGCTTTGAAGATACAAATTCATGGGATCACATGCATCACTGACTGCAGGGGCTACCGAGGCAGAGTAGTGTCAGCCACAGAAACTGATGTTAGGATAGAGTTAGAAGCGCAGTATAAGACAGTCACAGTGAAGAAAGAGCAATTGAAGGGGCATGAAGGCGCAGCAGCAGCTTCCAGCAGTGCTGCACCTCTCAGGGCTGCTGCACCCTGGGCCACACGCACCCCCCTGCACCCCAGCCAAACCCCCATGCACCCCAGTCAGACCCCCATGCACTCCAGCCAAACCCCCATGCACCCTGGTGAGTCCCTGCTGCCGTATTTGTACAGGATCGGTCCGTAGTCAAAGCTGCAATGTTTCAGGGTTTTGGCATCCACAGTTCACTATGTTGTGTGTTCAGTGTATACAAGGTAAGATTGTACTTACCCACTAGCCAAAAGTGTCTGTACTGAAAGTTTGTAGTTTGCGGCAGAAGTGATTTGTCCCTCAGCTACTGTCATGTGCTGTGACGGAATGCTACTGAAGGGCGTTCATGTACTTCATCTCCCAGTTCACTCATCACAGCCCTGTCGCTCCTGCAACAGTCACAAGATAAGCACAAGATTGCGCTCCTTATCACTGCACCAAGGCCGCGTGTATACCATAGTCCACAGCAGTGTATCAGCATGTTGCTGTGTTCACAGGTGCTGCCACGCCCCTACGAGACAATGCCTGGTCGGGTGGGCGCACCCCCATGCACCCCTCCATGGAAGATGGGGACGAGGACAATCATGGCTCCTCATCACAAAGGGGAGGACCTTCAGGAGCTGGCTATGCTGGCGCGCCTTATACAGGAGACAGCAACTACAACAGACAGGTCTGACATATGTCAACTTAATGGCAATCTCCTATTTCTTATCACTTGCCAGAAGGCCTTACCCTGACCTGCAGCTACTTGCTCTGATGCTGCAGATTAGCATGTCTACATGACTGTAGTGACAACTCTACCTTTGTCCCTTGACACATCTGTTATTGACTGCCCATGGAAATCATATAGTGGCAACTCAGGATGCACAAAAGCAGTTTGGAACCCATATGTTCTGTGCAGAGTGTATGCATGCTGCTTTGCAGGGTTATAGGGATGGTGGAAGGGTATCGTAGTTGAGGAATTGAGGCAACCTTGTGCATGCAAAGGTTGTTACAAGTTCATGCACACCTCCTGTAAACTGTGTATCATGTTTTGCGCTTGCCTTGAATAGTAACTATCTTGATAATCGTACAAAGCATGTGGAGTATAATGACTGACACACTCTCTGATCTTAGCTCTTACGTTATGCTTGCTGTCGTGGTCGGTCATTTAGGACTTTCGGCCTTAACATAACAGTCAGCAGTAGACGCTATGAAGCTTTCAGCTCTCAAGTAAGGTTATGCTTACATGACTGTAGAATGTAAGATGCATTTCATCCAACAGCCCAACACAACCTTGCTTGACAGCACGCTGTACCATGTCACATCTGTGATCCAGGCATTTTACCGAGCTCTGCAAGTCCATCCTTGGAAAAGTACATCTGCAATGCCATCTACTCATTCTAAGGAAACATGTTTAGCTTCGTGTAGCTGCTCGTTCACAGTACATTGCATGTGTGGATTCAGCACGACATAAACAACAGTACGTGCTCACATGTCGGCCATGGCTTCTACAGCCGCAGTTGGGTCAATGTTTGGCTGTAAGAGGCAGGCCTCGGTGAGATCATGGCACGCACAGCTTGCAAACTGGCAGTCCTAGCATGCGCAACTTGCTGCATGCATGCCAGCCCCCTGATGAGGGGCTCTAAAGAAGACATGTGTGATTGAGAGGTGTAATGTCGTGCCACTGAGCGCCTACTCTGTGCATTAGACATTGCTGGCAAGCACCCGGACAGCAATCCTGAGATGTGTGAAACAAGACATGCAGTGTATTGCCCTTTCCATCGCCTTAAGCGGCACGGTCAAGCTAACAGCTGACAGGCCTGATAGCTGACAGGCATGACGTGAAACCGCGGGAGAAGCTGATGATCTAAATGACCCAATAAGATGCCCTTTGTCAACCAATCTGACGGCTGTAAATAGGCTTTACGCCAGATCATCCATGCAAGATGATCCATGCACGGGACCCGAGAACACATGCCTGAGTGCAAGTTGTGAGCTGCAAGCGCTTTGAGTGACATCTGTGCATTTTCGCGCCAAGTGGCCTGACGCTTCAGACAATTGCGCGCTTTTCCAAAAGCACAGCTCGCGCTTCGGCTCAGCAAATATACCGTGCAATCATCGTACAGCTCGGACGTCAGGTGGACCTGTTTGAACTTTCTTTGCAGCGTGTGCACACACGTAAGCTGGTGGTAGCTGACCTGTGTGACTTCAAGCGAAAGGCAGCAGGCTGCGCAGCGAGACCACGAAGGCTATGGCAGCTCAGGAGCTACTGCTTTTCGATGCTGGAGAGAGCTTACTAGAAGAGTCAAGCAGAACCAGTCTGTTCGATTGCCTTGACTGTGAGACGGGAGTCGAAGACCTTCTGTCAGACGGCCAACACCCGAACCAGATCTCCTCGCCAATGTCATCGCACCTGATGAGTACGCTCACGGTAAGCCTGGCCGCCTGCTCGCTGTAAATTTCAAGGATGTCAAGTCCATCGGTGTTTGGCGCCCGATGGAAGGTACACGAAGGGGTACCAAGCTCATGGCGTGCACACAATGCATCACATCTGCTGCATGTTGGCCACTTTGCTGCAAGCACTATCCCGTGTTGAGTGGACGTTCAGCCCCACTTCAGTCGACAAGCGCACAGCTTCCCGCCTGTTTGACCTAGTCAGCATGCTCCTGCGCTTGCTCTGCTGTCTGGCCCAGATGTTCTGTTGTTCATTCTTCTAGTCCGCCTGATGTCTTAGCTACGGGCTGGATTGGCTGCTACAGCTCAGACAAGCTGTGCTGTGAGGTTACTGTAGTGACAAGTCTGCCTGTGCTGGCGAGTCTGCATTTGCAGAGTGCGGTGCTGCCAGGCGCTGCAGCATACGCCAGTGGATGTCAGTGTCACCTGTTGCATAGCTGGTCTCCTGCCTGCTGTGTAATCTTCTGAAGTTCAGCATTGTTGCAGGAGGACAGCGAACCATGGACAGCTGTGCAGCTTCCCACTCTTGGCTTTTCAGCGCGGATGTCACTGCCTCTTGAGCAGCCAGAACGCATACCTTGCATGGCTCAAGAGCTTGAGCTGCAGGCTCGCAGACTTGAAGAGCAGCATTCCATGCATGCCTATGATAGGTGAGCTGCAGCACTTCACATGTTGCAGCAGGTTCACAGTTGGCGCATTTGCTCTGCATCACACTTGCATCTGCTTGTCAGGCCACGCATAGATGGTGCAATTCTCAAGCTTGCGAGCGCTGCACATCCACAACTTCACATACAGTCTGCAACCTGCAACAGAGTGTTGCTGCAGTACCTGTTTTGCAAGCTTGCATCTCGTCAAGTCTTCTGCTCATGGTAACTGCAAGTACATCTCATGCATCAACAGCTCATGTTGAGACTGAGCTGCTCTGACCTTGTGTGTTCATGTGTGTGCAGCCTTGATGAGGCAGTTGTGCCGCGCACAGCAGGCTTCACACCCATCACTGTTCATCACTCCACTAGGCCGGCAGTCATCTCCTTCACGCATTCCTCAGGCACAGCCTCCAAGGACGCCTCCAGCAAAGGTGATCACTCTTTGCCTGTGCAGCTGCCTTGCCTTCTGGTCTGCAGCATCGTCTGGTTGTCAAGGAGAACCTGCTTGCTGCTTTCATGATGTTCAAACATCGGTAGTGGCAGCAATGCAACGCTAGCAATGCGTATCAATCCGACGCCAGCACTGCCCTTAGTGCGTCAGCTTTTGACAATATGGTGGCTGTCCAGATGACAGCCATCAGCCCTTGACAGTATTGTGGTTGTGCAGGGGACAGCAAGTCCAAGCCCAGGAGCTATGTCTCCTCGCCAGCAAACATCTCACTAGTTGTGAAGAACAACCAGGGCGTGCAGGCTGGGCAGGGCTGCATGCAGCCTGGAGCCTGGAGAGGCTGCAAGAAGAGTGCATGGTGAGCTACTCACATGTTTGAATCGTTTGAGCATATACATAACACCCTTTTGGAGCAGATCTGCAGCCACTTCATGCTGTCATGCCTTGCTGAGCTTCATACACTAGTCTCGCTGTGACTACCTGTCTGATTTCAGGACTCTCAGCCAATTTTGCATGCACTCGCTCAGGGCATCCGTCTCAAGGCATGACTCAGAGGAGGCGCATCAGTCATATGCTTGTTAGATAATTCTAGACAGTGTCAGCTTCAGCAATGCATGCATCATGAGCACAGCCGGCTAATGAGACTCTAGTCTTCGTCAGGCCTCACGTTGATGCGCTAGTAATCTGCAGCACTGCATGCTTGTTTTCTGTTCTTCTTGATTTCTTCTTCCTGCTGAATTGAAGTGATGGCAATGCCTGGCTGCTGACGAAACTGACGCTGTTGCAGGTGCAACCGTGAAAACAGGCACCGAGGCCTTTGCAACAGCCGGGCCACCATCCCAGGAGCTGAGGCCTGTGGCAATGGCAATGAGCCCGTCACCCAGAATCACACCCAGCAGAGCGCTGCAGGTATAGCCCTGCCCCCTCTCTTGTCTGTGCACATCACAGGAGTCACAGCCACAGCAGTTGCAGCGCTGTGGTAGGAGCTGTTGTCATACTGACAAAGCTCTGAGATGCAGCATTGTGGCTGGCCCCTGCTTGCATTGTTGCAGTCAGTGCTTGCTCTTCACGCTCTTGTATTGTGCAATTGCAGAGTCCCCAGCAGCAAGTGGAACCCCGTCAGTATCTGCCACAACTGTGACACCCATGGAGGTGCAGCCTGAGCTTGAGGACAGTGAGCCAGGTGAGCTAACTGCTGTGATGAGTTCTATGCATCTTAGTGCTGAGCTGTGCATGCATTTCTCGCGGGGGGAAACAATCATGCAAAAAGGGAAATCAATGTTTTATGTTCTGTCACTGTATAAGCTGGCTAGGCCAGGAACCTGACCCCCTGACCCAAAACGGCTGCAAGGCTCACACAGCCGGACCTCAGAACAGCTGACCTCACACCTCCTGACTGCTTACAATGCTGCCTTCTGCAGGTAGCTGCTCTGATCTGGACACCTACTCAGTGTACGCTGGCACTGATCTGCCCCCCATGGTGCAGCAGCAGCACCTGCAGCCCCTGGTGCACTGCAACAGCGTGTCCAGCCAGGAAGGCCCCCTCTCATCCCTGGACCTGGACACCAAAGCTGACCAGTACCTGTGTGACGATGTCGACCAGCTGATCAATATCAGGTAGGTGGCAAACATCTTGCGCTGTATACGGCACTCAACATTAAGTTTTCTTGACTGCCCTCTTGATCTTAATGCGCTGACGTGATCTCCAGTAGATCAGTGCTGCTGTTTTGCACAAGCAGTGTCATGACGGTCTCTGTTGAGCCTCTGTGCCAGCTTACAGTCTAATCAGAGGCGCTGACAGCAATGCATTCCAGTATGCTGCCTAGGCTATGGACTTAGTCTGACTCCTATCTGGCCAGACTCAGTGAAACAGTCAGAGAACACATCACAGGACATGTTATAGCAGCTGAGACCAAGTGCATTGCAGCCAGAACAGTTGGCAGCATCTGCACCACTGCAAAATTTGAGCTGGGTTGCTTCTGTTCATTGCAGTCATGACTCGCACACATCTGAGTGCTGTAACTTGCTGTGCAGGCCAGAATACGTGGGTAACATGATGCAGCAATGTAAGTCTGACACAGACTATAGTGATGACTCTGGTAGTGAAGAGGACGAGGAGGAAGAAGAAGATGAGATCAGTATGTGCAGTGGGTCCACCATTTCAGCTGGTGGGCAGAGCTGTTCTGTGTCCGACTTGTTCAGCAGCGCCCTTGATGACGCCTACTCTGATGGTACGCACACACCGACATTCCCATCTGTCATGCTGCATTTGCTTAGGTGTTGCTGAAGCTGCTCAAGGCTGTCAACAGTCAGGTTACAGCCTTGAGCAGCTACCATGTTCTAGACTGATGAGAATGATTCTGACTAAGGGCTGGTTTGTTGTCTTTGTTGGATGTATAATTTAGTCCTGATAGGCCTATTGTACAAGGCTACCCCGATGGTTGCCAGCGACTCCTGCTGAGGCTAAGGCCCTACCCCGTGAGGGGGCATCGGCTCCTGTGTCTTTGTTGGATGTCACCCTGTTGGACGTCACTATGAATTGTTCATCCATCTCACTTGGCTCACCTGCAGGCTCACAGCTGGCTTGGGGCGCTGGTGGCCCTATCCGTACCAAACCTCGCACCAATGGGGCACAGCGATGTGTCAACTCTGGTCTTCCTGGTCAAGCATGCACAGCGTGCGGTGCACAGTCTACTCCAGTCTGGAGAGCAGGTCCCATGGGTCCCAAAACGTTGTGCAATGCCTGTGGAGTCCGCTGGATGAAACACAGCAAGCGTAAATGATCAACACTGAGTGCAGCAATGGCCAGAGATGCCACAATGTCAGCTGATGCACGTAGAAGCAAGACATGCTACTTGCTTCTGAGTATGGTTTTTGTCTGTGAATGTATTGTGAATAACGTATGGTCCACAATGTCTGCTCAACTGGACGTCCCTGCGAGATCAATAAAGTCGTCGTCATGTACAGTTCGAGAAGATTTTGACTGTTTTGTGCTTTTATGCTGCTCTTGAGCTCTTTTGACGTGATTGTCTGTTGCATACCTTTATGAGAGGTCGAGACGTGTATTCAATTTGTCTGACAAGCACGGCCTGATGATCATTGTAGAATGATCATGTGATAGTATTTGAGTTATGTCAGCAGGTTGAGCAAATTTGATGATCG
>JAABUK010004913.1_pt1 | contig 21319 bp, 16 predicted proteins | sample 5559141 | NCBI WGS metagenome assembly JAABUK01 (sample SAMN10711869, study PRJNA513367) | rock metagenome | isolation source: Antarctica rocks | place: Antarctica: Victoria Land, Pudding Butte nord | collected 2016-01-03
CCTTGCGATGCGCTGCATCCCAGCAACCACCAAACCGCGCCAACTCGACACCCGCACCAGTGCGCGCCGGACCCGCATGTGCCTCAGCAACCCGCCAGGTGGTGATTCTTTTTCAACCTCTGAGCCGCCGGCCCACACCGCGCCGAGGCTGCGGGCAAACGCCTGGGTGGCCAGGTCGCCGGGCCGCGTGAAAGCATACACGGTCCGGCCCTGCCACCGTGCGGCCTGCGCCACGATGTGAGCGGCAGCGCCAAAGCCGTACAGCCCCAGCGCCTTGCCCTCTCCGGCGATCCCCAGCGAACGCCAGCCGATCAGGCCGGCGCAGAGCAGGGGCGCCAGCTCCGCATCCCCGCCGGCCTCGCCCAGCGGAAAGGCGAAGCGCGCATCGGCGACCACCGCCGTCGCGAAGCCGCCGTCCCTGGTGAAGCCGGTGAACTCCGGGTGGTCGCACAGGTTCTCCCGCTGCGCCCGGCAATACGAACAGACGCCGCAGGTGTGGCCGAGCCAGGGAATGCCGACCCGCTCGCCCAGGCTCAGCCCCTCGACGCCCGGTCCCATTGCGTTCACCCGCCCCACGATCTCATGGCCCGGGATGATCGGCAGGACCGGGTTGGGCAGCTCGCCATCCAACACGTGCAGGTCGGTGCGGCAAACGCCGCAGGCGGCCACCTCCACCCGGATTTGCCCCGGCCCCGGCTCCCGGTCCGGCAGCTCCGTCCATTCGAGGGGACCGCCGATCCGGCTCAGCACCATCGCCTGCATGCCGCTCCCCTGCTCCGTTGCGGCCTGGCCGGCGCCTTCAATGCGACAGCATCACCGGGCGGCTTGGGTGCGCCAGCAGGCTGCGTGTGACGCCGCCCAGCACCCATTCCCGCAAGCGGGTATGCCCGTAGGCGCCCACCACCAATAGGCCGGCCTGATGGTCGAGGGCCAACTCCTCCAGCCGGCCGGCGTCATCGCCCGCCGAGGGCACGGCCACCGGGTTTGCCGCAATGCCGTGCCGTCCGAGCCAGGCCGCCACGTCCGCAAGCCTGGCCTGCGCGTCCGCCATCCCCTCGTCCGGTGCGACCTCGGCCACGGTGACCCGGCCTGCCAGCCGCAGCAGCGGCAGCGCGTCCACGACCGCCCGGCGGGTTTCGCGCGTATCCCGCCAGCCGATCAGGACCGAGTCCAGGTCCAGCCGCTCCGTGCCGGGCGGGACGAGCAACGCGGGGCGCCCGAGCCGCATCACAAGCTCGCCCAGGTCGAGTTGCTGCGAGCTGTCGAACATGGACCCCCGCGGGGCGGGACCCGTGAGGACCAGGTCTGCGGACCGCATGTTGTCGGCGATATACTCGGGCAGCGGCGTGTAGCAGACGGAGGATCGCCAGTGCAGGTTCGGCACCCTGTTGCCCAGCGCGGCACGGAAGCGCACCTCTGCCTGGCGCGTCAGGTCCTCCTTCTGCGTCCGGTCCTGTTCGAGCAGGTCGCCCTGAACGTAGCCATCGGAGTAGATGATCTGCATCGGGTGGCACGCCGCGATGCCGACGACGTCAGCCTTGAACCGTCCGGCCAGGTCGGCCGCGGTCTCCAGGACGGCGTCGTTGGAAGCTTCGAGGTCCATGCGGACCATGAGCGTGGAAAGGGTCATCGGTGAACTCCAGTGCCGAGATTGCGCGCGCGCCGGGGCGCGTGATGCCCGCTGGGGGGCGGTCGAGCCTGAGCATAAGCGGCGGCGCGCATGCCAGCGGGTGCAAGATCGGCGAGCCGGAATGCGGAAACGGGCCGCACGCGTAACCGCATAGCCAGTAACCGAAACCGGTCCCGTTGCACGGGGGCTGATTAGGGTAGGTCTCCGAGGGACGATGGCTGGAGCACTGCCATCCCCGTGCCGTCGCCCAGCAACGGAGGCCCATGCCGGACACCAACCCCATCAGGATGCGCGGCGCGATCCGCGTCCCGGCCGAGGACGCCCCGGGCGTTCCGGGCATCGGCGGCCACCTGGCCTGCTGCGGCCCGGGCCTGGAGGCGACCTATGGGTGAGCTCGACCCGCTGATCCTGTCCCGCGTGCAGTTCGTGTGGGTGGTGGCTTGGCACATCCTGCTGCCGGCCTTCACGGTCGGCGTCGCGTCCTACATCGCCGTGCTGGAAGGCATGCACTGGGCCACGGGCCGCGAGATCTACCTCCGCATCTCAAGCTTCTGGATCAAGATCTTCTCGGTCTCCTTCGGCATGGGCGTCGTGACCGGCATCGTGATGCCGTTCCAGTTCGGCACGAACTGGAGCCGGTTCTCGGACGCAACCGCCAACGTCATCGCCCCGCTGCTGGCCTATGAGGGGCTGACCGCGTTCTTCCTGGAAGCCGCGTTCCTCGGCGTGCTGCTGTTCGGGCGCAAGCTGGTGCCGCGCTGGGCGCATTTCGTGGCCGCGCTCATGGTCGCGTTCGGGACGCTGTTCTCGTCGTTCTGGATCCTCGCCGCCAACAGTTGGATGCAGACGCCGGCGGGCTACGAGGTCGTGGATGGCCGGTTCTTCGCCACCGACTGGTGGCAGTTGATCTTCAACCCGTCCCTCCCCTACCGCCTGGCCCACACCGTCACCGCCTTCTACGTAACGACGGGGTTCGTCGTCCTGGGCGTCGCCGCGTGGCTGATCCGCGGCGGCAAGTTCGTCGCGGAGGGTCGGCAGATGCTGTCCACAACGCTCTGGCTGCTGATGGTCCTGGTGCCGCTGCAGATCGGCCTGGGCGACCTGCACGGCCTCAACACGCTGGAGCACCAGCCGGCGAAGCTCGCCGCGCTGGAGGGGCGGTATGACACGGCATCCCCGGCGCCGCTGACCCTGTTCGGCATCCCGGACGACGCTGCCGGGGTGATGCGGCACGAAGTATCAATCCCCTGGCTCGGCAGCCTGATGCTGACCCACTCGCTGGATGGTGAGATCAAGGGCCTGAACAGCTTCCCCGCCGGGGAGCGCCCGCCGGTCGGGCCGTCGTTCTTCGCCTTCCGGATCATGGTCGGCATCGGCGTCCTGATGCTGGCCTTGGTGGCAACGGGCACGGCGATGCGGCGGCAGGGCCGCTTCCTGAGCAGCGCATGGTTCCTGCGGGCCTGCCAGTGGGCGGCACCGCTGGGCTTCATCGCGGTGCTGGCCGGGTGGACCGTGACCGAATCCGGGCGGCAGCCCTGGACGGTCTATGGCCTGCTGCGGACCGCGGACTCCGTCTCCCCCTCGCTCACAGGGACGGACGTGCTGCTGACCCTGATCGGCTACGTCGCGGTCTATCTCATCATCTACCCCGGCGGGTCGCTGGTCATGGCGCGCATCGTCCGCCACGGCCCGGTGGCACCGGGCACGAGCGCCGTCCCGGACGCCACGCCAGGCTCCCCGGTGGAGAGTGGACGCCCCGCACTGCCGGTGACGGCATTACACGGTTTGGAGACGGTACGATGACCCTGGCCCAGAGCTTCGTGCCGATCTGGACCGCCGTACTCGGCATCGGCGTCTTCCTGTATGTGCTGCTGGACGGCTTCGACCTCGGCGTCGGCATCCTGTACGGCTTCGCGCCGGACACCCCGTCCCGCAACCTCATCATGAACAGCGTGGCCCCGGTCTGGGACGGCAACGAGACCTGGCTGATCCTCGGCGGCGTCGCGCTGCTGGCGGCGTTCCCGCTGGCCTTCGCCATCATCATCCCCGCCGTATATTTCCCGGTCGCCGTCATGCTGCTGGCCCTGGCCTTCAGGGGCGTGGCGTTCGAGTTCCGCTTCCGCGACGCGGCGCGCCGCACGTTCTGGGACCACGGCTTCGCAGTGGGGTCCACGGTGGCGACCTTCGCCCAGGGCGTCGTGCTCGGCGCATTCATGCAGGGCTTCCGGGTGGACGGGCGGCACTTCGTCGGCAGCAGCGCGGACTGCTTCACGCCGTTCTCGCTGCTGACCGGGGTGGCGCTGGTGTTCGGCTACGCCCTGCTCGGGTCGGGGTGGCTGATCATCAAGACGGAGGGCACGCTGCAGGACTGGGCGCGGCGGCACGGGCGCTGGTCCCTGCTGGGCGTGCTGGCCTGCATCGCCGCCGTCAGCATCTGGACTCCGCTGGTGCAGCCGCAGATTGCGGCGCGGTGGTTCGCCTGGCCCAACACCGCCCTGCTGCTGCCGGTCCCGCTCGCCACCGCAGCGCTCGCCTGGGCGGCATGGCGGGCGCTGCACCGCGGCACCGCGACCTACGCGCCGTTCCTGGCCGCGGTCGGGCTGTTTCTGATGTCCTACCTGGGCATCGCCATCAGCCTGTGGCCGATGATCGTGCCGTACCAGTACACGTTGTGGGAGGCCGCATCGTCGCCAAAGACGCAGGCGTTCATGCTGGTCGGCACCCTGGTCCTGCTGCCGGTCATCCTGCTCTATACGAGCTGGTCCTACTGGGTGTTCCGCGGCAAGGTCCGGGCCGACATCGGCTACCACTGATGTAGGATGCCAACCCGGATGCGGCGTCAGCCGAAGCGGCATCCGGGCCATCCCATAGCATGACGCCGGCCGCCCTACGGGCGGCTCGCAATGGCAAGAAACGTCACGGGTCAGAACTTTTGCCGCCAGGTATAAGCTGCCGGACGGGATCAGGACCCGAACGAGCCTGCCTCCGCCATCAACCCGCAGACATAAGCCGCAAAGGAGCGCCATACCTCCAGGTGGAACCCCGCCCCGGTGCGCCAAAGCACGATTTCCGCTTTGCCGAACACCGTCCGGGTGCACATGCCAACCGGGAAGGCAGTGGGATGCAGATCGAGCGGGCAGCCCGCCGCCAGCATGTCCGCCGCAGCGCAGCCCTCCAGCAGCAGGCCGACCTGGCGATGCGACACATCCACCACGGCGCCGCCAGGCACTTCAACCGGGTCCAGGCGGTTTGGTGACAGCAGCAGCCACTCATCCGGCCCCAGCCACAATGCGGCCCGCCCGTCCGCAGTTGCCGACCGGCACGGCGTCGTAGGCAGGGCGATGCCGAACGCGGCGCCCAAGGCGGCCGGATCGCCCCGGAGCGCAAGCCGGTGCATCTCAGGCGCCCGGCGAACCGCGGCATGGCCCGGCGCCGCGGACAGCACAGTCCCAGCCTGCGGCAAGTGCAAGACCGGGTCCGCTGCCATCCGTGCAGGCGCCGTAACCGCACCAGCATCAGGCATCACTGTGTCAGGCATTGAGCCGCACTCCTTCCGGGTCCAGGAACACCGGGTCCACCACCCGCACGGCGGCCGGCCGGCCGCCGCCCTGGGCAAACAGCGTTTCGCCTAGCCGGCTGCGCCCGTCGGCCAGCATCGCCAACGCGATGGAGCGGCCCAGCGTAGTGGTCCCATAGGCCGACGTGACATGCCCCAGCGAAGGCGTGCCCGGCTGCGGCGCGGCCTGCATGGTCAGTTGCGCGCCCTCATCCAGCACGCGCTGCGGATCGGACGTAAGCAGGCCCACAAGCTGCCGGCGTCCGGACGCCGCCATGTCCGGGCGGGCCAGCGACCGCTTGCCGACAAAGTCCGGCTTCGCCTTGCTGACCGCCCAGCCCAGGCCCAGGTCGCCCGGCGTCGCCGTGCCGTCGCTTTCCTGGCCGACGATGATGTATCCCTTCTCCGCCCGAAGCACGTGCATCGCCTCCGTGCCATAGACGCAGCCGCCAACTGCCTCCACGCCGGCATGGACCCAATCCCAAACCGCCAATGCGTGACCGGACGGGACATTGACCTCAAATCCCAGCTCCCCGGTGAAGCTGACGCGGAACAAGCGCATCGGCACGCCGCCGATGCTGCCCGCCGTCACGCTCATGTGCGGCATGGCGCCCGCGCCGATGTCCATGCCATCCACAAGCGGGGCCAGCACGTCCCGCGCCCGCGGACCCTGCACTGCCAGCACCGCCCACTGCTCCGTCACGCTGGTCAGCCAAACCCGCAGGTCCGGCCACTCCGTCTGCAGGAAGTCTTCCATGGTGGCCAGCACGCGCGGGGCGCCCCCGGTCGTCGTGGTCACATGAAAACGGCCCGGCGCCAGCCGCCCCACCACGCCGTCATCCATAACGAAGCCGTTCTCTCCCAGCATGACGCCATAGCGGCACCGGCCCGGCGCGAGCTTGGTCCAGGCATTCACATACATCCGGTTCAGGAACTCGGCGGCATCCGGGCCGGCAACCTCGATCTTCCCCAGCGTGGAGGCGTCGAACAGCCCGGCAGCGGCGCGCACCGTACTGCACTCCCGCTGTACGGCGGCATGCATTTCCTCGCCGCCGCGCGGGAAGTATCGGGCGCGCTTCCACAGCGCCACATCTTCGAACACCGCCCCCTGCGCCTCCGCCCAGCTATGGATCGGCGTCGTCCGGACGGGATCGAACAGCACCCCCCGGCTATAGCCGGCAAGCGTTCCGAACGTGACCGGGGTATAAGGCGGGCGGAACGTCGTCAGCCCGACCTCGGGGATCGGCCGCCCCAGTTGCCGTGCAACGATGGACAAGGCGTTCATGTTGCTGGTCTTGCCCTGGTCGGTGGCCATGCCGGTCGTCGTGTAGCGCTTCACGTGCTCGATGCTGCGGAACCCCTCCTGTGTCGCAAGCTTCAGATCCTTGGCCGTGACGTCATTCTGAAAGTCCACGAAGGCCCTGCCCCGCCCGGCGGCGACTGGCGGCGACCATCGGGCCGGCATCGTTCCGGCCACGGCAGGCGGGACAACGGCGCGTGGCTCGTAGCTAGCAGCCCGCGCTGCATCCTCCCCGGCCTCAAACCCGTCTGCAATCGCCTCAGCCAACGCATGGACGCCACGGCAGGCGCCAGCGCACCGGACACCCGCGGCGGACCTGCCGGGCAGGAAAGCCTCGGAAACCGGATCGAACTGCAGCTTGCCACGGGACTGCGAGAACAGGTTGAGCGAAGGCGTCCAACCCCCGCTCATGCCCAGCACGTCGCAGCGGACCCACTCGCGATGCCTGCCGCGCCCGACGATGGCCACGCGGATACCACGGCGTCCGCGCGTGCCAAGCACGTGCATCCCGGTTTCCACCCGTATCCCGGCGGCCCGCGCCGCACAGGGCAGCGGGCCGTCCGCCGCCATCCGCCCATCGGCGATCAGAGCGACCTCGACGCCGCACGCCTGCAAGTCCAGTGCCGCCCGGTATGCGGTGTCGCTCGTGGTGGCGATCACCGCCCGGCGGCCCGGCGGAGCGCCGTAACGTATGGCGTAGGTGCGTGCGGCGTCGGCAAGCATGACGCCGGGCCGGTCATTGCCTGGGAACACCAGCGGCCGCTCGTGGCTGCCGGCGGCGATCACCACTTGCTTGGCGCGTACCTGCCACAGCCGTTCCCGCGGCAGCCCCGGATCCGGCAAGTGGTCGGTCAAGCGCTGAGCCAGACCGATCATATTGCCGGGATACCAGCCGAACGCCGTGGTACGTGTCAGCAGCGTCACCTCCGGCTGTCCAGCCAGGGCACCGATGCCTGCCGCAACCCAGCCTGCCGCGGTCTGGCCGTCCAACCGTGCGTCGCGGTCCGCCAGCAAGCTACCACCGAACCGCGGCCCCTCGTCGCACAGGATCACCCGCGCGCCGGACGCCGCCGCGGCATCGGCCGCAGCAAGCCCGGCTGGCCCTGCCCCAATCACCAGCACGTCGCAGTGCGCGTAGCGGCTGGCATAGCGGTCGCTGTCCGCCGCGTCCGGCGCCCGCCCCAGCCCCGCAGCCCGGCGGATCAGCGGCTCATACAAGCGATGCCAGGCGCCCGCCGGGGCCATGAACGTCTTGTAGTAGAACCCCGCCGAAAGCAGCGGTGCAGCAAGGTCGCTGACCGCCTGCAAATCAAACGCCAGCGAGGGAAACCGGTTCTGGCTGCGCGCCATCAGCCCGTCATAAACCTCCACCTGGGTTGCCCGCAGGTTCGGCGTGCGCCTGCCGTCGCCGCGGTCCACTTCAACAAGCGCGTTCGGCTCCTCCGAGCCTGCGGCCATCACGCCGCGCGGGCGATGATACTTGAACGACCGGCCCATGAGCCGCACGCCGTTCGCAAGCAGGGCAGAGGCCAAGGTATCGCCGGGCCGCGCCGCGTAGGTGCGGCCATCGAAGCTGAAACGCATCGTCATGCCTGCCCCCACTGCTCCGTCCCGGTCCGCATCGGCGGCGCATCGGCGCTGTCCGTGGCCGGATCAGTGCCGGGCCGCGGGCTTCCAGCAGCGTATGTCGCCACAAACTTGTCCGTATAAGTATTCCGCACCGCATTGAAGAAACGGCTGCAGCCATGCGTATGCCGCCACCGCTCGGCGTGATCGCCCTTGGGGTTGGTGCGCGCATACAGGAACTCGCCCCAGCCGTAGTCATCCATCGCCGAGGGATCGGCGGGACGGCTGACATGCGCCTCCCCGGCGTAGGTGAACTCCGCCTCCGGCCGCTCGCCGCAGATGGGGCACGGGATCAGCAGCATGGAACATCCTCCTGCTCCCTCTCCCTCCGGGAGAGGGTCGGGGTGAGGGGGTCATCGAGCGCCGTCCTTGCCCTCGCAGAATTGCGGCGCGATAGCACCAGCGGTTCCCCGCTTCGCAGCCAAGACCCCCTCACCCCAACCCTCTCCCGGAAGGAGAGGGAGCAGGCAGCCGTATCGCGCATCAATGTGCGACCGCCGCGGCGGCGGCCTCATCAATCAGCCGTCCCGTGCGGAAGCGGTCGAGCCCGAAGGCGGCGTTCAGCCGGTGCGGCGCGTCATGCGCCATCGTGTGCGCGAAGGTCCAGCCGGAGGCCGGCGTCGCCTTGAACCCCCCAGTGCCCCAGCCGCAGTTGACATACAGCCCCGGCACCGGCGTCCGGCCCAGGATGGGGCTGCGGTCCGGCGTCACGTCTACGATACCCCCCCAGTTGCGCAGCATCCGCATCCGGCGGAACTGCGGGAACAGCTCGCAGATCGCATCCAGAGTGTGGGTTGCGATGTGCAGCCCTCCCTGCTGGCTGTAGCTGGTGTAGGCGTCGGTGCCGGCGCCAATCACCAGCTCGCCCTTATCGGACTGGCTGATGTAGGCGTGGATCGTGTTGGACATGACGACGCACGGGAAGCAGGGCTTCACCGGCTCGCTGACCAAGGCCTGCAAGGGATAGCTTTCCAGCGGCATCCGCACGCCGGCCTGCGCCATCACGACGCTGGTGTGTCCGGCCGCCACGACGCCCACGCGGCGGGTGCTGACCCGGCCGCGTGTGGTGTCCACGCCGCACACGGCGCCTGCTGCGTCCCGCCGGATGCCCGTCACTTCGCAGTTCTGCACGATGTCCACGCCCAGCGCGCTGGCGGCCCGGGCATAGCCCCAGGCCACTGCGTCATGCCGCGCCGTACCCCCACGCCGCTGGAGCGCCGCCCCTAGCACCGGGTAACGCATCCCGGAATCAAGCCGCAGCGGCGGGCAGAATGCCTGCGCCTCCGCCGGCGTCAGCCACTCGTTGTCTATGCCGGCCAGCGCGTTGGCATAGACGTGTCGCTTGCCGACCTGCACGTCGTGGACGGTGTGCGCCAGCATCATCACGCCGCGCGGGGAGAACATGACGTTGTAGTTCAGCTCGCGGGACAACCCCTCCCACAGCTTCACGGCATGATCATACAGCGCCGCACTTTCTTCCATCAGATAGTTGCTGCGGATGATGGTCGTGTTGCGGCCGGTGTTGCCGCCGCCGATCCAGCCCTTTTCGAGCACGGCGACGCGGGTGATCCCGTGCAGCTTCGCCAAGTAGTAGGCGGTGGCCAGCCCGTGCCCGCCGCCGCCGACGATCACGGCGTCATAGGCCGGGCCGGGCCGCTCCGGCGAGCGCCAGTGCTGACCCCACCCGGTGTGGCCGCGCATAGTTTCGCGAAGCAGACGGGCAGCGGAAAAGTGGCTCATGGCAGTTCCTCGCGTATGCGCCTGACATCGACCTGTCCTGCACCGGACGGCCTGCATTGCGGCGACGGGGCGCTTGCACGTCCTCGTACGGTCATCTCCTACAGGTCCTTCGCCAGCCGTAGCGCGTCGAACACGGCGGCATGGATATTGCGGCTGGCCACGGCATCGCCGATGCGGAACAGTTGGTAGCGGCCCGAAGCATTCCGCACCACACCCTGCGCCCGCCCGCCCAGCAGCGCCGCATGGTCCACCTCGCCGCCGTTGCGGGACGCCGGCTTCAAGGCCTCGTAAAGCTCATCCAGCGGCAGCGTCCCGTGCTCCACCACCACCCCGTCCACCTGCCGCTCCTCGGTTTCCGCGCCATAATCGCTGCCCAGCACAGCCACTAGCCCATTGCCGTTGCGCCGCACCGACAACAGCCGGGTATTGACCGTCACCCGCACTCCCCGGCGGCGGAAGATGCGGGCATAGGCCGCATGGTTCAGCCCGCCGATCTCCGGCGCCACCATCCGCTCGGGCGTCACCAGCTCCACCTCCGCACCGGCCTCCGCCAGTACCTCGGCTGCCTGCATCCCGGGATGCGCCCCGTTGTCGTCATACACCAGCACCCGCCCGGACAGGGTCGCGCCGCCCCCCACCACGTCCCAGCTTGAGACGACAAGATCGTTGCCCTCCCGCAGCACTTCCGTATCCGGCACGCCGCCGGTGGCGACGAACACCGCATCCGGCTGCAGCGCCAGCACGTCCTCCGCCCCGGCATAGGTGTTGAACCGCAGCTCCGCCCCCATCCGCGCCAGCTCCGACACTCGCCAGTCCACGATCCCCACCAGCTCCCGCCGCCGCGGCGTCCGGGCAGCCAGCAGCACCTGGCCGCCGGCCCGCTCCGTCGCCTCCAGCACCGTCACCCGATGCCCACGCTCCGCCGCGACGCGCCCCGCCTCCAGCCCGGCCGGCCCGGCGCCCACCACAACGACATGCCGGGCCGGCCCCGCCGCACGGGGAATGTCGTGCGGCATCGTCGCCTCCCGCCCTGTCGCGGCGTTATGCACGCACAGCGCCTCGTTGCCCTCGTAGATGCGGTCCAGGCAATAGGTCGCGCCGACGCAGGGGCGGATGCGGTCCTCCTGCCCCGACAGCACCTTGCGGGCGATGTGCGGCTCGGCGATGTGGGCGCGGGTCATGCCGACCATGTCCAGCTTGCCCTCGGCGATGGCGTGCCGGGCAGTCGCCACATCATTGATCCGCGCGGCATGGAAAGTCGGGAACCGCGTCGCCGCCCGCACCTCTCCGGCAAAGTCCAAATGCTGCGCCGTGCCCATGCCGTGGATCGGGATCACATGGGACAACGCGTTGTCGGTATCCATGTGGCCGCGGATGATGTTCAGGAAGTCCACGACGCCCCCGCCCGCGAAGCGCCGGGCAATCTCGATCCCGTCCTCGCGGGTCAGGCCGATATCCCAGTCCTCGTCCGCCACCATGCGCACGCCGATCAGGAACCGCGGCCCCACCGCGTCGCGCATGGCCTGCAGCACGCGTACGGAGAACCGCATCCGGTTCTCCAGGCTGCCGCCATACGCATCATTGCGCTGGTTGGTGGCAGGCGACCAGAACTGGTCCGGCAGGTGGCCGTAGGCGTCAATCTCGAACCCGTCCAACCCGGCCGCCTGCATCCGCTGCGCCGCGGCGGCATAGTCCCGGACGATTCGGTCCAAATCCCAGTTCTCGGCAGCCTTCGGGAAGCCGCGGTGCGCCGCCTCCCGCACCCGCGACGGCGCCAGGATCGGCAGCCAGTCTGCCTTGTTCCACGCGGTGCGTCGGCCGAGGTGGGTAAGCTGGATCATCACCGCCGACCCGTGCTCGTGACACTCGTCGGACAGGCGGCGCAGCCAGGGCACGATCTCGTCTTTGTAAGCCAGCAGGTTGCCGAACACCGGCGGGCTGTCCGGCGACACCACTGCCGACCCTGCCGTCATGGTCAGCGCCATGCCGCCCTTGGCCTTCTCCACATGATACAGGCGGTAGCGGTCTTTCGGCATCCCGTCCTCGGAGTAGGACGGCTCGTGCGAAGTGCTCATGATCCGGTTGCGCAGCGTCAGGTGCCGCAACTGGTAGGGCTGCATGAGGGGATCGCGGCTGCCCGCCCCAGGGTCAATGGCAGGGTTAATGGGCGGCGGGCTGACGTGCATCGTGCGCTCCTGCCGCGGCGCGCTGGCGCCGTTCCTGGTTGGGGGGCCGGCCGAAGCGCCCGCGGAAGGCGGCGCTGAACCGGGAGGGCGTGGCATAGCCGCAGGCGGCGCCCACGGCGGTGACGGGCATCGCAGTCTCCCGCAGCAATATACGCGCCCGCTCCAGCCGCAGCCCGGCGGCATAGGCGGCCGGAGTTTGCCCCAGATGCTGGCGGAACAGTCGCTCCAACTGCCGGGGCGACAGGCCGACGCTGCGGGCGACGGCGGCAGCGTGCATCGGCGCCTCCATGGTGCTCTCCATGATACGCAGCGCGTCGCCCAGCTTGCCCGGCGCTGCGGGACCGGCCGGGTCGCGCTGCCGCTCCGACCCGGCACGCACGCGGTCCACCAGGAACTGCGCCGCGACGGCAGCGGACAATGCAGGGCCGAGCCGAGCCTCAACCATCGCCAGCATCAAGCTCAACGGCGCCACGCCGCCGGTGCAGGTCACCCGGTCGCGGTCCACGGCATACAGGTCGCCGACGAACTCGACCTCGCGGAACTCCTCCTCGATCGGCGGCAGGTTCTCCCAATGGATGGCGCAGCGGCGCCCCCGCAGCAGCCCTGCCTCGGCCAGCGCGAAGGCGCCGGTACACAGGCTGCCGAGCGCCACGCCCTCCCGCGCCAGGCGGCGCAGCGCGGCGGTGATCCGGGCGTCCACGGCACCCCGCACATCCACGCCGCCGCAGGCCAGCAGCAGGTCAGGACGCGCCATCCGGACCAGCGGGACGGTCGGATGCAGCGCCAGGCCGTTGCTGGCCGCGGCGGGCACACCGTCCGGTGTCACGACCTCCCAGGCATAGGCGGCCTGCCCGCTCAGCCGGTTGGCCATGCGCAGCACCTCGATCCCGTTGGCGCAGGCGATCATCGAATAGTTGGGCAGCGTCAGGAACGCCAGGCGGTGCAGGGCGCCAAGGTCCATCTGCGCCTACCGGTCCACGACCAGGTCGCTGGTGGGCCGGGCGCAGCACAGCAGGGCCATGCCGCCATCAATCTCCCGTTGGCGGATGCCGCCGCCATGCCGCATCTCAACGGTCCCCGACAGCACGCGGCTCTTGCAGGTCCCGCACACGCCCTTGCCGCAGGCCGATGGCAGCCGGATGCCGGCGGCACGGGCTGCGGCGAGGATGTTGGCGCCGCCGGGACAGGCGATGTCGCGGTCCTGGCGGGCGAAGCGGACAACGAAGGTAGTCTGGGCGGGGCCGTCGGGGGGCGGCGCAGCGTCATCGCCAGCCGCAACCAAAAGCTCTCCGGCGCCGCTTCCTTCTCCCTCTCCCTCCGGGAGAGGGCCGGGGTGAGGAAAGCCAAGCAGAGCGAGCCCTGCAACGGCGGTGCTGCTTCCGTCCTGACCGCCAAGGCTTGTTCTTTTGGCCTTTCCCTCACCCCGGCCCTCTCTCGGAGGGAGAGGGAGAAGGAAGCCGCTTCTTTCTGCGAAGGGACGGAGCTCCACCTTGGCGTCCCTAGGATTGCCGCGTCGATCCGCTCCTCGCAATAACGGCCCCGGCATTGGCGAGTCGGCATCCAGCGCCTCGCCGAAGCTGAAGCTCTCCTCCCGATACCGCCCCCGGTCGAACCCCGCCGCGTCCAGCATCGCCCGCACCCCGGCCATGTATGGCGCGGGACCGCAGCAGAACACCTCCCGTTCCAGCAGGTCCGGCACGAGCAGCCCCATCATCGCTGGCGACAGCCGCCCGCGCAGTCCATCCCACCGCGCACCCGGCGCATCGCTCTCGACGATGCTGACCCGCCGGAAGCCGGGCCGCCGGGCCATCGCGGCCAGCTCGTCAGGGAACAGCAGGTCCGCTGGGCTGCGGGCACTGTGCAAGAACAGCACGTCGGCGTCGCTTCCCAGGTCGTGCAGCGCCCGCGCCATGCTCATCAGCGGAGTGATGCCGCTGCCGGCAGACAGGAACAGATATCGCCCGCCCGCCCCGGGATCGAGCACGAAGTCCCCCATCGGCCCCGACGCCTGCACCCGCATGCCGGGCTGCATGGCGCCGTGCAGCCATCCCGACCCGGCGCCACCCGGCGAGCGCTTCGCCGTCACCTCGATCCGCCAGGGCCGAGTCGGCGGCGACGCGATGGTGTAGCACCGCTGCACCCCTGCCCCGTCCAGACCGCCCGCCACCGGCAGGTCAAATGTCATGAACTGCCCCGGCAAGAACCGAAACAGCCGCGGCTCCGCAGATGCGAACACGAACGTGGACACGTCATGCGTTTCCGCCCGCACCGCGACGCACACCAGCGCCTCGTCCCGCTCCGCATCCCAAACCGGCGGCAGCGTCTGCATCAGCCGCGCAGCCCGGCGCCCATGCGCTCCACGTACCACTGGCAGAAATCCTCGACCAACCCCTCCGTAAACGGCGAGTATGGTCCAGGTTCATAGGCCGGGCTGACGACGCCCGCCTGGGTGATCTCCACCAGCGCCGCATCCTGCCGGTTGGTCGCCTCCCAAACCGCGACCAGGTTGGCCGGATCATAATCCACCCCCTCCACCGCATCCTTATGCACCAGCCAAGTCGTCCGCAGCAGCGTGCGGTCGGGACCCAGGGGCAGCACGCAGAATGTCACGGCATGGTCGGCCATGAAGTGGTGCCAGGAGTTCGGCTGCGTCCAGAACGTCAGCCCCCCCAGCCGAGCCTCCCGCAACCCCCCCAGCAGCACCCGGCACGCCGCGCGGGTATCGCGTGTGTGGCTCTCCCCCGCCTGGTCCAGCGGCAGCCGCTCGGTGCGGTATCCCGTGGCGCGTCCCGTCAGCAGCTCGATCCGCCGCGACGGCAGCCCCGCGGCCTCCCACCTTCCATGCAGGTCCTCCACCATCCCGTCATACCGGGCGGCCTGTGCCAGCTCCCCCTCGTCCAGCGACCCCGGCGCGAAACCGAAGCCATACGCAAACAGCGGCACCGTCAGCTCGGGATGGTTGGCCGCGCAGTGATAGCACTCCCGGTTGTTCTCCATCGTCAGCTTCCAGTTGCCGTGCTCCACCAGGTCCACCTGCCGCGCCACTCTGGCATCGCGCAGGCCATGCGGGAGCAAGTATGGCTCCATGTCCCGGGCCATCGCCTCGATGTCGTCCGGCGGGGTCTCCGCCAGGCAGACGAACAGCAGCCCGGCCACCGACCGCAGCGCCACCCTCCGCAGGCCTCGGCAAGACGGATCAAATTCCTCCCCCATATGGTCGGCATACAGCAGTGCACCGTCCAGGTCGTAGGTCCAGGTATGGTAGCGGCAGACCAGGTTGCCGACTTGGCCCTTGCCGTCCGGCACAAGCTGCGCGCCACGGTGGCGGCATACATTATGAAAGGCGCGCACCTCGCCGTCGTCATCGCGCAGGATCAGTATGGGCGCATCGCCAATGCGTATCGCCATGACGTCGCCGGGTTCGGGCACATCCGGCTCCTGCCCGATGAAGATCCAGTGGCGGCCAAAGATCAGGTCCATGTCGGCGCGGAACACCGCGGCGTCGGTGTAGAACGGCGCGTCCAGGCTATGCCCGGCGCGGCGGCGGAGCAGCAGGCTGGCCAGATGGACATGGGTGGTGTCGTGCATGGTCGGCCTCACGCTGATGCCGCAGCATCGCGCCGCGGCGGGGCCAGCGCTAACGGAAAACCGTCATGCGCTGCACATTTTCCGCCATTCCCACCCTGCGTCGCAAAAACGGCTTTCCATGCCGCCCGGCCCGGGTGCTAGCCTTCACGGATCGTTGAGGAGGCTAGTCCGCTGACCGCAGCACCGATGATCCAAACCGAGGGCGTAAGCGTCCTGTTCGGCTCACGCGAACAGGACGCTCTGGCGATGATGCGCGCCGGTGAAAGCCGCGCCGCCATCCTGGACCGCACCGGCACGGTCATCGCCTTGAACGAGGTCAGCCTGCGCGTGGACGAGGGCGAGCTTGTCGTCGTCATGGGCCTGTCCGGCAGCGGCAAGAGCACCCTGCTGCGCTGCCTCAACCGCCTGGTCACGCCGTCGCGCGGCAGCATACGCGTCGCCGGGCAGGAGGTGACGAAGATGGGCACCCAGGACCTGCGCGAGTTCCGCCGCCGCACCTTCGGCATGGTGTTCCAGCACTTCGCCCTGTTCCCGCACCGCACCGTGCTGGAAAACGTGGAGTTCGGCCTGGAGGTCCAGGGCGTCGCCCGCCCTGCCCGGCGCAAGTCGGCAGAAACCGCCCTGGACCTGGTGGGCCTGGCCGGCTGGGAGGGCAAGCGGCTGGGCCAACTGTCCGGCGGCATGAAGCAGCGCGCCGGCCTGGCGCGGGCCTTGGCGGCGGACGCCAGCATCCTGCTGATGGACGAGGCATTCAGCGCCCTCGACCCCCTGATCCGCCGCGACATGCAGCAGGAGCTGGTCGCCCTGCAACGGCGCCTGCAGAAGACCATCGTCTTCGTCAGCCACGACCTGGACGAGGCCATTGCCCTCGGCGGCCGCATCGCCCTGATGATGGACGGCGCCATCGTGCAGGACGGCACCGCCGAAAGCATCCTGGCCGCACCCGCCACGCCCTATGTCGAGCGGTTCGTCCAGCACATAGACGTCTCCGGCGTGCTGCGCGTCGGCTCCCTGGCCGACCGCACCGCCGGACCGCCGCCGGGTTCCCGCACCACCTTGAACGCGGACATGACGCTGCGCGAGGCGCTGCCGCTGCTGGCCAGCGAACCCGACGGATTGCCGGTCGTGGACGCCGCCGGTCGGCACGCCGGCGTGCTGTGGCGCACCACCGCCCTAGCTGCCCTGGCCCGGCGGCATCAGCCCAAGGAGGAGCCTGCATGGACATCTCCATCCCCCGCTTCCCGCTCGACGACCTATGCGACGGCGCCCTCGACTGGCTGACCGCGCACGGCGCCGGCTTCACCCGGGTGCTGAGCCGCACCGTGTCCGCCTGGGTCAGCGGCCTGACCGGGGCGCTGCAATCCGTGCCCCCCGCGCTGTTCATCGTCGTGGCCGGGCTGCTGGCCTGGCGCGCGGCGGGGTGGCGGCTGGGGCTGCTGACCGTGGCCGGGCTGCTTTTCCTCTGGAACCTGGGGCTGTGGCTGCCGATGGTGGCGACCCTCGTCCTGGTGGTGTTCTCCACCCTAGCCGCCATACTGATCGGCCTGCCGCTAGGCATCATCGCAGCGCTGAACGCACGTACATGGAAGGTGGTGTCGCCCTGCATGGACGTGATGCAGACCATGCCGAGCTTCGTTTACCTGATCCCGGCCATCCCGTTCTTCGGCCTGGGCGCGGTGTCCGCGTGCTTCGCCACCATCATCTTCGCCGCACCGCCCACCATACGCCTGACCGCGCTCGGCATCCTGCAAGTCCCGCACGAGCTGACCGAGGCCGCCGACGCCTTCGGCTGCACGCCCTGGCAGAAGCTGGTGAAGGTGCAGTTGCCGCAAGCCTTGCCGACCATCATGGCGGGCATCAACCAGACCATCATGCTGGCGCTGTCCATGGTGGTGATCGCCGCCATGATCGGCGCCGGCGGCCTGGGCCGCGAGGTATGGAGCGCCATCCAGCGGCTGGAGGCCGGGCGCGGCTTCCAGGCCGGCATCGCCATCGCCGTGCTGGCAGTCATTCTTGACCGGGTGACCCAGGCCATGTCCCAGCGCAGCCGTGCCGCCTGATCCGCCGACCCTTAACCCGCTTCTAACCCGCTTCGTCCATCGCAACAGAAGGCTCCCGCCATGAACCGCAGAACCGTGATCCTCGGCGCCGCCGCCCTTGCCGCCGCCCCGCTGACCGCCGCCCGCAACGCTGCCCGGGCTGCGGCCGCCGGCCCCGTGCGCATCGCCTACGTCGAGTGGTCGGACGCCGTGGTCGCCACCAACATCCTGGCGGCGGTGCTGAAGGGCATGGGGCATGAGGTCGTGCTGACACCGGTATCCGGCGCCGCCATGTGGCAGGCCGTCGCTTCCGGGGACGCCGACTGCATGGTGGCGGCCTGGCTGCCCGGCACCCATGCCGCCTATTACTCCAAGCTGAAGGACCAGGTGGACCTGATCGGCCCCAACGTAACCGGCGCCCGGCTGGGCTGGGCGACCCCGGACTACTCGCCGATCAACTCCATCGCCGACCTGAAGACCCAGGGCGGGCTGGTGGACAACAAGGTGATCGGCATTGACCCCGGCGCCGGCCTGATGCGCGCGTCGGAGAAGACGATCAAGGACTACGGCCTCAGCAACATCACCCTGGTCGAGGGCAGCGACGCCACGATGGTCGGCGCCCTCAAGGACGCCATCACCCGCAAGCAGCCCATCGTGGTGACGGCCTGGACCCCGCACTGGATGTTCGCAGCCTACAAGCTGAAGTATCTCGCCGATCCCAAGGGGTCGCTGGGCGGCGAGGAAACCGTGAACACCGTCGCCCGCAAGGGCCTGAAGACGGACATGCCCGACGTTTACGCCGTGCTCAGCCGCTTCAAGCTGTCGCTCGATGACGAGCAGGCCTTAATGATGCAGAACCAGGCCGCCGGCACCGACCCGGCCAAGACCGCCAGCGCCTGGGTGCAGGCGAACCCGTCTGTCGTGAAAACCTGGGTCGGCTGACCCAGCGCGGCTTGGAGTGAATCTGCCGATGCGTGGGCTCGCCAACGCGACGGTGGCCGGGGCGGGACGCTAGGAACGGTGTCCTGCCCGCGCAACGGCAGTCGCTTGCAGATGCAGCCTGCGATCAGCTCTTCGAGGCCCTGACCCTGATACCAACTGGCATCTGCTTTGACCCTTCTGCAAGCACGCTGTCATTGCGAGGCGCGCAGCGCCGTGGCGATCCAGGGCCCATAAGTACGGTGCTGGCGGCTCCTGGATCGCCGCGCCGCAAGCGGCTCGCGATGACAAAAACAGTCAGAGCAAATGGCGGCTGGTATAATACCAACCGCCAGCGGTTTTGACCGGTCAGACCCAGCTATTGCACTCGATGCAAGCGGCTGGGCACAGGTCAAAACATAGATCGGCTGGTATAAGTTGATGCGGGACTGGCTGGTCAAGCGGCCCCGCTGGCACGTCCATCTGACACCGGCCAGCTCATCATGGCTGAACCAGGTCGAGCGGTTCGTCACCCTGCTGACCGGCAGGCAGATCAACCGCGGCGCGCACCGCAGCGTCGCCGCGCTGCAAACGGCAATCCAGACGTTCACCGACCAGCACAATGCCGAGCCGACGCCGTCCCGCTGGGCCAAGTCTGCCAACGACATCCTTGCGTCCATCGAGCGCTTCTGAAACCGCAACAAACCCGTGGCCGTAGGATAAACCGATGAGCTTCTGGTTCAGGACACCAGCGCACCGAAGGGGCGTCTGCCCGGCCGTGCGTAGTTTCCGTCCCTTACGCCGGGTCACGACGCACCGGTAAACCGCGCCCAGCCATGCGGGACGCCCGCGCTGGCGGTATGCAGGGGGTTCCGCATGGATGGAGCGATCAACAGCCACAAGCGGGACGCCGATCCTCCGGGCGCCGGACACGGCGGCGCCAAGGCTCACCTGGTCGGCGGCGGCATCGCCTCGATGGCGGCGGCGGCGTTCATGATCCGCGACGGCGACATGCTGGGCCGCGACATCACCATCTTGGAGGAGCTTGACACCCTCGGCGGCAGCCTCGACGGCTCAGGCACGCCGGAGAGCGGCTACGTGCTGCGCGGCGGCCGGATGCTGGAGGCGAAGTATCTCTGCACCTTCGGCCTGTTCGCCTCCATCCCAACCCTCGATGGCAGCATGTCGGTGACGCAGGAGATCGAGCGGTGGAACGCAACGATGCCCACCTCGTCCAAGTCGCGCCTGGTCCGCAACGGCCGCCGGCAGACTGCACCCAAGTTCGGCCTGAGCGAACGGCACATCCTGACCATCGAGCGCCTGGTGCTGGAGCCGGAGGGCTTGCTCGGCCGGGCCACCATCGCCGACCAGTTCGACCCGGCGTTCTTCACCACCGATTTCTGGTTCATGTGGTGCACCACCTTCGCCTTCCAGCCGTGGCACAGCGCAGTCGAGTTCAAGCGCTACTTGGCCCGCTTCGCCCACATGGTTCCCGGCTTCGAGCGCCTGGAAGGCATCCTGCGGACGCCCCTCAACCAGTACGACTCCCTGGTCCGCCCGCTGCACAGATGGCTGCTCGACCGCGGCGTGCGGTTCGAGACGGGCACCCGCGTGACCGGCCTGGACTTTGCCGAGCAGCAGTATGGCAAGACGGCCGTGACCGGCATCGCCGCCGTGACGGCCGGGTCCGCCCATACCATCCCGGTCGGGCCGGATGACCTGACGCTCGTCACCCTGGGTTCGATGACCGCGGCGTCCAGCCTGGGCGGCATGGACGCGGCGCCCGTGATGGGCACCGAGGCGGACGGCAGCGCCTGGATCCTCTGGGAGCAGATCGCCGCGGGCCGGACCGGGTTCGGACGGCCAGCGGCGTTCGCAGGCCATCCCGGCCGATCCCGCTGGGTGTCGTTCACGACCACGCTGCACGACCCGGCCTTCCTCCATTTGGTCCGCGACCTGACCGGCAACGTGCTCGGCGAGGGCGGGCTGGTCACCTTCCCGGACAGCGCCTGGCTGCTGTCCATCGTCATCCCGCACCAGCCGCACTTCATCGGTCAGCCCGAGGATGTCGCCGTGTTCTGGGGCTATGGCCTGCAGGTGGACCGGCCCGGCGACTTCGTGGCCAAGCCAATGCACGCCTGCACCGGGCGGGAGATCATGACGGAACTGCTGGGCCATCTCCGGATCGAGGCGGAGGCTGCCGGCATCCTGCGGACCTGCACCTGCATCCCCTGCATGATGCCGTTCATCACCAGCCAATTCATGCCGCGGGGCCGTGGCGACCGTCCGCCGGTGCTGCCGGCGAAGGCGTTGATGGTGATCGTGCCCGACGGCAGTGACGTCGAGGTGGAGGCGCTGAACAAGGACGTGGGCTTCATCCGCGTCGGGCAGACGGTGCGGGTGAAGCTGGAAGCCTTCCCGTTCACCACGCCCGGCCTGGTGGACGGCACGGTAGCGAGCATCAGCCGCGACGCCGTGGAACAGCCGGCCAAGTACCGCGATCCCGCCCCCCGGCGGCGCCAAGGCGGCGCCCGCCCGGCTGGTTTACTCGATACGGATCACCCTGGCGCAGAACACGATCCAGGTGGACGGCGCCGACAAGCCAATCGGCCCGGGCCTCGCGGTGCAGGCCGAGATCAAAACCTGGGCCCGGTGGATCATCGAATACCTGCTCTTGCCCATCGCCAAGGCGATGGGCGAGGCCGGCCGGGAGCGGACCGGAGTCATTCATTTCCC
>JAABUK010004914.1_pt1 | contig 21318 bp, 19 predicted proteins | sample 5559141 | NCBI WGS metagenome assembly JAABUK01 (sample SAMN10711869, study PRJNA513367) | rock metagenome | isolation source: Antarctica rocks | place: Antarctica: Victoria Land, Pudding Butte nord | collected 2016-01-03
GACGTTTAATAACTTTATCCCTTATAACTTATAATAATTTAATCCTTTTATTTATACTAGGTACCTCCCCTTTTAAAGACTTATCCTTAAGTTTCTAATAGATTTTAGGATAATATCTATATATAAGGTAGAATAATATCGTTCTAATAAAGGAATAATAATTATTTATATATATAAATTTAGCTATAAGTAACTATTTAGCTTAACTAGTCTAAATATTATTTATAAAGATATATAAATAGTATTTAAGTATCTAATTTTAGTATTTAATTTATCTATCTATTTATAAATAGAAGGTAGTATTAAGGCGCCTCTTAATTTTAAAGTAAAAGTAAATAGCTAACTAGAAGGTACTAATAAATATAGAGCCTTTATTATTAATAATATTATTTAATATATTATATTAATATATTATTTCTTTATGAAATACTTCTATTAGCTACGTAGTATTAATTATATATTAATAAAGATATATCTTACTATTTTAATAAATTAATTTATAATAATAAGGATTAAGTTATAGACTACGTTTTTATATTTATTAGGAGGTAAACTTATAATAAAGTCTATAGAAATCTCCTTTAAAGGCTTATTTAGAATTAGAAGAGAGTTAAATTTATTATAAGTATAATAGCGGGGTAACTTAATTTATTAATAAATATTATAAATTTAATAATACTTAATAACTTAAGTTAGGCTTCTATTTTAATAATATTTATAGGTAAGAAGATTATATATCTTCTTAATATTAAAATAACTTATTAAAGGATTATTATAATAATAATAAATAAGCTTACTTTATAATACTTTATCCTTTAAGATATAAAAGTAATTATTAAATATTAATAATCCTTTAGAGTCTAAATTTTATACTTATAATTAATTATAATAGCGTACTATTAACGCCTTTAAAAATAGTTTTACTTAATTATTATACTTCTAAATATCCTTAATAAGAGTCTTTATAAGCCTTTAAATATTATTATAAGGAGCTTCCTTTTATATATTTTTTATATCCTTTTTAGGTATAATAACCTAAATACTTATAATATAAAATATAAGTATTATAATTATAATAATATCTTTAACTTCTTTAAGATCTTTATTCCTTTAAAGAGTAAGCTTATTTTATAATATTAATAATAACTTTATATTTAAGGGAGACTTTCCCTTATAATTAGGATAATAAGATAATATATTTATAGGATTTAACTTCCCTAGGTAATAAAATATCTTAAAGTTATAGGCGGCGAGCTTTAATACTTATTATACTTATTTAGAGTTAAATTCTTTCTACTTTATAAACCCCTTAAGGTTATTATAATTAATTTATACCTTAATAATAAACCTATTACTTTTTAAGTAATATTACTACTATTTTATTATTATTATAATAATAAGTAATTCTTGATTATATATCTTATAATTTTATTTTAGATTAATTAATTTCTAAGATTAAAATATAATAGGTTACTAATATTTATCTTTTCCTTATTATAATAAAATTACCTTTATAATAAAGTTTAATATATTAACCTTTATATAAAGTACCTTTATAAGATTATAATAATAAAGAAATAATATAAAGGTAAAGGTATTTTATAGTACTTAAAATACCTCTTTAATAATAACTATTTAATCTAATAGCTTAATCTTTTTATTATCCTTACTCCCTTTAAGTAAGCTTATAAGTAGCTCTATTATATAAGAGTAATTATAAATAAATTAATAATAAAAATTTATAAAGTCTAAAAAGATTTATATATCTTAATAGGTTTTAAGTTAAGGTTATTCCTTAATAGTCTTTATATACTTAGGATCTATCTTAATATTAAAGCTTAATATAATAAATCTTAAAAACTTAACTTATTTAATATTAAATTAATATTTTTTAAAATTAATAAATAGTAAGAATTATTATAACTATTCTAATACTTATTAAATATATTATTAATAGTCCGCTAGGTTAGAGCTATAAATTAGGATATTATTTAAGTATATTATATATATTATATTAATAAGTCTTATAAGGGCCCTATTAATATAGGCTTAAAATATAGCTAGTATATTAATAAGCCTAAAAGGTATTATTAAATACTTAAAGTAATTATAATAAGTATAAAAAGTAATCTTTTATATATTACCTTCCTTAATATAAATCTTATAATAGGTATCCTTAAGGTTTAACTTTATAAAGATTTTAGAATTACTTAAGTAATTTAATATCTTAATAATTAAAGGTAATAAGTATCTATTTTTTAGAGTTATTATATTTGAATCCTTATAATTTATATATAAACGTAGCCTACTATCCTTCTTTAATATAAAGAGGATAGGTATTTTAATTAAGGAGATAGAGTAATAAATAAGGCCTTTTTATAAAGAATCTTTAAGATAGCGCCGTAGTTTTATTAACTTAATTTAAGATAAATTATAAAGAGGCTTATAAGGTAGCTCTTTACCTTTTATAAGATTAATAGCGTAATTACCTTCCTTAAATATAAATAGAGTACCCGCTTTATTATTAAAGAAGATATTAATAAAGTCTTAAAGCTCCTTAAGAATCTTAGAGTTATCACCTATTATTATATTAATATATATATTAGTAAATATATTTAGCTCTTTCTTAATATTTTAAGTAAATAATTAGGGCTTATTAACTTATATTATATTAGGATTAATTTTAAAGTACTAGCGTTCTATCTCTAAGTTTAATAGAATACGCTAATTCTTTAGGCTAGGTATATCTAAAATAATATTAGGGCCTTATTAATCTATTATATAAAAAAGAGTAATATACTCTTTTCTATAACCTTAATTATCTATTAATTAGTAGTATAATTAATAGGCTTTATAGATATATATATTACTTTTACTTAATACTTATACTTATAATAAGATAGTATTATAAGGTTTTATATCCTATTAAATTATAAACTTTAATAAAATTAAATTTAAAGTTTAAAAGTATTACTACTTAATATTAATTATCTTAAAGATTTACCTAATCCTTTATTATAATAGAGGATATTACCTTTATTAATTAAATTTCTTACCCCGCTTTTAAGGTAGTTATAAGGCCTAATCTTTTTTTATTAATATTATATTAATAGAGCTTATATAGGTTTATAACTTATTATAATTAAAGTAATTAGGTTAGATATAACCTTCTTTATTATAATAATAATATATTATTATATTACCTTTAATATCTTTAGCCTTTTACTTTAACTTATCTCTTTTAAATTATAATTACTTACTATTATTAGAAATTTAACCTTTAAGCTTTAAAATATAGTTTTTAAAGGTTTTCTATTACCTTATAACTTTAATTTAGAATTATTTAAAGACTTTCCTTATAAGCCTAAGCTACTATTATAGTAATTACGCTTTTTTATATTCTTAAATATAATAGCTTAAGTAAAGATTTCTTTACACCCCTTAAGGATATTATTAAAATTTAAAATCTTATTTTTTAGCTTTATTTTAAGCTTTATAAGAAAAAACTAGGCCTTATACTCTTTATAAAAAGGTAATAAATTAGACTTTAATTCCTTTAAATAAGACTTAAAACTTAAGACCTTTTAATTAATCTATTAACGCGCTACCTCTTATCTTTTATAAATAAAGAAATAGCGGCTAACTAGATTTATAATTAAATATAAAAGGAATTATTTAAAGAATTTAAAAATAACTTTATTAAGATTATTAACCTATTAATAGGAATACTATTATATCTTAGAATTATCCTTTAAGAAGTTTATATAATAAATTATATAGGATTTTAATATAATAAAGTATTTAATAAATTTAATAAATTTAACCTTAACTTTATAAAATTAATAAATATACTCCCCTTTAAAGGTACTCTTATAAATATATATCTTTTTTAGGTAAAGAATATATATATATATATATATATAGTAATATTAATAAGACAGTAACTATACTTATTGTTAGGACTTTAATAGGCTAAGTATTTTAGAGTTAATTAATATAAGCTATTAAAGTAGCTAATTTATCCTCTTCTTTTAAGTAATAACTTTCTCTTTTAATATTAATAAGGAGCCTTTAGCGTTTAATATTAATATCTAAGATAATTATATTAAATTATAATACGTCGCTTTAATAGTATTTATTAGGGATATTATCTTAAAGGACTTCTTTTATATTATTATTAAGGTTAATATATAAATTATAAAGAGAAGCTAATATTATAATAACTTTAAGCCTTTTCTTTAAGAAAGGTAAAGAGATTAAAATTATAAGATTAAGTATTATTAACTTTAAGCTAGCAGCTTAAAAATATAAAAGATATAAAGTTAAATAATATAACTTAATATAAGGTATAATATATTAATATCTTAGGTAGTATATATATTAGAACTAATCTCTAAGGAATATAAGAAAATACAGGGGAGTACTTAAATAATATATCTCCGCTAAGATATAACTTAATATTATACTAATATTACCCCGCATTTATAAGGAAGGTCTACTAAGCAGGTTATATAGTAGCGTATAAGGCGTATATATACTACGGCCTAATATAATTCCTAATATATTTAATAATATTTTATTAGATTTCTTTCTTTTTATAAAAAGTTATTTTAAATATACTTTATTTAACTTAATTAATAAATTAGCTAAGATAAATATTACTTAATATAAAATTTAATATATTAAGATTATTAGATTCTAACTTAATAACTTAATTAATTTTAGGGTCTATTAAACTTATTATATTTAAGGGAGTTAATATCTTATAAGCTTAAGTCTAATATAAAAGTAAAGTAATATAAAAAGGTAATATTAATATTAATAATATTAAGAAGAGAAATAAATAATAGAATTCTAAATTTTTATAATATAAAAGCTAACTTAGAATCTTAATATAATTTTAAATAATTTAATACCTTAATAATTTAAATTAAGTTAACTTAAATTACTAAGGAATTAAGAGGTTTTTAAGTTAGTACTTATAGTAGGTATTAAGTATTTAAGTTAATACTAAAAGTAGGTACTAAGTAATTAGTTAATTCTAAAAGTTAGAATTAAAATCTAACTTAAAAGTTAGTCTACAGTCTAATTATAATAAATATATAGATAAGTAAACTATAACCTTAACTCTAGTATTACTAGTCTAGTATTTCAAAACCCCGCGGTAATAATTTAGTTAGAGATAGTATTAATCTAGAAGCGTACTAGGCTAAAGTACGTAGTAGGCTTGAAATTAAAGTATAACTATTTACTTTAAAATACGATTAATAACCTTAAACGTTCTACGGAGGCTGATACTAAAAGTCTTGATTTGGCGCTAAATCTACCGGGACCCGTGCGCCCAGGACTTTTCGGCAAGCTCCTGGGGGTCGACTTACACCTGGGTGCGGTTTCCGGGGCGACCCCCCCGGCCCGCTCTCCAAGAGATTGGGGCACTTCCCGTTAGCGCCAAATCAAGACTTTTGATGTCAGCCTCCGTAGATAAAAGACGGAACAGCGAATATTTACTCTACTACCGGTAGGATACCATATTCGCATCTGCTACCGCCGAAACACAGTACCATCATCTCGTAGACATCCGCTAAGGTACATAGTTACTCCGTAGACCACATAGAAAAATTTATTTCCTCTACTAACCTTCGACTGAGTGTTCCCTGGTCGTTTGTCTATCAAAGCTTTCTCGGATCTATATTCTAAGGGAGAAGGCCCAGTGAAGCCGTCTCTCTCCGCGATCACATTCAAGTCAAGACTTAGTCGACCATTGCCATCATGCCTAGCTAAGCACTGTTGTACATATGTTCTTCGACAGTCCTCCTTATCATATTCTATTGAGTATTGCTTTGCGTATCCATTTGCACTCAAAGCTTCTGCCCTTCCGCGGCTTCTCCGATAACCTTGTGTGAGAGATATGTGCAAATGGCATGCGGTATGATATGTTCATCCAGACTGTATTTGGATGATATCCATGATACCTTCTTTATACCTGCTTGCACCAATGACAGTAAGATACGAAAAAGCATACTAATGCCTTACAATTGAGCTATGATAGCTGCGTTTATAGCTAGGCATGCCAGGAAGCAGCGGGATTGTCGCATATCTTAAGTCTGATGCTCGTGATTTCGCCGACGAACGAAGAGATTGCGCATCAGAAACATCAATACGTTCGCGCGAAAGCGAAACTGACAATTTGAAAAACCACTCCTCCAACATTTCCTGCAGAGCATTTCAACCATCTTGGTGAACATTTCAATCAACGATGCGGCCCTTCTTCAGCTGTCATTTAGTCTGTCTTCTACTCCCCACCGTCATTTCAATCTCCCTACCGAACCTCGTCCCTGCCGGAGGAATCTCGAGCCTTGACAACATCTCCCAAATTTCAAACACATCCAGCACTACAAGTTCACCAGATCCAAGGCTCCTTCCTTACACCTACCATGTCCCTTTTACCGACATTACACTCTTCCTCGGCTTTGGTATTTTCAAAAGACAACGGCTGGACGGTATAGAAATGCATAGACTCATTCTCTCCGCTCAAGAACAAATTGACGAATGTGTTCGACGGCTCGGCCCCGATCAGTTGGTCCCAATAGACCCTGACAAGACACAGCATTGGACCTATTGGATGAGTGGTGGCAATTGGCCACTTGAGATAGGTATTGAAAGTTGGGAGGCTGATGCTAAGAAGAAGATCACCTGGGGGCAGGTCGCAGTGGTTCTAGAAGGGTTGAGACTGTATCTGATCAATGGTAAAAGGTTCTGGGTGACCACCTTTAATTTTATGGAGGGTAGCCGGTGGTCATTGAGACCAGGTATTATAGGGCGAGGTTTTCTCAGGTCCTCCGGATGGAAAGTGACAAACAATTAGGACTTGAGCAGGGCAGATATCCGGAGCTTTATCTATCGCTTGCGATATTAACACTGAGTCTCATCAACGTTTTTTTGGGAAATGGGAGTGTCGAACGAATTCCTTGCCTTTAAAATCTCCACCTCTCTCTCAAACACCTTTGCTCACATTTTGATAATGAAAGGTGCACATTGGCCAATGCACACTACGCTGTAGTCTATGATAGCCAAACCCACGTCCCATTCAACATGGACGAAGGCTGGGATCACGTGACTTGTGAGAACCCTGGGTACTTGATTCGCTTTTTGCCATTACGTTGGTAGAGCAAACACCGCAGTCCTTCGATATCGAACTCGCTGGAGGAATTCACACCTTTCTCGTTGGACCCTGAAGGAGGTGGCAGAGGTGCCAACAACGCCTCAAATGCCTCACGCACTGCAAATTCGCGGTCTGCAAAGTTAATACGCTTCTTCATGTAAGTTTTCGATGTCTTGCCCTCCCTGTCACATATTTCAGGATCCAGTCACAGCTGGTTGGAGTGTGACATGACATTGATGACTTCGCCGCCTGGAACGCGAGCCGCGCAATGACCTGAAGTAGGTCACGGCCGTGTATGCCAGGGGCAGCGTGGTCAGCACCTCCCTCAAGATGCAGAGGCAACATTTCCGGCCCATCAAATGCAGCAGCGGCATATGTATAGTTGTTCCTCCAGATGGGTATTCGCAACATTGACTCCCGCAACACGTTGGATGAGTACTTATGCTAAACCGAGGTGACCGCGAAGATTGGAACTGTACAGCGGGTGTCCTCTGTCACGTACATTGATGCCGATGCTAGCATCGACCAACATATCGATTTCCTCAACCGGAGCGTTGCTGCTCACCACGTGGTGCAGCGTGCAGCGATTGTAGTGAATGAACCATTGTTGATACTTGCATCAGCATCTAATGACAACTTGCAGGCTGCAGCACTGCTAACAGTATCAATTGGGATGAATCCTGTAGCACCAGTAACGTTTGAATTTGCGTTGAAGCCCAATGACTCCTGGACAGCCACCCTATCATCGCGAAGTATAGCCCAACGAAGTGGAGTGCGGCCCCTAGCGTCGACTACGTTCATCGATTTCATCTATGCTTCAATTACGGGGCGAATAGCCCTGTACATGAAGCCAAGAATGGCGTTGTGGAGGTGGAGAAAGCCATGTCATCTATACGGTCATTCCCTCTGATTACTCTGCCGGTAGCTGAGCCATCTGCTCCCGATCCCAGCAAAATTCGCTTACGCCAATGTAACAATAATAACCTCACTCCTGAATCGAGCAGGAGATAAGTAGGTTTTAGGCTGCCTTCTCAGCCTGATGTTTTTGATTTCCCCACGTATCTCTACCATGAACAAGTCAAGACAAGGCTGGCTTGCACTGGCGCGTTGCACGTGAGTGTAGCGCTGGTGGCTGTGTACCTGCCTGCGTTGACCGCTCGAAAGCTGGAGTCAGGAGAAGCGAAAGCGAGACTGAACGACTTTGTATGCTGTTGTCGAAAAGCTTGGGAGATCCTGAATTGAATATCAAGCATACAATACCTGGTATGCTCTTCACCTTTGGCGACGATCACTGAAGGACTTAGGATACGTTTTCTATATACTCTTGCATACTTGAAGTAGACAGGGTGGAGACATGGAAAGCCCAAGACCGAGTGGACTATCATAAAGCGTGTCGCTAGGGCTGGACGTGTCTCGACTTGGTTCCGAAGTCCTCTCCAAGATGATGGGAAGCGTCGTGGCATCAGACACGACTTCTTCGACCTGCAAGTGTCAAGTCTGGGCCAGCATGTGCCTTCTGTGCCTCGCGAAACGCTTCTAGCGTGACCAAGGCAATGTAGCCTTGGTAGCCTCCCTTGGCTCTTGCACTGCTCAAGGGGACTATCTGACAAGCATGAGAGATTGTACTGACGAAACACATTTTTCCCTCGATCAAGATCTTGGTGGGGTAGCGCAAGCTACAGGGCTTTGTTGATACTCCGTACAAGGTACTACACTTTAACGGGCAATGACTGGGGCTGGGCTGCACGTCACTCGGGCGGCTATTGTTGATGGCTCGGAACGTGTGTGCTTACTCAAAGTAGGCCCCCCTTGCCTCTTTGAGATTCTTCGAGATGGTGATTGGTGTACCAACTTCCGTGCCTGCTGCAGGGTAGCGGAAATCATGACAAAGGGGGCTGCGCACGAGAGACCGCTGTTGTGGTTGTGTTTCGCTGCAGAGTCGTAAAGACGCAAGTCTGCGGGTTGGGAGAAGTACGACAACTTCTGATCATGGCGGTCTTTGCCCTTTGGTCCGTGACTCCGTACGCTCTCCCGTCCTCCCGTGCGAAATCGATAGCTGACCACGCTAACGCAGGCTGGGAGCAACGGCTGAGCATGATCAGATCTTCATCCATCATCATCTGCACTACTAACCTCCTAACCTCCTCTCAACTGCTACAACATAATACACTCCACTCGCCCATCGTGATATTCAGATGCCCTCGCTACCACTCTCTCGCCTTCACAACCTCGACTTTTGCCTTGTGTCAACCAAGTGCAAGATTAATTGCATTTTCTGAGCTTCCGGTGCCACTGGTCTGCCTTAAAACACAGCCCAATTCCAATCCTTCGACGCACCACCACCCCCTAGAAAGATTCAGCTCGACATTCAATGTTGCCCAGGTCCTTCTCCTGCTGATCGTTGTACTCGTGATTCACTCACAGCAGTTTGGACCCGAAAAGAAAGGACTGAATGCACGCCTGCTTTCATTTGACATAGCCGCCTGGAGGCTCTCAACATCGATAGAGGTCGCTCTTGCGCATCATCCATATCTAAATCCCAAACACTACCGCCTGTGAGGGGTTCATGACAAAATATAGATAAGGTAGAACACAATGACCACGGTCACAATGGTGCTCGGACTTCCACCTCCGCATTCAGACTCCAACGAAACTCTGAGTACACTTCCTGATCCTCGGAGTCCTCTCACATCCCCCGAAATCTCCAGAAGCAATTCCACCTCTCCCCATCATCCGGAATTAAGCAACGAGGTGGCTGCCTTGAGCAACAAGCTCATCCACGCTATCAACCATCAGACCGATCTTGATGATACGCTGAATGCTACTCGACATGAATTGGAAGCGGCGCAGGACCGTGTGCGGAGGCTAGAACCGCTAGTCAAAGATCACCAGTCATTGGTTGCGAACGGCATACTAGTCAGGCAGTCAGACGTGGAGGCAGAACTCTTGAGGCTACGAACGACATTAGCAGATGAGAGAAGGCTGAGGGTCAACGTCGAGAATCAGAAGAAGGGAATCGAGCAGGAATTGGAAACCTTGACCACGGCGTTGTTTGAAGAGGCTAACGAGGTAGATCAACTGTCCTTTGTTATTGAGCACGGAGGCTAATCCTAGGTAGATGGTGTCAGCTGCACGGAAAGATGCGCGCAAAGAGAAAGAAGCTCTCGAAAGGCGCAACGAACAGCTTCAAGCAAAGCTTAACGATGCCGAACTACTGCTGGCGTCCCATCAAGAGCAACTTGCCGAACTCAAGATGGCTATGCAAGACACGCCAAAACATCGTGGTGATTTGGAGACAGACACCAACGCTTCTTCTGCTCCATCAACTCCAGCTATGGACAATCAGGACCATATGAACAGAATATTCGATGCATTGAATTTGTCGCCCACTACACCAGGAGGGGAGGAAGTTTTGCCTGCACCACCCACAACATTCACACATCTCTTACATCCGGTTCTGAGAACAGACCTTGCCGCATTCGAGGACTTTCGTTCACTCCTTGAGATATCTCGCAAATCCCAACCGTCTAGTCGTGTGACAAGCGGGACCTTTAATGGTCTCGGATTAGGAAATCTGACCTCTGGTCCCCCTGATCGTATGCCGTCCACTGGCTCAACGTCGTCTCTTTCTACTTCTACGTCAAATCTCCACCAGTCATCTCCGAGCACTCCTAATCTCCCCACCTCGACCAACTCTAGCTTCTCATCTCGTGACATTTCCATTGCTGGGACACCTTTGAAGGAGACGGCTTTTTACAAACGTGCACTCACTGAGGATCTTGAACCTACACTGCGTCTTGATACAGCGCCTGGCTTATCATGGCTTGCTAGAAGAACGGTCATCAGTAGCATGTGCGAAGGCAAGCTCATCGTTGAACCGACGCCACCAACTGCAAGGCTTTATCATCCTCCCTGCACGCTTTGTGGAGAACAGGGCCGTGATGAGAAACACGCTCGCACACATCGGTTTCGAACAAGCGAAAGTGAAACAGCTCAGAGGTATCCGCTTTGCAAATACTGCCTAGACCGCATGCGAGCGTCGTGTGACTTCCTAGGGTTTCTACGAATGATCAAGGACGGCTACTGGCGGACAGTTGGAGCTCATGCGGAGGCTATTGCTTGGGAAGAAAGCGTTCGGCTCCGCGAGCGGATGTTCTGGTCAAGGATCGGAGGTGGTGTCATTCCAGCTTTCCTCAGAGCTCGAGAGGATACCCCTCGGAGTTCAGTGGACGAAGAGAAGACCACTTCCACCTCAGCAAACTCTCAAATCAGTCTAGGCAGCCAGGATGTTAAGCTTGAAAAACCATCACCTTTGGCTCAGGAGACCAAGGCTGAGGAGCCGTCGTCTGGGATCGAAGAAGTGCGGCCGGCTTCGTCTATGCTCTCGGCTCAAGAAGTTGGGGTCGAGCGAGCTAGCTCACCCATCCAGGAGTTATCCTGTGAGCAGAGCCAACCACTTGAAGAAAGGGAGTCCGCTCAAGCGAGCAGTACCAGGATCCCTCTCAGCCGCACGCCAACACGTCCTCGAGGTTTAAGTCGTAATGAAAGCACAGGCAAAGCATCGATAGCCGGATCCGTCGCAAGGAGAGCAGCTATGTTTGAAACGCCGTCTATGGATGCGCCCTCCAAGCAGCTTCAAGCTAATTTACAAGACTCGTTGAAGAGTAGATCATCTTCCAAAGGCAGATCACCCTCACCTGCTGTCAGGTCTTCGGCACTAGATGTGCCTGTAGCACCACTCGGACAGCAACGGGGGACATCAAGTACCATCCCTGGTTCTTTCGATTTCTGAGAGGACGTAGCCACCGTTCATCTGCATCTTATATTCATGGACATAGGAATGTTATCAAAAAATTCATTATAGTAGCTCTTTCTTGGGTCCGTATCCTTGCGCCTCCTAATACCAGGGTGCGTAAAAGTTTCCTTTGTTGACGGATTGGTCTCAGAAGACCAAGAAAATCAAGTACATGGCGCAAACAAGCAACGAGGACATGCCCAATAATGTATATGAGGAATCAAACGACGAGTATATGAGGGACACGAGGGATGAGTGAGCGCTCTGACTGTGATCATTGTTTCGAGCGTTACTTTATGTTCGTAGACAGAAAAGAAAGCAGGATCAAAACTTGTCTTGTTGTAATATTAGCCAAAAATCCGAATAGCCGGAATGATTACCCAACAATGTATAGACGAGTTTCGTGGACCACGATTGATGCTAACCGGTATGATCTACTGCATACTCCTATGCGCCTAATGCTTTCATAGCTCCACTTCAATCCTACGACTTATACTTGGTATGAATCTGCCGAATCTGCTCCTCAATATTCATCCCCTGCATCCTCTCCATCTCCTTCCCCTTGTCTAATTGCCCATCATAACTCGTGGCAGCTTTCTTCCTCCTCGCCTGCTCTTCTTCGCTGATGACCGGCTGGCCTGTCACACCATCAAAGACATCGGAACGCTGGGACGCGAGACGTTTCAGATTGGCGGCTACGTCTGAGGTCGACAGGTTGGTGGTTGAGGCGCGGAGATCGGACTTCTGCCGCTGTTCTTTCCACCGCGGGTCGAGGAGTTCAACTTTGGAGAGATGTTAGTACTTGAAGATGAGAAGGATCGAGAGGGGGAAGTACCCTTCATGTGATGATCTAATTCCTCGTAGGGGATTTGCTGTTTGCAGTTTGGACACAGCGCCATTGCCACGTTTTGTCTTTTGGCTTGGGCACGGGGTACATAGTCGTTCCTGATGCGCATAGGTTGGCCAGCCCCCCCTTTAGCAGCTGCTTGGGCAGCCTGCGCGGCTTCACGAGCTTGTGTGCGTTCGGCGATGGCTCGCTCTTCTTCGTCTGCCTGCGCCGAAACGAGATTTGGCTGGGTCAGCTGGTAGTCCATAGATTGCGGCTGTTGCGCTTCGTAAGCATTGAATGCTGGTGGTGGCATGGCGTACGATTGCTGTTGCTGGTTGTAGAATAGGCTGTAGTCTTCGTCTGTAGGCATAGCTTCTTCGATACGACGGTCATGTGGTTGGAGTGACATGGCACCTTTTTGCTCTAGAGAGGCTGATTGAAGATCATTCAGTGAGGCAGGAGGTGGGAGATCGGCTTGGTCGTCTGCTTCCTCGAAGAGGACGGTTTCGACAACTACAAAGTCGTGCCAGTCGATTTGGGCATACTCCAACTTCTCTTTTTCGGCTTCCTCTTCTTTCTTCTGTTTTTGTTCCTCTTGAAACTTCACCCACTCCGCTCGTTGTTTTCCTCGCCCGAGGATGTTGAACTTGTCCTCCGCATACTGTTCCAACTCTTTCATCCGAGCTGTCTTGGATTTCTCTCCATCGACACTGGCGGACTGCAAAAGTAACGTATACTGGTCAACCAGCCGGCTGAAGAACTGATATAGTGAGTGTTGAGGTCTGAGGAAATCGAATTGGTAATTTCGTGTCTCCTTTTGAGAGAGCGTAGTCATAAATGATCTTCCATTCTTAGCCACGAATAAAGCAGTGAGCCTTACCACATCAAGATCCTGAGCACTGATGTTAGGCATCCGAGCCGAAAAGTGGAATTCTGGTGGTGCTGCCGGACCTTTCGGCTTCTCTGGCTCCTGCAATGGTACAGCCTCTCCAGCACGGCCTGCAGAAACTGCTGTACCTCTCCCTTGCCTGATCTCCTCCAGTCGCCATGCATAGAACAGGTAGTATGCATCATTGGAGCTTAAAAATGAAAATTTAGGGTTGTGTTTCTCCTTCTCTCGAATGCGGTCCTCGAATGCTGCTCCATTTCGTGCCACATATCCGGCGGTCTTCTCGACAATGGCTCTAATGTCTCTCGGTGGTAGGACAATTCCCGCAGGAGGCTTGCTCACCTCGTCTGGCAGGGCGGGAGCAGCTGAGTCAACGGCGGTTGCTGCGGGAGCCATCTTATATCAGAATTCTCGAATTCGCACTGGATGTACTTTTCTTGGCGAGGACTACCTCCACATTGTGTGAGTACCTCGTTTCACCTCTGCTGTCTCGATAAGCTCGTGGTCGTGCAGTCTCTCCACCCGAAAGTTGCCTGGTAGTGATGGCCGGAAGCGATTCCAATAGGAATCTGCAGTATGAGATATTCAGCGTTGCGGAACTAAGTCAGAAGCTGTCCGCTAGCGCGTTTTTCCAAATCGTGTAATAGGGCTGATGCAGATCAGCTTCGTGTCCTGTAAATTCATCCTCGAGACTCCCCCTTCCCAGCATAGCATCCCTCATTGTCTAAAGAGGGCAACGTCTCTATCACAAGGATACCTTGTTATGTTTTTGTACTGAGCGCTTCTTACACTCATTCAGCCACTTCACTGAACCTTTTTGTACTCTGCTTCTTGCGTTGCGCTTAAAACACCCGCAAATTGTCGCGGCTCAACCAGAACGTTTCTGCTTGACCATGGCTCCAAAAAGCGGACAACAGATCCAGGTCAAAGAACAAGAAATCAAGAGGATTCCCAATGGCAAGGGAAATGCAGGAAATAGAAAGCCGACGGATTACAGCTCCCATGGAGTTACCGACAATGACATTTTCATGTTGCCCAGCTCAGACTTCCAGTTGCTTGGCCTTCTCACTGTCATTGCAGCAGTGGTCAGACTCTTCCGGATCTACCAGCCCAGCAGTGTTGTATTCGATGAAGTCCAGTAAGCTTGCAACTAAATCCAAGCCAGATAAAGCGTAGGGGCTAATTGTAATCGCAGCTTCGGTGGGTTCGCTTCTAAATACATTAAAGGCAAATTCTTCATGGATGTCCATCCACCATTGGCAAAGCTGCTCTTGACTCTTGCGGGATGGATGGCTGGTTTCGATGGGGACTTCGATTTCAAGGACATTGGGAAGGATTACCTTGAACCCGGTGTTCCATATGTGGCAATGAGGCTCCTTCCAGCACTCATGGGTGTGATGACAGTCCCAATGATATTCTTGACTTTGAAGGCTGCCGGCTGTCGGTCCATGACTGCTGCTATGGGTGCGGGAACAGTCATATTTGGTAAAATACCCCATGGCGTGAGGCTTTAACGCGCTAATCGCTCTTTCAGAAAACGGCTTACTTACCCAATCTCGTCTCATTCTGTTAGACTCGCCCTTGATCGCTTTCACTGCATTCACTGCTCTGGCCTGGACGTGCTTCACCAACCAACACGAACAAGGACCGTCTAAGGCCTTTGATCCGAGCTGGTGGTTCTGGCTTGTCGCGACTGGTCTCGGGCTTGGTGCTACGGTCAGCGTGAAATGGGTCGGATTGTTCACCATTGCGTGGATTGGAAGCTTGACAATCGTCCAATTGTGGATCCTTCTTGGAGATAGCAAGACTGTCACTCCTGTAAGTTTATTCCATAGATCTACCATAAGGGCCATCCTAAGCTGACCTCTATCTGCAGCGCTTGTGGTTCAAGCACTTTCTTGCCCGGTTCTTCTGTCTGATTGTCATTCCCATCACCTTCTACGTTGCGTTGTTCGCCATCCATTTCCTTTGCCTCGTCAACCCTGGTGATGGGGATGGCTTTATGTCATCCGAGTTCCAGGCTACATTGAACTCGAAGGCAATGCAGGATGTGCCCGTTGATGTAATCATGGGCAGTCGGGTTAGCCTCCGGCATCACAATACTCATGGAGGATACCTGCATTCGCACAACCACATGTATCCAACCGGGAGCAAACAGCAGCAAATCACCCTATACCCTCACAAGGACGAGAACAATGCTTGGCTGCTCGAAAATCAAACGCAGCCACTTGGCTCAGATGGAGAGGAAATAGCAGGCATCAAGGCTTGGGACACAATCGAGCCTGTACCAGTTGTAGATGGATCCATCCTTCGCCTTTATCATGTCATCTCCGACCGACGGCTGCACTCCCACGACGTTCGGCCTCCAGTAAGCGAGGCCGACTGGCAAAATGAGGTCTCGGCTTATGGCTATGAGGGGTTCGAAGGAGATGCCAACGATCTTTTCCGGGTTGAAATTGTGAAGTCGTTGTCGGATGGAGCCTTGGCAAAGAAGCAAGTCCGGACTATTGAGACGAAATTCAAATTGGTTCACATCATGACTGGCTGCTCGCTTTTTTCTCACAAGGTCAAGCTTCCAGAATGGGGCTTCGATCAACAAGAAGTGACCTGTGCCAAACAAGGTACGCTTCCGAACAGTATTTGGTACGTTGAGCAGAACGAGCATCCTAAGCTTGGCGAGGACGCGGAGAAGGTTAATTACAAGAACCCTGGTTTCCTAGGAAAATTCTGGGAGCTCCAAAGGGTGATGTGGACAACAAACGCCGGTCTGGTCGAATCTCACGCCTGGGACTCAAGACCTCCGTCTTGGCCAATCCTACGCCGCGGAATCAACTTCTGGGGTAAGGACCATCGCCAAATCTACCTCATCGGTAATCCGATCATCTGGTGGTCATCGACCATTGCCATTGGTGTCTATTTCATCTTCAAAGGCTTGTCTGTCCTTCGCTGGCAACGAGGCTACAACGACTACGACAATGTCAACTTCAAGCGCTTCGACTATGAGATTGGTACATCCGTCCTGGGATGGGCCTTTCATTACTTCCCCTTCTACCTGATGCAGCGCCAGCTTTTCCTTCATCATTACTTTCCCGCCCTGTACTTTGCCATCATTGCCATGTGCCAAATCTACGATTTTGCAAGCAATCGAGTTGGAGGCCCATTCGGAATCAGAGACACTCCTGCTATTGGTAGAACCGGCATTGTGGCCTTCTTGGCTACTAGTATCGTCGCTTTCACTCTTTACGCTCCCTTATCTTACGGTAATCCTTGGACCCAAAAGGCTTGCCAGAGTGTCAAATTATTTGACACATGGGACTTTGACTGCAACGCTTTCCATACAGATGTGAGTGTTTCCGTCTCCGCGATTCCATATTGGGCTCACATTTACGATAATCGTAGCTGAATCAGTACGGCATTGAACAACCTAGTAGCAACATCCAGCCAACAGAGGCCCCAGCAGGACCTGTGGGCGAGCAACAGCAATTATCGCCAGCAGAGATGGTCACACCTCAAGCTTCTGTGAACCAAGCTTCTCTACATCGAGAAGAGAAGGTCGAGTACAGAGACCAAGAAGGCAATTTACTCAACGAAGAGCAGGTGGCCGAGCTGGAGGGAAAAGTTTCCTTCCAGACTCGGTACGAGACCAGAACGCGGGTTCTTGATGCCGATGGTAAGGAGATCGAGGATAACGCGGCTGGCTCGGCCGGCACCGCACCTCCGCCTCCAGCTGATCTGGAGCCTGAGACAGCGGCTGACGTCCCGGAGGACGATGGAAGGGAGTATCCAGCGACAGCTAGCCCAGAGGACGACTTGAATAAAGAGAAGTCGGTGAAGAAGAACGACGATGCGGCAGCAAGGCCAGCAAGTGAAGCGAAAGATGCTACGAGGTAAACTGTAGAAAGTGGGCGCAGGTTATGTAATGCTATGTATTTTAATTGATGTTAAAGCTAGTAAATTTCTTATTAATCGTAGAAAGTAACGAATAGGATATACTAGATGAGCCTCTTTCATGGCCGTGGACATTTCTAGGTCAGAAATCAATAGCACACTAGGCATGCATGCAAAGTAGCGATTCTCGCATGCAGAAAAAGGAGGAGATTAGATCGGCCATAATTTCTTTAAAAGTAATTTAATAACTTTACAATCCTTAAGCCCAATATAAACGAGCAAAAGCATGGCGTGCCTCAGCTAGGCTCCAGATCTGCCCTACCAGGCACGACTCTTCGTCTGACCATACTTCTCGGACAATTGGAACAGCCAACAATTTGAATATTTTGTCGAGAGATCCCCAACACCTCAAACCAGGGGCCTGTCTATTCTTATGTACGTTCGGTCCTGGCATTGAACTCGCCATACGATAAATACCCAGCGGATCCCTCTTGGAGCGTCTAGTACCCATCTTTCCCATATTTGTTAAATTGGTCGTGCAGTTTCTGTGCTCGTTATTAGCAATCTCAAATACTTCTAACCTGACCCAATTCGCTACCGACCTTTGGTAGCGTCACATTAGGCACTATGACACTGTGTAGCGCACTTGGCGCATCCTTGGGCGCCTTATTCGGATCCCCACCAGGGTGATACTGGTACTTGAAATGTTCATCTGCTCCATCACCTTTGGAAGTCGTTTGCCAAGGCATTGTATTGGGAGCCATACCAACGGGGGCTTCTGAGGAGGAGGAGGTGGGTTTGCGTCCGAAATGGTACCCAGCCATGCCAAAGGCGCCCGTCATGATGGTCAGTAGTATCTAACATGACCTTCAGCATCGAGACATGACCAACGGGGTGTCTTGATGGAAGACGTACGTAGAGCTCAGGATCTCTCTTTGCTTCTTTGTTCAAAGTACTCTGCTTCCCAGAGCCAGAAGCGGCTTCGTTGGCGGCTGTATTCGCCTTCTTTGCGACATTGCCAATGGCTTGACCTACCTTGCCGGCTGCACGAGCTGCTGATGCTCCTGACATATCGAGATATTCTGGATTACTGAGAGGGGGTTGATGTTGCTCGAACTGTTGACGTTTCGGCAGATCATCATCCGAGGATCAGGCTAGTCTAGAGCAGCCGCTTTACGCTAAAATCGACGTGCATTCGCGACGGGGAAAGCCGTCATTTGAATAACTTCAATCTCTTGTTCCGTTTCATGACCGGTAGGCCTCCTGCCTCCATTCACTGCCACATCACTTTCGTTGGCGATACTGCTCTTCTAAGACTTCGTTCTTGCGCAACGTACCACTCCTCGGTGTAGCTATAACCTCGATCAATTCCTATGCCCCTCGCCCCTTTCTAATGCCGTCTCATGACAAACGCCAATCCTTCGAACTTGCCACTACCCTGGCCTTCTTCATGGCCTCACGCGAGCGAAACCCCCTCCACTGAATCTGTATACCGCAATGGAATCACTATCCGCTGCCAGTGGTCGCCGCTCGCCAGTAGTGAGCTCATTCCCAAACCCATTGCCTACTTCTGGCTCACAGCAGGCGCCGTCCATAATATCATCCCGCATGACCGACATTGCTTCTGAAGATGGTGACGACTTTCACACTGGAGCTGTACCTACAGGAGGGAGGCCGGGTACAGCGACATCTACAGATCCAAATCGTCCAGGGTCAGCAATGTCAGCGCAGACTCGTCCTTCCACACGGGCAGCACAATCGCGGCGAGGCGTGGGTTCTCATACAACATTGAATTTGTGGAGGTCGGCAGGTGCATTTGGGGGACCTGGAGGCTCCATAACGAACTCGAGCAGGCCTCCCAGTGCCACCACGGCCACGAGTAGGACAAGCCGAACACATGTACCTTCGATAGCATCACACGCTTTCTTCAAGCCCATGAGCTCACAACGTCTGCAAGCCCAGAGAAGAGCACGACCATTAAGAGGGGGCCAATCTGCTATGAGTGTGGATGGATCCAGCGATGGTGGCACCATCACTAATAGGCAAAGTCTCGTCTCGGATGCAACAGCACCCCATGCTCCAAATCTCCATCAAGATAATGAGAAAGCCCCGCCCTCGAGAGGAACAGAGTTCACCGACCAGGAAGACCGAGGCACGGTCGAAGCAAGCCATACCGAGAATGCGACTATCCGGAGCACAGGGGAGAGCGAAAGGCCACTTCACAATAAAATCTCAAGTTCTAGGGCGATACATTTGAGTCTAGATCGACAGGGCAATGGTTCGCCCAAATCGTTCCGTGGCAGCTTTCGTCGAGCCGGAGCTCCACGAATGGAGCCTCAAGGACATGAGCGTCTTTCATCTTCTAATAATTCGCCCACCTTTGTCAAAGCGCCACCGGAAGAGGTGCCGAAAGCTGGCATCAATTATCAATATTTTTCTGGTAATACATTTTTTCTCTGGGGCGGCCGGTTGCAGAACACCAGAGACCGGCCCGTTAACATTGTAAGCGGCATAATCGTGGTCTTGCCCGCCATCTTGTTCCTAGTCTATTCGTAAGCCTCAGATGCCTTGTGGCCTCGTGCATATTTCGTTGCTAACAGTACTCAAGGGGACCTTACCTTTCACATCGTGTCTCGCCCGCGATACCCTTTTTCTTTGCGTATCTGTTCTTCATCTGTATATCATCATTTATCCACGCGTCTCTTTCAGACCCCGGAGTAAGCTGCCATACGATTGCTTCGAAATACCTTGTCTGACGCGGAGTAGATACTACCGCGAAACTTACACCCATTGCCTCCAGAGGGCTCGGAAGATCCACTCGCCATTGGTCCGCCTACAACGCAATGGACGATGATCAAATCAGCCGGGACGACTCATGCAGCCATGGACGTGCCGACCAAGTATTGCAAGACGTGCAATATCTGGCGGCCGCCGCGATGTCATCATTGCAGGATATGTGACAATTGCATAGAAACTCAAGATCACCACTGTGTATGGATCAACAACTGCGTCGGGCGAAGAAACTATCGTTACTTCTTCGCCTTTGTGGCGTCAGGAACCTTTCTTGGTATTTTCTTGACCTTCGCCAGCCTTGGACATTGTTTACGGTACCAGTCCGAACAGCACATTTCGTTTGCCGAATCCATCGGGAGGTGGAGGGTGCCCTTCGCGATGTTTATCTACGGTCTACTAGCTACGCCCTACCCAGCTTGTCTTTTAGGGTACCACCTATGGTTAATAGCGCGCGGAGAAACTACCAGAGAGTATCTTAATTCTCATAAGTTTCTCCCAAAGGACCGACATCGGCCCTTCACACAGGCCAGTGTTGTTAAAAATTGGCTTGTCGTGCTTCTCAGGCCACGACCGCCAACGTATCTGCGTTTCAAGCATAAGTATGAAGAAGGAGATCAACGGTTCGGATCTCGAAGAGGCAAGCGGCAAATACTACCTGCTACCCAGCAGCAGGGTGGTGGAATGGAGCTGCAAGATGTTGGTGGGGTCAGTCAATCTAATGATGGAGTCTGAATGAGTGTTCTGTTTGCAATCTGGGAGCTTTCTGTACACCTATCTGCTATAATATTTCATCGTCTCTCCTTGCTATTGAGCTTAGCGAGCTGATTCTTCTCTGGCTGTATATACCCAATCGTGTGTGGATGTGAGTGGCATTGGAATGGAGATAGTTATCTATGCAATTATAGCATTCCGTCAATAGCAGCAATAATATAAATACCATTTCTGGGCGTTGCCAGAGGCCT
>JAABUK010004915.1_pt1 | contig 21315 bp, 27 predicted proteins | sample 5559141 | NCBI WGS metagenome assembly JAABUK01 (sample SAMN10711869, study PRJNA513367) | rock metagenome | isolation source: Antarctica rocks | place: Antarctica: Victoria Land, Pudding Butte nord | collected 2016-01-03
CGAGGTAAGTTCTTCTTCGTCTCGTTTCAGTTCAGGTATTTCGATGCGTTCAGATCTAGGTTCAATTCGGTAGAGTATTGAGATGAGTACGAAATAGATGTTCTTTTCCTGATAGAGTGTTTTTTCGATAACTCAACTATTCGAATTGCATAGTTCTTGCACTTTTGGTCTAATCGCATCTTCATCGACGGGATTTCGACTTCTATTTGCATAGTCTCTATCGATGATGTTCGAAACGCACCCAGAATTTTTCGTAATGCAGCGTTTTGCAGTTTGCGAAATTTGACTAAGTAGCTTTTTTGATTATTCCACCATATTTCGGCGCCATAATCGCTAATAGACGTGACGCATGCCAGGTATAACTGCTTTCCTGATTTGGCATTTAGTTCTCACTTGCTATTCATTAATCTAAATAACGAGTGTAGAAACAAAATAATGATAATGCTATTACATGAGAAAAAAATAAAGAACTATGACATTCTGATTCTTCAAGAATTCTGATGATTTGATGACATTTTCAGAGCATACTGCTCAGCAACTGTTGACTTCATATTGAAGAATAATGAAGATAAAATCTGTTTCTACATAAACAAGAAAATTGACAGCAACATCTGATACTCAACATGACACTTCAAAGATGTAAACACAATTACGTTACAAACATTAACAGATGATGCACAGATGATTCAGAAAGCTATACACATTCATGAAGCATACAATTCATCACTCAGAAATCATGAAATCATTCATGAAAAAGAAAATCTTTTAAACATTGAAAAGATGCTGCACATGTCAAAAGAAAGCATTCTTATAGAAGATTTCAATTTGCATCACTTCACATGAGAAGAATCATTCTATTCAAGACAACATTTATTGTTGAATGAGTTAATTAAAATGATCACAAACATTGATGCATCACTAGCATTGTTTCAAGATATAATTATGAGAAATTATCAAGAATCTCAAATGACAATAAATTTGATTTTCACGACAGATGACATTATGAATCAATTAATATGATGTGAAATCGACGAAGAAATGAAAAACTTCTCAAATCATTTGTTGATACAGACAATTATAGATTTCAGAGTCTGCAAAAAGTCAGCGCGAAAATCGCGTTGCAACTGAAAAATAATGAATGAAGAGAAATTTATTAAATTTTTTTTTTTTAATTCTTACTCAATTCAACACTCATTATGAATCTATGCAAGATTTTATATACTATAGCGAGCGTTGCACTAACGCAGCGTTCTTTTTGCATCAAAAATCGCTTCTTTCTGCGCTTTATACTATAACTGTTCTCAATGCAAGAACTTTATAAGTCTATTTCTTCTTTATTCTCTTTTTCTTTCATCTGACTCTTTGATAATGTCACAGCTTGAAATTGATTCAGTATGCTCATTAAGAGTATCATTTAAATGATCATTGTCATTGCGCTCATGATTTCTAAGAGCTTTCTCAAGTTCATGATGTTCTCTTTTCATTGCATTGCTTTTCATTCTACTTTTCATCTGAGACATGTTAATAAAACGTACTTAATCAACATTTAATCTTTGTTGCACTTGCACATCATTGTAGCGACATCAAGTACTCATCTTTCATGTAAAAATTGATTGAAGTCAATTTTTCTTATGCATAGCTGCATCAATAATGCATTGTAAGACTTTGCATGATTCTTGTGCAGTTGCAGATGTCGATGTGTCATCTTTGATGTCAAATATTGAAAATGAGTTGCATTGAATTTCTCTTTTCAGATTACTCTTCATGTTTATCTGATCTGTTTCTGTATGAGCATCAATCTTGTCATCATCTCAATGCGTTGATGCTCAATCAGCAATAAAGATAACTCATGTACATCATCAGTCATTTTATCTGCTGCTTCATTTTCAAGTACTTCTGCATGTTCTGTCACTTAATGTAACTTCAGCGTGATTTCTTAAAATCAAATGTTCTCATGTGCAGTCTGAACTCTTTGCAGACGTGCTTGATTTTTTGTTGATGTCATGATTTTCACTGTTTTCAGAAAGATCTGACTGTCACTGTATATTTTGTATATCTTTTCATGACATTCTTGATTTGCTGTTGCTATGTTTGCAAGATGTTTCGTCTTTGCGACTAACTCTTTCAACTCATCATGATGAGTGATGACTAAAGTTGATCTCTTCAGTCTCTTATTTAGCTTTCAGTTCATTCTCATCGCGATTGTTGTAACATCATCTTTGCTGTTGCTATCATTTAAGTAGACTCTTTGCTTTAATGCAAATATGTCAAGATTGTGTTATTTTATTGACATTTTCTTGTTTGCAACTATAACTATCTTTGATGATTTTGATCAGAAGATTGCTGTGTAAAGATGACTTTGATTCATCTTCATCTACTTAAGTGTTTCTTTCATTCACTTTCGCTTCAGCTGTAGAAATGTCTTGTGCAGCTTTGATTTTTGATCTCTTTTGAGTATCAAGTTGTTGCGAATTCAATGCATTGTCATTTCAATAACTTCATCTGATTTTCAAAAGTTCATGTTTATTATCGATCTTTATATCAGCTTTTATAAGTGAATATTTATCAATGTCATGTTTATTTTCATCTGTAAAGTTTTTGTTGATGTCACACAATAAACATTAATGATCTGTCACAATGTTCTTTCTTGCACTGATTTCAGCTTGATGTTTAAACTCTTTTGATGATCTTTCACTCTTTGTGATGTATATCATATGATGACTTTGTAACTAAGCAGAGAATGCATCATTGCAAAGTATATTTGTTTACTCATCATCATTGATGAGTCTCAAGTAAACTTGATGATTATTTGCATAATCTTTTGTTTAATTACTAGTTTTGCTTTGACATGATGCATGTAAGTTACTCATTTCAGTTTGAAGTTCAATTGAACTTTTAAGATTTTGATGTTTAATTTTAAATCAATCTGATGTTTCATCAGCTTTACATTGATGTTCATATTGAATCATTTAGAAATTCTTGTAAAGTGAATCAGCTTATGCTTTGTCTTTAAAAACTTGATGCTGTGCATTTTTGATCACTGTTTGCATCTATCATAAATCTCGCTCAGAACTCTGCAATTGCACTTCATGAACTTCTCATATATTAAGATATTGACGTCATTTATGAAATCTGTAAAGCTTGTTCTCAATCTGATGTTATCACATGCTTTTAGCAAGTTCATGTTGTAAAACAGATATAATATTGATGATAGCAAAGAGTTTTATGATATGTTGACGTTTACGCTGCGTTTCATCATCGTGTAATCATCAATTGTGATCATAATGTGTCAATTTCTCAGAAAGTTCTTCACAAATTTGAGAAGCAGTTTGAGAACTCTTCTCTTTTTCATGTCATGCAAGAGTCTGCTATGTGCTACATTGTTGAATGCACTCTTCTTATTCAGACTCAGCAATGAAACTACTCTTCTTCTTGTATCACTTCATACAGTATGTATCTTTTCTGTAATCAGTTGCAAAGTCATATCTGTTGATCTATGTTTGCAAACTCTCATCTGAATATTCAATATTGAGTTGCACATCTTTACAATGTTTCACAAACGTTTGAATATAATGAACTTCAATACTTTGCTCAATGTATTAAGTAATACAATTGATTTATATATTTTTGCATTGAAGTAATCTTTCTTGTCTGACTTTTGCATCATTATTATGACTGCGCTTTTAAATTGAGTTGACTGTATTTTCTTTTATAAACATCTTTCAAAGAAAAAGTGTATTTATTCTAACATGTCATTGATGAGTCTGCACATTATTTTATTTATGTATCTTATGTATCTTGACATTTTGTCAAATGTTGCTTTGTAGATAACTCTCTTAATTTCATGATGCATCAGCGAAGCATCATCTTCAATCAAGAATGAGTACTTGAAGTCTATTATGTTCAGCATGAGAATTTCTGAAGATGATGAAAAGTGAGTCTGAAACATCATCTTCGCTTTATTTTGCGCTGTTGTGATGATGTCAAAGCACTTTAACTTAATCAGAGAGAAAATTGTCGTTTAAGTCAGTGTATCTGCGACTGCATTTCTTGCTCATTTTGCAGTTTTGAACAGTTTTCTCAAGAATTGTTCAACATTCTGCATGATCTCTTGATATTCACTGCGTTTCTGTTTTCTGATGATCTTGCTCTTCTTATCACATGCTTGAATGTACTCTGTTCAGTTGTTGATAATTCAACAACTTCTTCTCATTCATCACATGCTCTTGATAATCTTTGTACACTTCTTTGTTCATTCTGCTTTGATCATTTCGTGTGATCTTACTCAAAGAGTGAAAATCTCAATGATTTTCTTCAATGCATTCAGTAGTTGTTTAATGTATTCATTTATGCATTGATGTTTCATCTCATGATTCAACAATGATTTCAACATTTGTTCTTTCAAAGTATTAATGAATTTCTCTTCATTCATTGTCTTTCAGTTGCAACGCGATTTTCATGCTGACTCTTTGCAGACTTTGAAATCTATAATTGTCTGTATCAATAAATGATCTGAGAAGTTTTTCATTTCTTCATTGATTTCACATCATATTAATTGATTCATAATGTTATCTGTCGTAAAGATCAAATTTATTGTCATTTGAAATCTTTGATAATTTCTTGTAATTGTGTCTTGAGACAACGTTGACGATGCATTGATATTTATGATCATTTCAATTAAATCATTTGACAATAGATGCTGTCTTGAATAGAATAATTCTTCTCATGTGAGATGATGCAGATTGAAGTCTTTTACAAGAATGCATTCTCTTAACATGTGTAACATCTTTTCAATGTCTGAAAGATTTTCTTTTTCATGAATGACTTCGTGATTTCTGAGTGACAAATTGTATGCTTCGTGAATGTATATAGCTTTCTGAGTTATCTGTGTGTTATCTATTAATGTTTATAATGTAATCATGTTTACATCTTTAAAGTGTCATGTTGAGTATCAGATGTTGCTGTCAATTCTCTTGTTTATGTAGAAACAAATTCTATCTTCATTATTTTTCAGCATGAAGTTGACAATTGCTGAGCAGTACGCTCTGAAATTTTCATCAAATCATCAGAATTCTTGAAGAATCAAAATGTCATAATTCTTTATTTTTTTCTCATGTAGTAGTGCTATTATCATCTTTTCTCTGAACTTGTGAACATTGTACTGTAGTATTCGAAGCTTCTTTTGCTGAAACATTAAAGTTTACATTCAAGACTGTTTGATGTTTTCTTAAATGTTTGCAATGTGCTTACTTCTCTTGTAAAATCTTCAAAAGAAGATGATATTAAAATTAATGTGATTGATGTTGACTTTAACTTATTTGTTTTTGACTTTTTGACTAGATGATTCAATATAGTGTTTTCGAATGTGATGATCATGCTGAGCAGATGATTTTCATTTGTTGAGCGTTTCTGTTTTCTCTTCAGATCATTGTTTATCAGCGATCTTAAACTGATAAATGTTTCTGTGATCATCTTTGACATCATCGCTTTGAGTTCTCTCTGCTCTTGTACGACGTGATATAGAAATCTGTATATCGTGACTCTCTTTATTCTTTCTTTTTCGACCTGTTGTTTATGACATTGAGAGTCAAAGACTCTGTGTATATCTTGACATGTCTTACATTTTCATATATTTCAAGTCTGTTTATGAGAATAATGCTTCAAGCGATGATCTAGCGTGCAATAAACACATCTTTGCTTGTTTCTGCATTTATATGTTTTATAATTATAGTCTTGATACTTTAAACACTGATGTGTTTTACAACTTAAATCATAAAACTGCGTGATTTTTATGTTGATCTTGTGATATACTTTCTCATCAATTAGCTTGTTCATTATTTCAGCGCTGACTACATGTATCATCAGCAAGATGTATCTTTTCTGTTCACTATTCTTTGTAAGTCACTTGACTTTCTTAATCATCATCTTCAAATGTATATCTTTGTTGATCTTGATGAGCACTTTCACTCTCTTCTTCTCTATGTCTTTAAACATTTCTTCAATTTTAATTTCATGTATCACTACTTTGAAACTGACTTCATGCAAACTTGCATTCAATGAAATCTCTTTAATTCAAAAATTGTTTTTCTTCAGTATTTTCTTGCTGTTTTTCATCTTGACTTGAAATATCAGTAGATTTAATCATCTCTTCATAGTCTCTATGTTCTTGCGTGTTGATAGCATTCTGTCAATGTCAATTTCTCTTGCTTATTTCACTATGTTTTCTGTTGTTATCATCATGATTCTCTTGATCTTCTCTTTCTCTTTAATGAAGATCTTAATCTTAAATTTCTTGCAATGATTTTGCATTGACGACGCAACATTGACGCTGAGAACAAGATGATTCTCAAACGACATCATTGACTTCTCGTTCACTTTCTTCGCTCAGTTGTCAATGCATTTCTTCTTCTTCGCGAACTTCTTTTTGAGTCTGCTTGTTATTTTTTTCAATCTCTTCAGCTGATTCTTCATGCATCAATTGACAGTTGACGCAGCGATGCATTGATGTGTCAGCTTTTCTATCATCTCTGTCAATCTTTTCATCTTTCTTCAGAGCATCAACTTGTTGTTTCTACGTTCGTTGAATTCATAAAATACTTGCAGCTTGTTCAATTTCTTATGTATATTCTTCGTCTTGATTGAATTTTTCTGCGAGATAGCAATAATCGCTTCTCATTCACTTGTCAACATTACATCAATGATGCTTCTCATCTGTTTCTGATGATCAGAATGAAGCGCAAGCATCATGTCAATGTTGTGCTCTGTTTCTAAATAGTTTAAGTAATTCATTTTCGTTCTTTTCAATTTCAAAAAAATATATTTTAATGATTAAATTCATTAATATTCTGAAAGAACAAATGTTAAAATCACTGTTGAATCATGAGATGAAATGTTGATGTATAAATGAGTACATCAAGTAACTACTAAATGCATTGAAGAAAATCATCGAGATTTTCACTTTCTGAGCGAGATCACATGAAATGATCAAAGCAGAATGAACAAAGAAGTGTATGAAAATCATCAAAAGCATGTAATGAATGAGAAGAAATTATTAAATCATCAATGATTGAACAGAGTACATTTGAGCATGTGACAAGAAAAGTAAGATCATCAGAAAACAGAAATGCAGTGAGTATTGAGAAATCATGCAAAATGTTGAACAATTCTCAAGAAGACTGTTCAAAACTGCAAAATGAACAAGAAATGCAATTGCAAACATATTGACTCAAACGACAATTCTCTCTCTGATCAAGTCAGAATGCTTTGACATTGTCACAACAGTGCAAAATAAAGTGAAGATGATGTTTTAAACTCACTTTTTATCATCTTCAGAGATTTTCATGCTGAACATAATAAATTTCAAATATTTATTCTTAATTGAAAATGATGCTTCATTGATACATTGTAAAATTAAAAGAGTTGTTTACAAAGTGACATTTGACAAGATGTTGAAACACACAAGATACATAAATAGAATAATGCGTAAACTTGTTGATAATACATCAGAATAAATACACTCTTTCTTTGAAAAATGTTTACAGAAGAAAATACAATCAACTCAGTTCAAGAGCGCAGTCACAATAGTGATGCAAAAGTCAGACAAGAAAGATTACTTTAATGCAAAAATATATAAATCAATTGTGTTATTCAACACATTAAGCAAAATACTGAAGTTCATTGTATTTGAATGTTTGCAAAATGTTGTAAAAGCTTGCAACTCAATATTGAACATTCAAATGAAAGTTTGCAAGCACAGATCAACAAATATGACTTTGCAACTAATTATAGAAAAGATACATACTGTGTGAAGTGACATGAAAAGAAAAGTAGTTTCATGCTGAGTCTGAATAAGAAGAGTGCATTTGACAATGTGATGCACAGCAAATTTTTACATGACATGAAGAAGAAAAAAGTTTCTAGACTGCTTTTCAAGTTTGTGAAGAACTTTCTGAAAGATCAATGCATCACAATCATAATTGATGATTACATGATGATGAAACACAATGTAAATGTTAACATATCACAAGACTTTTTACTATCATTGATATTATATTTGTTTTACAATGTGAACTTGTTAGAAGCATGTGATGACATTAAGCTGAGAACTAACTTCATAAACTTCATGAATGACATTAATATCTTGATATACAAAGAGTTTATAAAACGCAACTGCAGAGTTCTTAACGAGATTTATGATAAATGCAAACAGCGATCAAAAATGCATGACATCAAATTCTTGATGACAAAGCATAAGTTGATTCACTTTATGAAAATCTTTAAATGATTTAATATGAAAGTTGATGTAAAGCTGATGAAACATCAGATTAACTCAAAATTAAATATTAGAATCTTGAAAGTTCAACTGAATTTCAAGCTGAAATGAGTGATTTACATGCATTATGTTGAAGCAAAACTAGTGATTAAACAAAAGATCATGCAGACAATCATTAAGTCTACTTGAAACTCATCAATGATAACAAATAAGCAAATATACTTCGCGATAATGCGCTTTTTGCTTAATCATGAAGTCATCATATAATATACATCACAAGAAGTGAAAGATCATTGAAAGAGTTTAAATATCAAGCTGAAATCAATGCAAGAAAGAGCATTATGACAAATCATTAATGTTTATCATGCAACATCAACAGAGATTCTACAGATGAAAACAAACATGATGTTGATAAATATTCACTTATGAAAGCTGATACAAAGATTAATAACAAATATGAATTCTTGAAAATCAGACGAAATTATTGAGATGACAATGCGTTGAATTTGCAACAACTTGACACTCAAAAGAGATTGAAAATCAAAGCTGTGCAAAACAATTTTACAGTTAAAGCAAAAGTGAATGAAAGAAATACTCAAGCAGACGAAGATGAATTGAAGTCATCTTTACATAATAACTCTTTGATCAAAATCATCAAAGATAGTTATAGTTGCAAACAAGAAAATATCAATAAAATAATATAATCTCAACATGTTTATGTTAAAGCAAAGAGTTTACTCAAATGATAATGACAGCAAAGATGATGTTACAACAATTGCAATGAGAATGAACTGAAAGTTAAATAAGAGACTGAGAGAATCAACTTTAGTCATCACTCATCATGATGAGCTGAAAGAATTAATCGCAAGAGTGAAACATCTTGCAGACGTAGTAATAGCAAATCAAGAATGTCATGAAAAGATATACAAAGTATACAATGATAATCAGACTTCTTTGAAAACAGTGAAAGTTATAATATCAACAAAAGATCAAACACATTTGCAATGAGTTCAGATTGTGCATGAGAGCATTTAATTTTAAGAAGTCACGCTGAAGCTACATTGAGTGATAAAACATGCAGAAGTACTTGAAAATGAAGCAATGAATAAGATGATTGATGATGCATATGATTTGTCTTTATTGCTGACTGAGCATCAATGCATTGAAGTGATGATGAAATTGATGCTCATACAGAAACAGATCAAATAAACATGAAGAATAGTCTGAAAAGAGAAATTCAACGCAGCTCATTTTCAATATTTGACATCAAAAATGACACATCAATATCTGCAACTGCACAAGAATTGTGCAAAGTCTCACAGTGCATTATTGACGCAGCTACGCATAAGAAAAATTGACTTCAATCAATTTTTACATGAGAAATGAGTACTCAATGTCGCTATAATGACATGCAAGTGTAACAGAGATTAAATGTTGATTAAACACATTTTATTAACATGTTTTAAATGAAAGATAGAATGAAAGATGATGCAATGCAAAGAAAACATTATGAACTTGAGAAAGCTTCTAAAAATCATGAGCGTGACAACAATGATCATTCAAATAATATTTTCAACAAGCATATTAAATCAATTTCAGACTGTGTTGTCATCAAAGAATCAAATGAAAGAGAGAGAAAGTAAAGAAAAAACAAGCTCATAAAGTTCTTGCATTGAAAACAGTTACAGTATAGAGCGCAAAGAAAAGCGATAGTAGATATGAAAAAAGCGCTACGCTAGCGCAGCGTTCGTTACAATATATAAAATCTTGCATAGATTCATAATGAGTGTTGAATTGAGTAAGAATAAAAAAAAAGATTGATATTTTCAATTTAATCAATATTTTAATCAGCTGTTTCAATGCAACATGATCAAAGACTTCTTTGACATTTAGAAGTAAACAGATAAGTATGTTTTCTCAACTTTTTGTCATTTGCACATCATGTACTAATTTTAGTACTACATTTATAACTGATCTTTGTTTTCTGTCTTTCATTTAATCAAAATTCAGCAGCTTATCATTAATTTCAGCTGTGTAAGACAGTTGCATTGCTATTATTTTTTCTGCTACTTTGCTTAAACAATTTAGCAGTGTAATAATTCTGTATATCTTCAAAATTGAATAATTCAACTTGTTTAATTTTTTTAGAATAATTTTCGTGCCTTCGCGTCATATCTTCAAATGATAGTCACTTTCAATCAAATCTGAGTATACTAAATTGAAGATTTTCAATATAGTTTTGTACACTTGCTGTATGATTGTAAATGACATATCATCTGATTCAAGTGCTTTTTTGAGTGCTGAGAAGTTAATAGCATGATTGATTTTCTCTTTGATAACTCTTGATCACTGTATACTTTCGTTTAATAGTAATTCTTCATTGATTTGAATTTTCAAAGATGATGAGTACATTGCTTTCAGAAATGTCTTGCACTTTTCATTGAATTCAATTTTCAATTCTTTTTGCAAGTTTTGTATTGAAGATAAATTTTTGATTAAACATGATTTAATAAACTTGTATGTTTGAAACACTTCTTTCTCTTCAATGTTGTTCAAAAAATTGATTCAGAATTGATTTTTGATCAGTTTTATTACATCATGATATGAATTTCGCATTTGCACTATCTTTGCTTATGCATCATCATTTCTGCATCTTTTTCAGATTCGCTTTTTTAATGATAACGTCTTTTACATTTCAATGAGTTCATTATTTCATCAGAATTTTGATTTTATGCATATTCGCTGTTTAAATATGAATAATTTCACTGTATTCTTGATGCATTCAGTCAAATAAATGACTTTTACTTCTAATCTTGTGATTCTTTGCATCTTGATAATCATTTTGTCTTTTGTTTTTTACAAATGCTCATCAAAGAAAAACTTGCATCTTTGTGCTTTTAATACATTCTCAAATTTGATGATACATCTTGATTGAACTTATTTATTGCTACTATTAATAGTTAAATTAAAGACAGAGCACATCATTGACATGATGCTTACGCTTCATTTCAATCATCAAAAGCAGATGAGAAGCATTGTTGATGTGATGTTGACGAGTGAACAAAAAATGATTATTGCTATCTTGCAGAAGAATTCAGTCAAGACGAAAGATATACAGAAGAAATTACATAAGCTGCGAGTATTCTATGAGTTCAACGAACGTAGAAACAACGAGTTAATGCTCTGAGAAAAGATGAAAAGTTTAACAAAGATGATAGAAAAGCTGATGCATCAATGCATTGCTGCATTGACTGTCAATCAGTGCATGAAGAATCAGCTGAAGAGACTGAAAAAGATAATGAGCAAACTTGAAAAAAAGTTCATAAAGAAGAGAAAACATGTTGACAGCTGAGCGAAAAGAGCAAGCGTGAAGTCAACGACATCATTTGAAAGTCATTTTATGTTCAACGTCAACATATCATCATCAATGTGAAATCATTGTAAGAAATTTGAAGTAAAGATCTTCATTAAAGAGAAAGAAGAAGTAAAAAGAATCATGATGATAACAACAAAGAACATAGTAAAATGAGTAAAAGAGATTGACATTAACAAAATGCTGTCAATGTGCAAGAACATAAAGATGATGAAGAGATGATTGAGATTGTTGATATTTCAAGTCAAGATGAAGAGCAGTAAAAGAATATTAAAGAAAAATAATTTTTGAATCAAAAAGATATTGTCAAATGCATGTTTGCATGAAATCAGTTTTGAAGTAGTGATACATGAAATTAAAGTCGAAGAAATGCTTAAGAACATAAAGAAGAAAGAAGTGAGAATGCTCATCAAGATCAATAAAGACATACATTCAGAAATGATGATTGAGAAAATTGAGTGACTCATAAAGAAGAGTGAGCAAAAGAGATATATCTCACTGATGATACATGTAATCAGCGCTGAGATGATGAACAAGCTGATCAATGAGAAAGTATGTCATGAGATCAACATAAAGATCACACAGTTTTATGACTTAAGCTGCAGAATGCATCAATGTTTAAAGTATCAAGAATATGATCACAAAATGTATGAATGCAAAAATAAGCAGAAATGCATTTACTGCATGCTGAATCATTGCTTGAAGCACTGTTTTTACAAACAGACTTGAAACATGTGAAAATGTGAAGCATGTCAAGATATACACAGAGTCTTTGACTCTCAATGTCATAAACGACAAGCTGAAAAAGAAAGAATAAAGAGAGTCACAAAGCACAGATCTTTATATCATGTCATACGAAGGCAGAAAAAACTCAAGATAGCGATGTCAAAGACATTCACAGAAACATTTATCAATCTGAAATCATTGATGAACAATAACTTGAAGAGAAAACAAAAACACTCAATGAATGAAAGTTGTTTACTCAGCGTAATCATCACATCAGAAAACATTATACTGAATCACTTGATCAAGAAGTCAAGATCAAATGAATTAAAATCAACATTAATCACGTCGTTGTCAATGTCATTTTCTGTTGAGAATCTTACAAGTGAAGCAAGCACTTTGCAAACACTCAAGAGAACATTAAACAGTCTGAAATGTGAATTTTAATGTTTCAGCAAAAGAAGCTTCAAATACTACAGTACAACGTTCACAAGTTTAGAAACAAGATGATGATAGTGTTACTACATAAGAAAAAGATAAAAAATTATAACATTTTGATTCTTCAAGAACTCTGATGATTTAATGACATTTTCAAAGCATACTGCTCAGCAACTGTTAACTTCATGCTGAAGAATAATGAAGATAAAATCAACAGCAACATCTGATATTCAACATGATACTTTAAAGATGTAAACACAATTATGTTACAAACATTAACAGATGATGCACAGATGATTCAGAAAGTTATACACATTCATGAAGCATACAATTTGTCACTTAAAAATCATGAAATCATTCATGAAAAAGAAAATCTTTCAAACATTGAAAAAATGCTACACATGTCAAAAGAAAGCATTCTTGTAAAAGATTTCAATCTGCATCACTTCACATGAGAAGAATCATTTTATTCAAAACAACATTTATTGTTAAATGAGTTAATTAAAATGATTTGATTTGATTTGAATTTATACATTCTTATGACATTGATTTAAATTCAACTCATAAAAGAAACTATGTTATGTATATTGAATGAACAAAACTCTCTGAGAAAGAAAATCACTTATTGATTACACAATGACTTTACATCATCAAAACAATAAAACTGACACTGTGTTATTAATAATGAATCTATAGCTTCTATTCAGCATGTGACACTCAAGTAAACTTTTACGAATGTCTGTGCTGTTTATTATAATGCATCATCTTTGTTCTGCTCTTCATTGATGATATTTTATACAATGATGTTTCAATTCAATTCTTGATTTGAAGATGAAAAATGTTTCTTTGCACTTGTGATGCTGATGATTGTAACGTAGAAACTGTGTTCTCTTGCTCAATGATTATCATTCATTGAGCAGAAAAATGTGTAATGAAAGAGAGATGTACATGATGAAAAGATAGAGTGTGATTGTATTAAATAATTCTTTTCTTCTTTTGATTTAACTTATGTCACGTAGACGTTGAATAAATTGTTAGTATAAACATGCAATTGCAATCGTTCGATGCTTAGCTGATTAATAGTAGAGATGCATTCTGATTACTCTCATGCACTCTCAATTTTTCACGTAGATAAATGTATGACTTGACATCAAGTAAAGAAAATGAGTTTAAGCTCTCTCAGTATATCAGCGTGATCAACAAGTCACTACTTCTTCAAGCACATGTAATCACAAACTCAAGATTCATCATCTGATTCATTTATTCTATCTGATATCTTTTCATCAATTACTCAATGATATTGTTGATGTGATGAAGATGTTTCAATATTAACGCAGTCAATGAGTCATTTATTGAAAATATATTGTATACGTTGCATGCAACATACATAAAGCACAATTTCTATGCTGATTTTTCTCTTAAACTCAAAAGATTACTCAGAGAGTTTTCTTGTGATAGATTCACAGTTCAAGATGAACGAGATTTCTCACTGCTCAAATTTCAACAGTTTACTTCTTAAGCATGAGTTGCAGATGTTTTATCTGCAATACATCTTCATATTGCAGTCAATTTCTTCTTTAATTACATCAACATATGTTACTGTTCTTTTAAGCTATACAAATAATGTTTTTAACTAGAGATTGATTTTATCATCAAGACATTTAAGAATCAGAACTCAGTGAAGAGATGAGATTCTTAAGATTAACAGTTATCATTATTGTATATCACGTTTTGCAGACACTCACTTTGCTGATAAAATGTGCAACTCATTTGTTTCATGTTATCTGTAAAAATCTTTCTTGTGCAGATCAATTGTATCTTGCAGAAATGTTCATATGCTACACTTTTAATCAGACAGCGTAGTTCGATCATTCTCTATTAATTCGCTTGTGTCTCTCTTCTTTTAACAAAGTTTTCTCATCAATGTATTGCTCATGTATAGAATGTCTGTATCTAAACGTCTGTTAAATGATATTAATGAGACTTTCAAGTTTGCTTATGTCAAACTTAACAAGTCTCATGAGTTGCTCATATCATAGTAACAGATACGCAGTCTTAACAAGATTTATACGTAGTTAGCATGTAAATTTAAAGAATGTTCATAATTCAAGTTCTTTCTGCTAATCACTTTCAACAGATTAAACGCAAGAATGTTCTATCTCAGTTCTCATCATTGTGATAACAAGATACTGAATCAAATGATTTTTATAAGCAATTTTTCTCGTAGTTCTGCATTCTATTTGACTTTCTCATCTGCATGTAGATTGCTTGTAGCATGCACATTGAGATTTCTAATTAAAATGATCATAAACATCGATGCATCGCTAGCATTATCTTAAGATACAATTATGAGAAATTATTAAGAATCTCAAATGACAATAAATTTGATCTTTACGACAGATAACATTATGAATCAATTAATATGATGTGAAATCAATGAAGAAATGAAAAACTTCTCAGATCATCTGTTAATACAGACAATTATAAATTTCAGAGTCTGTAAAGAGTCAGCGCAAAAATCATGTTGCAACTGAAAAATAATGAATGAAAAGAAGTTCATCAATATTTTGAAAGAATAAATGTTAAAATCATTGTTGAATCATGAAATGAAGCATCAATGCATAAATGAGTACATCAAGCAACTGCTGAATGCATTGAAGAAGATCATTAAGATTTTCACTCTTTGAGCGAGATCACATGAAATGATCAAAGCAGAATAAACGAAGAAGTGTATGAAGATTGTCAAGAGTGTGCAATGAATAAGAAGAAGCTGTTGAATAATTAATGATTGAGTAAAGTATATTCAAGCATGTGACAAGAAGAGCAAGATCATCAGAAAACAGAAATGCAGTGAATATCAAAAAATCATGCAGAATGTTGAACAATTCTTGAGAAAACTGTTCAAAACTGCGAAATGAGCAAGAAATGCAGTCACAGACACACTGATTTAAACGACAATTCTTTCTCTGATCAAGTCAGAATGCTTTGACATCATCACAACAATACAAAACAAAGTGAAAATGATGTTTCAAACTTACTTTTCATCATCTTCAGAGATTTTCATGCTAAATACAATAAACTTCAAGTACTTGTTCTTGATTGAAGATGATGCTTCGCTGACACATCATAAAATTAAGAGAGTCATTTACAAAGTAACATTTGACAAGATATCAAGACACATGAAATACATAAATAAAATAATGTGCAAACTCATCAATGATGCATCAGAATAAATATGCTTTCTTTTTGAAAGATGTTTACAGAAGAAAATACAGTCAACTTAGTTCAAGAGCACAATCATAATAATGATGCAAAAGTTGAACAAGAAAAATTACTTTAATGCAAAAACATATAAATCAATTGTGCTATTTAATATACTGAGCAAAATATTAAAGTTCATTATATTTGAATGTTTGTGAAATGTTGTAGAAGCTTGCAACTTAATATTGAACATTCAGATGAAAGCTTGCAAGCACAAATTAATAAATACAACTTTGCAACTAATTATAGAAAAGATATATACTATGTAAAGTGACATGAGAAGAAGAGTAGTTTCACTGCTGAGTTTGAATAAGAAGAATGCATTTAACAATGTGATGCACAGCAAACTTTTACATGACATGAAGAAGAGAAAAGTTTCTAGACTGCTTCTTGAGTTTGTGAAGAACTTTCTGAGAAATCAACGTATCATGATCACAATTAATGATTACACAACGATGAAATGCAATGTGAACATCAACATATCACAAGACTTTTTACTATCATTGATATTATATTTGTTTTACAATGCAAACTTGTTAAAAGCATGTAATGACATTAAGCTAAAAACTAACTTCACAAACTTCATGAATGACATCAATATCTTGATATATGAAGAGTTTATAAAACGCAACTGCAGAGTTCTTAGCAAGATTTATGATAGATGCAAACAGTGATCAAAAATGCATGACATCAAATTCTTGATAACAAAGCATAAGCTGATTCACTTTACAAGAACTTCTAAATAATTCAATATAAAAGTTGATGTAAAGTTGATGAAACATCAGATTGACTTGAAATCAAATATCAGAGTCTTGAAAGTTCAACTGAACTTCAAGCTAAGATGAGTGATTCACATGCATCATGTCGAAGCAAAACTAGTAATTAAACAAAAAATCATGCAAACAATCATTGAGTTTACTTGAGACTTGTCAATGATGATGAATAAGCAAATATACTTCATGATGACACGCTCTCTGCTTAATCATGAAGTCATCATATGATATACATCACAAAGAGTGAAAGATCATTGAAAAAGTTTGAATGTCAAGCTGAAATCAGTGCAAGAAAAAGCATTGTGACAGATCATTAACATTTATCATGCAACATTAACAAAGATTCTACAGATGAAAATAAACATGACATTAATAAATATTTACTTATGAAAGCTGATACAAAGATTGATAACAAACATGAACTTTCGAAAATTGAGTGAAGTTATTGAGATGATAATGCGTTGAATTCACAACAACTTGACACTCAAAAGAGATTGAAAATCAAAGCTGTGTAAAACATCTTTACAGCTGAAGTGAAAGTGAATAAAAAAAACACTCAAACAGATGAAGATGAATTGAAGTTATTTTTACACAGTGATCTTCTGATCAGAATCATTGAAAATAATTATAGTTGCAAACAAGAAAATATCAATAAAACAACATAATTTTGACACATTCATGTTGAAGTAAAGAGTTTACTTAAATGATAGCAACAGCAAAAATGATGTTACAGCAATTGCATTGAAAATGAACTGAGAATTAAATAAAAGATTAAAAGAATCAACTTTAGTCATCACTCATCATGATGAGCTGAAAGAATTAGTTGTGAAAGCGAAACATCTTGCAGACGTAGTGACAGTGAATCAAGAGTGTCATGAAAAGATATACAAAGTATACAGTGATAATCAGACTTCTTTGAAAACAGTGAAAGCTATAATATTAACAAAAGATTAAACATGTTTGCAACAAGTTCAGATTACACATGAGAGCATTCAATCTTAAGAAGTCACGCTGAAGCTACATTAAGTGATGAGATATGCAAAAGTACTTGAAAATGAAGTGATAAACAAAATGACTGATGATGCACATAATTTGTCTTTATTGTTGATTAAGCGTTAGCACACTGAAGTGATAATAAGACTGATGCTCATACAGAAATAAATCAAACAAACATGAAGAATAATCTGAAAAGAGAAATTCAACGCAGCTCATTTTCAATATCTGACATCAAAGATGACACATCAACATCTGCAACTGCACAAAAATCATTCAAAGTCTCACAGCGCATTATTAATGCAACTACGCACAAGAAAAATTAACTTCAATCAATTTCTACATGAAAGACGAGTACTCAATGTTGCTATGATGATGTGCAAGTGTGACAAAGATTGAATGTTGATCAAGCATGTTCTATTAACATGTTTTAAATGAAAGATAGAATGAAAGATGATGCAATGCAAAGAGAACATCATGAACTTGAGAAAGCTTCTAGAAATCATAAGTGCAGCGACAGCAATCATTCAAATGATACTTTCAACAAGCATACTGAATTAATTTCAAACTGTGATGTCATTGAAGAATCAAATGAAAGAAAGAAGAAGTAGAAAAGAAACAAGCTTATAAAGTTCTCACATTGAAAACAGTTACAGTATAAAGCGCAGAAAAAAGCGATAGTAGATACGAAAAGAGCGCTACGCTAGCGCAGCGCTCGCTACAATATATAGAATTTCACATAGACTCATAATGAGTGTTGAATTGAGTAAGAATAAAAAAAAATGTTTATCAAAGTCTTTTCAATTAACTTTTTGCAGATTGTATGATGAATTCAACAAATTTTCGATCAACTTCATCTTTTTCATAACTATTTTAAATAAAATTACTTCATGATTAAATTCTGTGTCTGCATTCTCATTTATATGATTAAAAACAAGATTTATTTGTACAGAATACTGACTATGAATCTTCTGCAAGCTATGCTTGTCAAAAGAGTTGAACAATCTCATTAACATCAACAGAGCAGTAACAACGCTTTACTCATATATTGAGTTCACACACAGTTGAAAAGCGAAGTAATGATAACGCAGTCATCAGCATGTTGAAGCTTGTACATACACAGAATGACAGCAACGTCTTTGTATACATGCTGCAGCTCAGATCAACAACGAGATTTATCTGTACAAAATGCTGACTACAAATCTTCTGCAAGCTATGCTTGTCAGAAGAGTTGAACAATCTCATCAACATCAACAGAGCAGTAACAGCGCTTTACTAATGCATTGAGTTCATACACAGTTGAAAAGCGAAGCAATGACAACGTAATCATCAGCGTGTTAAAGCTTGCATATACACAGAATGATAGCAACATCTTTGCATACATGTTGCAGCTTATATACAACATATACACATATATTATAAACACACGACTCAGCTTTTGCGCACATACAGACAGACATGATGCAGTAAATCGATCGATTTTTCGCATTTTCAACCCGATTTACATGCAGCGCAATTATACACAAAGCAGTAACAACGCTTTATTCACATGTTGAATTCATATACAACATACACACATATATTGCAAAGGCATGACTCAGCTTTTGCACATATACACATCTGTGCAACGCAGTAAATCAATCAATTTCGATTTTCTGATCAATTTACATGCGTCACAAGAACGTGAATATAAGTCAGAAATCATCAAAAGAACTTAGAAAAATTGTTAGACTAACGTTTTCAACCTTTATTCAGTTGAAAATGAGACATGACTATTTCAAGAATTATTTGCATCGATTATCAGAGAATAATTTGAACAAATGCTATGAAATATGCAATGCAAGTCAAACGTCAAAGCATTTACTACTAAATTGCAAGCATTATAAATCAAAGCAGATAAAGCTTAAGAAAAAGACTCAGCTCAAAAACACAGATATCATATTGATGCTGTTCATCATCAAAATCAAAAGAATTGCAACATTAAAGTATTTGAAAAATACTTGAATTGCAACAAGAAAATGACTATTAGAAACGAAAGAGTAGAACGTGAAAAGTGCAAAATGTCAGAATCGTGTCTAGATGATACAATCAATGAAGATTAGAGTTGATAGTGCTTGATCTTTAGAGGTAGCTATAACTGAATATTAAGAATACAGAAGAAGATTGATATAAAAGCTTCTATTTATGTAATGTTCAGAGACTGCGTTAGGCTTGAAAAAAATGTGTTTGTGACATAAAAAGAATGTGATGTAGATGAACAAGATGTTGGTGAAAGAAAAGAGTGTTGAGTCATATTTGAGTCATATCTGAGTCAAACCTGACTAGTTCGCTGATTAACCCTAATTATTACGCAGAGAACTCGCTAGCATTCACTGCAAATTGATTAAAGCTTTAGCCTTGTTCAGTCTTGATACGCTCGTAACATTACTCTTTTCTTTGAAAATTCATGTTCGCATGAATGTAGTTCATTTGCTCGCTTTTGTTGATAGTTATTCCGATATTTTAGCGCGGTTTGTTTGAATATAGCTTATGAAATTCATTCAAAACTTTCTCTGAGTCATTGAATTTTCCTTTATCAACATAGTATCATTCGTCGTTTTTATCTAGATCTGTTCATTTGACTTTGTACTGTATTTGACCTCGATAGCATCTGAAGTTCAATATATCGTCTATCTTTCAATGTTTATTGTCTTCAATAGTGATTGATCTGAGTGATTCTGAATGCTGTTCTGATAGAAGATCTTCTGAATACGATTGCAGTAGCTTCAAACTGAACATCGAATGCAGATGCTTCATGCTGACTGATAGACGAAGATGATAGAAGATACTCACTTTGACAGTGATTTGATAGAGATCTAGTTGTTTGTCTTTCAAATCTTTGCAGAGTCTCGTTGTCTTGACGTTTCTGAAAGATAGTCAAACTCAGTCATTTATTTCATAGATGACGTCTCATTTATGTTTATTGACCTGAACTTCAATGATCAGCTTTGTCTTTTTCAATTGTTGACGGTCGAAGTTCAGTAGCTCTTTCATTCAAATGACAATATCATCTGCTTTTCTAGCTTCAAGTCGTTCATGAGTTGTTTCATAGTTAGTCGTATCTGAATTGAAACTCATTCGAAAGTGAAATTCTTTATTGAAGTAGAAGAGAATCATTGAAGTGATTGAGAAGATATTGAAATTGTCGCTGAATTTCACCATAGATATTCATTTGACTCAGTCGTTCTGCATGTAATTGCAGTAGATTCTAAGTTCGCGTTCAACGTCTTGATTGACTCGTTTCGATTGATCATCAATTTCAGAATGATAAACTGTGAATAGACTAGCTGTGATTCTCAGTCACTTGCAAAGATTTTTTCACATAGTTGATATGAATTGAGAGTCTCTGTTCGAAACAATAGAACTGAGTAGATCATGCAGTCGATAGACGTTTCATAGCATGATTCAAACCGTTTCTTCGACTGAGATGTCATCGTCTTCTC
>JAABUK010004916.1_pt1 | contig 21314 bp, 28 predicted proteins | sample 5559141 | NCBI WGS metagenome assembly JAABUK01 (sample SAMN10711869, study PRJNA513367) | rock metagenome | isolation source: Antarctica rocks | place: Antarctica: Victoria Land, Pudding Butte nord | collected 2016-01-03
AACCACGACAGGCTTCTATTGCAAAGTACATTTTCTAATATGCTGTGTCCTTGCAGCTTGGCTTGTTGGAGGCTGCTTGTGAGGATTACTTTCGTTGCTATGGCCCACAAGAGTCTGTTCCTATGCTGTCAGTTGCCAAGTTAGCTGATCATCTTGGCCTGACCAGCCTGTGCAAGTTTGCTGCCGAGGCCATTGTGCAACGCCCCTGGGAACACGGGCTGTCAGATCTCATGGCAGTCCACCTTCTCACTCCCTATGAAGACAATGAGCAACAACGGTGTGAACTGCTACATCATCCCAAGCGAGGAGCATACACAGAGCTGCAGTTGCTTGATTTCTTGAAGGAGTACCACGTCTGTGAGCAGACAATTGCTGACTTCTTGCAAATGGATCAGATGCATTCCTCAGAGATCAAAGCATTACTGCTGATCCTGTCAAGTTCAGACCCACAGTGGACATGCCCATGGCATCAAGGCCCTCTCACTGTGCATCGAACCTCATCAGGCTCCAGGAAGGGCAGGGGACATTTCATTGATGGCTCTCTGTGTCCAACTCCTGGTCGCCTCCTCCAGAAAGCAGTGCAACAGAGCCTTCTGCCTGCAATCACTCAGCCCAGCACAGCAATAGAGCAGTACACACAACTCTTCTTCAGTGTCATGCTACCTGCTGATGGACAAGACAAGACACTAGATCTTGACCTGTCAGATGTGCACAAGATGGAACTGGTCATCCAGTGCAGCAGTGTATCTGAGGAAGGTAGGCACAGGTCTTCCTGCAAGGGTATGGGCAATTTTTCACCATTCAACCTGGCACTTTTGTCCCCGTGACAGGCCACTCCTGCAGTTGCAACCTGACTTATTCAGCTGGATTGCTTTGTGCAGGTGTTCCTAGCTATGGATTGTTCATTATGCCACCCATTGATGTGAAAGTAGCCAGATTCATGCAGTCCTTTGCATTCTTCTCAGTCCATGAGCATTCGCCGTATGTTAGATTCTGCACCAAGTGTGACCGTATTACATTCAAGGTGGGCGAAGGATTGGGCCATGGTGAATTCTTTGACTATGTCAGGACAGCCTATCCTGAAGGATACACAGGACCCTTCACAGTAGGTGTTTGGTGGCAATCCCCGCAACCTGTTGCCACCAATTCCGGCGCATGAGATGTGTTCATTGTACCCAGCTTGCTAAGTCGTTTTGCTTAATCTACCAGTGATTTGAAACCATTTCCGGTTCAGCAACCACTCTTATGCTGCTGTTCCATTTTAGTTATCTGGCACCTTGACTATACAGCGAATGACTCTGTACTAGCAAGGATGGCTGTCAGGTCTAGCCTGAGGTGTTCGGATCAGTATCAGATATCAAAAGCAACTCATGACACGTGTGATGTCTACACTGGTGACCACCTCTTAGTTTTGCCGTAACTTGTAACAGATCAACGTCATGAAGCCTTAAACTGGTCCAGTAAAGCTGCACTACACACAATGTGATTGTGAATACAAATGATGTTTGTGACTGAGCAATGCAAAGGTTGCTACGCATTGAGAGAGGCTCCTCGCTTGTTCTCAGCGGTTGTACCTGCTGCAGCTGCATCATGTTGCTCTGAGGAACCGTTGGCTACCGTCTGCCAGAACAGGAGCTGTGTTTGAAACTTCAGCAAGCAGAGACATTTCACTGCAGATTGACATCCGTATGATGTGTGACATTGTTAGGTGGTATGGAAACTCATGTCTGCTACGGACTTAGCCTGAAATGTGCTGAGGCCAAATCACTACCAATCAATTTGGTCCAATTCTATGCACACTTTTGCTCACATGCATGCCAGCATGGCCCATTGAGGTGTGTCATTGACACACCTCACAAACGATGCATCTGACCCTGAAAGTCAAGCTGTCAGGGTTGCCTTGAAAATCCAATTGCGAGCAGAGTCCCAGAAGACCTCACTTGGTGCATGCAATGCAACATACCATGCATGTAGCACAATTGTAAAGCTGCACAAACTGCTGCACGAACGTGCATTGCTGAAGCTCATGGTCATATCACAACTGCTGACCTCACAGCACAGGCCAAAGCAAGAGCTGGACGGAAGAAATAATTGCCATCAGAGGCCCATGTGCACTTGTGTGGCAATGGAACGTGCTGTACACAAGTAATAGCTGATATACACTAGCTAGCAAACAGCAAGGCGTCGGATTGCGTTTACAGCCTATGCTGCCCAAGGACCTTGTTGACACTCTGCAAGGGAGGGCTGTTTGGCGTTGCCCTGGCTGATGGCAGGGGGCCTTTGCTGCTGGCCCACTGCTGATTCTCTTTGGGTTGTGTGTGAGGCTGAGGGTGCTGTTGAGGGGTGCCATAGGCACTCATGGGCAGCCTAGTCCTGGGCAGAGAAGAGGAGTAAGGCCAATGCCTGCCTGTCAAGCTTGCACCAGCCGAGTGCCTGCCACACAGACAGATACTAAGATGTACTAATGTGGCGCTGACAGCATCCTTTCAAACACATCAGCACTGCTGTTGCACATCATCAACCTACAGACTCGGCAACTCTCCTTGTCTCTGACAGGATGTTGGTGCTGATAGCAAAGCCATATTGCCAGCCATATTGCAGCTGTAAAATAGCATCAAGGGCTGACATGAACTGACGTAACATACTGACGTGACCGACGTAGAATAGCAAAATGTGCTGTAGCTTACCTTGTAGCATTCAAAGGCTGCCTCAACATGCTATGCGCAGTGCTGTATCTAGAGGCAGTGCCATATCTGGAGGCACTGCTGGTGCTTGGCACAGTGCCAATCCTCTGTAGGCCAGGCAGACTGGCAGCAACAGAGGGCAGGGAAAGAACTGGGGTCCTTGGGGGTACAACCCAGTACTCAAGGGGCAGCCCATCTAGGTATGGGATCCCAGGGCTGCGCTCCTCAGCGCTCTGCAGCCACACATGTGGTCATGATGGCTGACATGTCTATACCTTCATTGCTGAGACTTCATCACTGTTTGGCTGATGATTGACTGATTGTCTGATTGACTGATGATTAACTGATTGTATGATTGACTGATGATTGACTGATTGATTGTCTGACTGACAGCAGACAGCCAGCTGGCCACATTGCCGCAGAAGAAGAGGTGAGGTCATGTACCATGCGTGTATCAAGATGAGCCTAGGTGACATCATCAGGGGTGACAAGGACAGCATACACTATCACCTAGGCAAGAGCCCTGTCTTGAAAGAGCGAGACACTAAATAGAAAAATGCGTAGATAAATGAACAGATAGACAAACAGATAAATAAGCAAATGGATACATAAATAATAAATGGATACATGGACAGTAAACAAACAATTGAATAAACAGAAAGGGCAGTACCTGAGCAGGCAGGGAGGCTGCCTGCAGGCGGCGCCGAGTCTGCTTTGTGGAACTCACTTGCTGCTCAACTCGCCTCACGCTGCGCTCAAGTCCCTCCAGCTGATGCATCAGGTGCAGCTGCATCCCAGAGGGACCCTCGTCATCCCTGGGACTCAGCCCAGTGGTGTGAGCAGGCATTTCTGGGATTGCAAACGAGTAAGTAGATGCTTGGAAGGAGGTGGTGGCGGTCCCTGGGATCTGCGACGAAGCCTGTTGGGACAGGGCTGGAGACTGCTGGGATGCCTTTGTCCACAAGGCTGTACTCTGCATCCCAGGCAAGTGCTGGCTGTCCCCGTGAGCAGTGACATGTCTCGCTCCCTGGGGTCGAGAAGATCCCACATGTGAAACTTGAGGGGATATAGAAATCCCCAAATGATGCTGCTGTGCAGAAGTCAAGCCAAGGCCGTTCTGAACAGAAGCAGATGATTGCAACGCAGCTGACGCAATCAGCTGCTGCATCGCAGCTTGCATCTCAGAGCTCAGGCTGTGAATCAACTCAGCTGAGTTGTGACTCAGCCCAGATGAGTCTGCTGTATTTGACGCAAGCTCAGAGTCAGGTCTGAGCTTTGAGTCAGCTTCCATCACAGCTACCAAGCCACCATCTGCAGCAGCTGATACTGCATCAGCACTTTCAGCTGTGCTTGGTATCTGATGATCAGTCACGACGGAAGTGAACATGAGTTGTGATGCAGCAGGGGCAGAGCTGTTGGCAAGCTGCCCTGACTCAGGGCTGTCAGGGGCCAGCCCCATCACAGGGCTTGTCCCACACAGCCTCTCTGCTTCAGCCCTTGCAAGCAGCGCCAGCTGTGCTGCAGTCTGTGCTTGCTCAGAGTGGCGCTGGGCTGCAGCAGCAAGCTGGCTGGATTCCAGAAGGCTCCCACTGCCTGCTGCCAGTTGTTGCAGCTCAACTGCCCTTTGAGTGCTGCCCAGTGCCTCTTGCTCTCTCACCTGAAAGGCAACATGCAAGTGCTGATGCCGGCTGACATGTCTGGGAGCCAAAGAGTAACGTCATGCTGCTGTCATGCAGCAACAATAATGTGGGTATGCCTCTCATGGACTGACCATAATCATCTGACAATCAACCTGATGTATACCGGCAGTGACACTGCTGCAACAGCTTATGAAACAGGGGGTCATCACATACTAGACATCAGGTTCATCAAACATGACAGCAGCAGGCACAGGCATGAACAGTTGGATATTTTGTTGACATTGTCAGACTACTGGTCCAATGGTCATGGTTAGCCCCAAGACCTTTAAAGTTGAATGCGAATAAATGAATGAATGATAAATGAATGAATGAATGAATGAATGAATGAATGTCAATTCTGCAAGGTCACCTCTGCCAGGACCAGCAGCTTCTCTGCTCTTTCAGCCTTGCTCAGTGCTGCGGCTGCTGCTCTGGGACTTTCGCTGTCCCCAGCTGCTGTGCTGGATCCCCATGCTGCCACGTCACCATCTGTGACGAATGGCATGCCACTGCCAGCTGGCATGACCACACCCTCCGCTGGGGTACCTGCTTCTCCAGCCAAGCTGAGGCTGTCCCCAACCAGTCTGAGACGGTCCCCAGGCTTCGCCAGGGATTTGAAGCTTTCCCAGGTTACCAAAGCTGCCTTATCAGGGAGACTTGGTTGAGGGGTCACATCCCTTGGCTGCTGCTGGGTGCCCCTTTGAGGCCCACTGAAGTGCTGTGCAGACCTCCCTGCCTGTGTCAAAGAAAAGAAAAGAAAAGTTGACGCTTTTCAGCGATCATAACGGGAGCCTCCAGAGGCGGCAGCCGGGAGAGTTTAAAACTCCTGACGAACTGCTTCCTGCCTGTCAAACACACATTCTACTAAAAGGCAGCAAGGTAATCAGAAGCATGCTTTCCCAATTCCGAGGTAGCAAGGTTAGCATCACAAGAGCATCATGCAGTGGCCAGATATCAAAGTCCCATCACCAAGACACATTGCTGTATCTCCAGAGCAATGTATAGCCGAGGCGAGCAAGCGATATCACGGCAGATGGCAATTAGTAGAAGCATACGTGGACAACGGTGGCAATGAAAGCTCAGAATGCTTGCTGACCCTTGCTCTGTGTCACTCGCTCCTAGCACAAAGGCTGTGTATGTCTTCAGGATGCCCAATCACAGCATGAGGGCTGTGCTTTGAGGTATGCTGACAAGAGAGGTTGAAACAAAGTGCAGGCAGAGAAGGCCTGCAGCTCACCATGCGCGCCTCAAAGCTAGCACTCCATTGTCGATAGGCTGCCTTTGCAGCTTCATCCTGCCCCCCACCTGCACCCTCCACCCCACCCTCAGCACTTCCACCAGCATCACTAGACTGAATGCCAGAATCAGGCACCTCCAGGGATTGCTGTTGCTGCTGCTGTAGACATGAAACGTCTGCCTGATTGTCAGTACTCCATGGAAGGTTTGGCCCTTCGTGTGACAGCTGCTGCTGCTGATGATGATGAGATGCCAATGCACTGCTCGGCTGGTCAGCCTCAGTTGCAACAGGATCCTTGCTGGACCATGCCTCTTCTTGTCCCAGAGCATAGCTTGCATGTCTGACATCAGCATGCACATCACGGGCAGAAGCTGCTTGGCTCTCAACAAGCTGCCGCTGTGTGTGGTCAGTCAGCAGACTGTTACCCTTGGGCAGGAGTCCAGGGGCCAGGCCTGAGGTAGCTGAAGCCAAAGCTTGCAGTGGGTGAGACGGCTGTTGTTGCAGCTGTGGGTGATTGCTGGCGGCGCGTGCTGCTTGCAGTGCAGCAGCTGCTGCTGATCTCAAGCTGATGGCTGTTAGCTCCTGCATGATTAGGACTAAACATATGTTGCAGCTTGCACATTTCATCATGCTGAAACATGTGAGGGACTCAGCTAAGATGCAAGGCTAAACGCAGAACTTTTGCATGCACTGTGAAGTCCCTGGGCAGAGTGCTTTTGCGGGCTGTTTCAGACGAACACCTCAAGGTTTGGCTCCACCAACGCCTTTGTTGTTGATGTTGAAACAAAACGAAAGCAGTTGTCAATAATTGCATGTCACATGAATCAATGATGCCATGCATGGTATGCAGTAGCGTGTGTCCAGAGCAATGCTATGTACCTGTTGCTGAGCTTGACTGGCAGCAGCATCTGCAGCAGCCTGCCTCTCCTGGTACTGCTGTTGCAGAGCAACAGCTTGAGCTGCCTTGTCAGCTGCAGCAGCTGCATCTCCCTTTGCTTCCATGGCTTCAACAAGGGCCCAGGCTTCAGCCGCCTGCCCAGCAGCATCACTCACCTCGGCTCCAAAGCTGTCTGCCTGCTGCCTTGCCTGCACGTCAAAAACACAAACACGCACTGATCAGTGTAACATCACGTGCAGCGGCATCGGTTGCTGTTGCTTTCAGGAAGTGCCCAGCAGCTTCTTTGCATGCTGTCTGCCTGCTGCCTCGCCTGCATGTCACAAGAACACACACACACACACACACACACACACACACACACACACAGTGATCATAACAACACGTGCAGTGGCGACGGTTGGATTTGCTTCCAGGACTTGCTCAGCAGCACATTTGACTTCTTTGCGCGCCTGCATGTCATACACACACGCGCACTGATCAGTGAAACAACACATGCAGCGGTTGCAGCTGCTTTTGCTTCCAGGACTTGCTCAGCAGCACTTTTGGCCTCTTTGCATGCTGTCTGCCTGCTGCCTTGCCTGCATGTCATACACACACACACACACACACACACACACACACACACACACACTGTTCAGTGAAACAACACATGCAGCGGTTGCAGCTGCTTTTGCTTCCAGGACTTGCTCAGCAGCACTTTTGGCTTCTTTGCGCGCTGTCTGCCTGCTGCCTTGCCTGCATGTCACAGCAAAGGAGGTGAGGACTTGGCACGCTCACGGTGATACCTACTGTTCATACCCTGCATCATCTGTGTGTCATGACATACCTTAGCAGCTACCTCTGAAGCTGCTTCAGCGTCTCTAGCAGCTGCCTGAGCAGCTGCTTCTGCACCTCTGGCAGCAGCCTGAGCTTGTGCTTGGGCCTCAGCCTGTGCATGTGACTCAGTGGCCTGCTGAGCGAGGTGAGCAGCCTGAGCTGCCTCGGCTTCCTGAGCTTCAGCCTCTGCCCTAGCTCTGGCAGCCGCCCTCTGGGCCTTACCAGCCCTGCAACCCAGACCAAGAAACAACTGTAAACACATAGGAAACATGCATGTAATTACATGAGAAACAGCATATGAATACATAAGTAACAGCATGCAATGATATAACAGCATGTAAATACATCAGAAATAGCATGTAATTACATACAAAACAGCATGCAAATAGATGAGAAACCCCCTGGTGAATGAACTGTTATAACATACATGCTGTGAGCTAGGGCTCAAATGGGAGTCAAATCCCTTAGAGTTGGCAAATGTAGCATGTTGTTGTCGCATGACTCATTGCACAGCCATGCCAGGAGTAAGAAAGCACCGTTTGGTCCACTTGGCAGCCGCGTGTTTGAGAGCGAGTGCTGAGTCCTTTTCAATGCCTGCAGCTTCTGCTTGCTCAGCCTGCAGAGCGGCGCGCTCAGCTTCTTCTGCTGCTGCAGCCGCCTCCTGCTCGCTGGCTGCTGCTGCTTCCTTGGCATGTCTGCATTGCACACACCTTGCGTGTCCTCATAGCTGATGTAAACCTCTGTGGGCCAGGGAGTAGTGAAATCTGCATAGCTGTTGAGAACTCAAGTGGTTGCCTCAACAACCGAGGCTAGAAGTCTATGGTGCTGACAGTGCAGATGTGTAACCTGAAAGGTATGCCACATGGCAGCTGCCTGCCGGCACAGAGGCAGTTGTATTGCCCCTGGTGAAGAATACGCACGCACACAAGGGCACTCTGTTGAGGACAACATGTACTCCATGCAGCGCCCATATAGTACATGTGGGCGCTGCATTTGGTACCAAATCCCAGAGCCAAGGTAGTAAGTGCATTGTGAAAGAGACAGCTAGCAATGCAGTCGCCACTTCAGTCATGCTGCCTGTCTTCTGATAGTGAGCTCGACATACAGAGTGCAGGATGCAGGTATGCTTGGCAGCTTGGTTATGATTGAGACAGCCACTTTCAGAGATGGCCATGCAGTAGGGCAGGGCTTGTTCAAGATGGGGCATCTCTGTGACCTTACTTCTTAAATAGAGCATATCAAACAAATCTTCAGGAATGAAAATTATGAAGATCATCTTTATTTATAAAAATTATGGAAGTCATTGTTTAAGCACACGCAATCGACCAGTGTCTAGTGCTGAGGATGAAGGGCCTCTGCAGGGTTCTAAACATAACAAATTTTGAAAATAATGAAGCGTTGATTTGGGTTTGCAAGACAGTAGGCATTGAGTGATGAGCGCCATGACGCAAGGCATACCTTGCAAGCTTGAGGGCCTTGGCGTTGCGCTTGGCCCACCTTGCAGCCTCCTCCAACATGTCAGACGCCCCAGCCCTGGCCTGTACAGTCAGCATGCTCTATAAACAGTAACTAATAATCATAAAGAATAATTAAACAATATTAAAAACGCTTTCCGGCTCATGATGAGCTAGGTACGTGTAGGACAAGTCTTGTCTCTCTCAGCATGCCTGCTGTAAGTTCACTGTCAAAGTAGCTGCTGAAATCAAGCTGATATGTTGGATGTGCAGCCTGGCAGACAGACATTGTTTGCTGTTTGTTGTAGTGCTGCACTGATGTCATGTACCCAAGTGCTTGCTCACCAGTCTCGATGTACCCTGCTGCAGTACATAAGAGCAATAAAGTGCAGATAACGTTCTATGCTGTTTGTTTCAACCCCCTTTGCAACTGAGCAGAGCACTGCCCATCTCCATGCATGATTGGAAGATTGTCGCATGCCATGCAATGATGTGAATCACCTCTGGTGGTGACACTTGAGATGCAGCCTTTGCTTGAACCCCCCCAGAAAGATCCTCTCCAAGAAACCTTTCTGGCTGATGCTCACGGACTGCCTGAGGTGCAGCTTCTGTAGAACCTTCACTGCTGACAGGGCGGCTTCCAGGATGACTAAACACATTCGTCCTGTGAATGGCCCCAGGGCTGGTGCTCTCAGAAGCCCTGTGAGGGGAAGGCCCTAGAGGGCTGCCAAGCAGACCTCCACCAAATGAGGAATCTGGAGTGAGACGCTTGCTGCCTGCTGAGCTTCTGCGAACCTCATGGCCCTCAGGGCTGCTGAGCCAATCTGGCACAGAACGGTCCCTGCCGCCAGGGCTGGTGTCCACCTGCCCTGGCCTGGGGCTGTCAGAAGCAAGCCCCAGGTGGAGGCTTTCTGTGAATGCGCCTCTCCTGGGGCTGTCCCCAGACGGCCCTTTTCGAGGACTGCATGCTGAAGAGTCAGCTCGAGGGCTGTCCACAAACAGCCCTCTTGCAGGGCCGTCTGCCAAGCCCTCAGTCCTGGAGCTTTCTGCAGGCAGGCCTGCCCTAGGGCTGCCAGGAACAATCCCTGAGACAAGGCTGCCCTCTGCTCTTGCCCTTTCAACAGCCCTGTTGGCCTACAAAACCGCAAACACACATCATGCTACTAAGACTACAAACATGAACAGGGTGTAGGCACTTGATCACAGTTACATCTTTTCACATTATACATCTCAAATAGCACATGAACCTGACTTGCTTGCTTGATCAATGATGATGGGTGGCAGTGGGCTTAGTCAAAACATGCTGCAAGGAGTGTGGCTTGCAGCAACCAAGGCTGTTCTGAACACCACCAACCTCGTCTGAGACAGTAACAGAAGCCATGAGCAATGCCGCAGATGTTGCACGCAATGTGTAACCAGGCAGCAATGAAGGCCGCATGCTGTTCATGCTAAGGTCTGTCTGTTAGTGCAAGTCAGACTCACCTTAGCAGCTTTCTTGCGCCATTTGTGGGCGGTGGTGGACAGAGCGGCTGCCTCTGCAAAGTAGCCTGCCTCTTGCAGCTGCTCAGCCTCCTGCTGTGCCAGCTCAGCCTGTACATGCAGCAGGTTGATGGTCCATTTTGCTGTGTAATGACAACAATAACGATTTATTAATTTGCTGCTAATAACAAATCGCCGCTGGTAACAAGTCATCAATTTTGCTTTCCAGCTCATGATGAGCTAGGTACGTTGCATGACCTACCTTGGGTAATTGTGAACCAAACAACCAAACAAATGGATGCACGAGTAACAAAGCAAACATGAAACAAACATGCAGATGTAACAAACATGAATGAAAGTAAAGATATAGAAACAAACTGGAAGGTGACAAGTGGTTTGATAGCAACTTGCCATGCCCTGCTGTGTGACCAGCCTGCAGAGCTGGGCATACAATGAAAGACAGATTGCAGCAGCCCAACACAAACTACTCTCACCATGGTGCATCGACAAACGGCACTAAGTGGTATCACTCTCACTCGTCCCTGTCCATCTTACACGCATCAAAACGCGTTGGTACTAACACGGATGAAGATGTGTGACTGTAGGCAATGTCATAGTATGCGTTGTCAGAGGCGTCGACTTGAGGCACCTGATGCACTGCTTCAGCAGCCTCCTGCACGAGGCCATTGGCATTGCCATGAGATGCAGGATTAGAAGAGGCTTGAATGGCCTGGGGCTCTTCAACGGTCGAGGGCACTTGCAAGGGGCTGTTGCGGGCTGCCCCTGCCAGCTGCACCTCCTGCTGAGCCTGCATGCAGCTGACAAATGATTCCTGACTTTGCCTTGTCACAGCACAGTTTGCAGAACCAAAACATGTGAGGGCCAGAAGACTGTCAGAGGCCATGCGGGTGCCGGTAGTGCTGTTGTGCAAGTAAGCAGCTCATGAGCTCATGAGTAGACAGTTCATGAGCTCATTAGTAGACAGTCCATGAGCTGACTCTTGCCATCAGCTGCTGCGTCCTGTGCAAGAGGCAGATTACTGGTTAATTTGGCTTTCGATTGGTTAGCATGGCATGTGACCGTTCAACATAGCATGTTGCTGGTCAACATGGCAGTGTACTGGTCAACCTAGCAAATTTCTGGTCAACATGGTTACTAGTCAACAGGGCAGTCAACACAGCAAGTGACTGGGCAACATGGCAGACAACACCACATGACATTGTTACATAGCTCTGGACAGCAGTTTGGCTTTGAACAAAGTTGACAAGTTGCGCATTGAACCTGAGCAGCTTGAGTGGCAGCCTCTCTCGCCTCCTCAACTTTGGTGTCACCTTCAGTGCGAGCTGCATCACCCTCTCTGCATGCGCCAAAGCAGCACGCCAGCGTCAGGGTCATGTGCAACACACACACACACACACACGCACGCACACACACGCGTGCGCGCACACACATACGCACACACACGCGCGCACACACACGCACGCACACAAATATACTGCATGACACTGTGACCCCTCCATGTGCAGCATGGAATATCCAGGCGTGTAAGAGTCAAGCTGAGAGAACACAATGTGCTACAAGACATCCGGCCATCACTTGCCATTTGCTATCAACAAACACATGCTGAGCATCATGCATTTCAGCCTGGCATCTTGCATCATGAACAACAGACATCATGCGTCTAGGTCACAAGCATGATTGCAGGCATATCTCACTGTCACATCCAGCCATCATGTGCCATTTCCTTTCAACAGACACGTGATGAGCATCATGTGTTTCAGTCTGGCATCTTGCATCATGAATGACAGACATCAGGCGTCTAGGTCACAAGTATGGGTTCAGGCATATCTCACTATTACACCCAGCCATCATGAACCGCAGACATCATGCATCTAGGTCACAAGCATGATTGCAGGCATGACTCACTGTTGAGCCTTGGCAGCACGGCGTGACCAGCGCTGGGCTGCAGCAGTGGCGGCCTCAGCATCATTGTGCCTGCCGCCTTCTGCCAGTTTCTCAGCCTCCTGCTGAGCAGCAGCTGCCTGCACATCACATCAGGCTGTGGATACACAAGAAACAGAAAAGAAAAGTATACCCTTTCAGCAATCATAACGGGAGCCTTCTCAGGCGGCAGCCCGGAGCCTGTGGATACGCAATGAAACACCATACTTGATGAGATACACGTAGTCCCAGTGCATCAGGGACGCATGCCCTGCGCTTTGATCTGTTTTCACTGTGAATGATGTCTGAGGCAGCATTGAGCCTTGCTTTGCCAGCATTTGTAGTCAATGGTCTGTCCTGCTCAGCATGCAGTAGCATGCATAGAATCACGCCAAAAGTATCACAGACAGCTGAATAGAAGTGTGTCTTTGGTAGAGCACAGCAGGGCATGTGTACCGAAGAAGACACATGTGATCACCTGAGCAGTTGCCTCGGCAGCTTCATCAGCCTTGGCCTGAGCCTCAGCATAGCAGGCATCAGCGTAGCGCTGTGCTTTGCGGGCGCTGGTCTGCCACTTTTGAACCGCCTCCTCCAGCTTTGCTCTGTTGGCATCCTGCATTTGCAATCCCATGCAACTTCAGGCACAGGTTGGCTTCTTCTATATATGATCAGACTTGCTGGCTGGCTAAAGCATTGTCATCTGTCTCTCTCTCTCTCAGGTGCTAAAAGGCGTAAGGCTTTCAATGCATCCCACTTGGGCAAAAGAGCATGGAGGCTTCTAGCAAACCTTCCCGGTTTGAAGACGCTTATGACTGGTCCCTAGGTGCTGTTGTGTTCACATCTCTACTTTCTTGGAAGCAGCATGCCCAAAACACTACTTTTAGCTAAGCCTAGCTGCGGCTTCTTGCAATGTACAGGATCTCACACAGTCGTGCTGCAGCCGAGGCAGGCCCAGGCATGCTCCAAAAACACAACAGAGCTGGAAAGTCAAGCACTCATGCATGCAAATATGAGTGCAGCATCAGATATGTTGCTCACAATGCGCAAGCCCATTCACCAGCTCCTCATTCACAAGAGCCAATGCCCCCTCATGGGTTAGGGCCTTAATTTCAGCAGCATTTGTAATTTTATGCTGGCAACCATTGGGTTATGCCTTGTACAATAGGCCTATCACGACCAAATTATAATAAAATAATAAAAACACCAGCTCCTCATCCCTACAAGTGTGCCTTGCCTGTTGTTGGTCCCCTCCTGCTGAGTCATCTTGAGGTGCTGCCAAATCCAGGGCATCAAAATCAATGCCCCCACCATCCCCAGGCAGCTCCAGCCTGGGTCCATTCCTGCCCTTTGATGACCCCCCAGGGGATGCACCATACCCCACTGCAGCTAGGGGGCTGCCTTGGGTGTCAGTGTCGGCAGCTGCTGCGTCAGCTGCCATGGCAGCTTCCAGCTCAGCATCCATCTCCTCCTGCTGGGTTGCATACACCTTCCTTGTTGGCTTCTGGGCACCACCTGTGAACATGGTGTGTACGGTTGCAGCATAAGGCTTGCTGTTGAGCAGATATGGGTTCACATGGTGGCACAGAGGTCAAGTCAGAAGGAGAGGCAGTGTCAGCAGCATGGCTAGCAGCTTTGCAGTGAAACGATGCAGTGTGTACATGGCACATGAAGTGGACAGTCGTCTACTCAATGGTGGACAACAGGCAGTCCAGCCTGACGTTGTGGGGTGAAGGCTGAAAGTCATGTGTCAGCGCGTCCAGGTGCTTATCACTCACCCTGTTCCACCTGAGCAGTCATACACTATAACACTTATGACTTAGGCAAGAGTGCTTTGGACACAGTCCATAACCTAGGTGACCTATGTACGCATGTGTCATACTGGAGTGATGGGCACAGGGTAGGTTGTTCTCTTGGGAATTGGCCTGCAGATTCTACTGATAGCAATATCTGACTCACCCAGAGCATCATCAGCAGCCTGTGCTGCATCCAACTCCATTTGCGCCCATGGGTCAGCAGACTGAGCTTCAGTCACAGCCTGACCAGCATCAGCTGCCATAGCAGCTTCCAGCTCAGCTTCCATTTGCTCCTGTGCATTGGCATAAACCGGTGCACCAGTAGCAGCTGAGTCATTGTCAGCTGCCATGGCAGCTTCCAGCTCAGCTTCCATCTGCTCCTGCGCATTAGCATACTGAGGCGCCGCACCACGCTTTGCATCAGTACCCATTGCAGGATCAACGCTGTCTGCACCAGTTGGGTCCTGTTGTGTGGCATATGCTTTGCCTGCTGAGGGTCTAGGCGACTGACTCGACTGCTTGGAACCAGTCTTACGCAATTGTGCAATTTGCTTTGGAGGTAGCTGCTGACCATCTGTGGGGAGCATGAGATCATCCATGGGGACCATGAGATCATCTGGTGATGCGCCTGTGTACTGTGCCACAGCAGCTGCAATATCATCCAGCCCAGATTCTGTCCACTCGTGAAGTCCACCTTGTTGAGCTGCTTCCCCAACCTCAATGTGCAAACTGCCCAGTGCCCTGCCCTTGCCTGAGGCAGGGCTGGTGCCTGAGTCCTGATCAGGCTCGGACTGCTGCTGCAATGATCGCTCCTCTTCTTCCTGCTGCCTCCACTCAGCAATCTGTGCAGCAGCGCTTTGGGTCTTCTCCAGACTCTTCTGCTTCACCCACGCAGCTGCACTGTTGCTTTCCCATGGCGGCACAGCTGCATTGGTTGAGTCATTGCTGACTAATCCTCCCCTGGGCGAGCTCATCTCCGAGGATGATCTCTCTTGGGTGATCCTGCCAACCACTGGGTTGCTCCCCAGCTGCAGTCTTAGCCCACGCTTTGCCTCTGCCTGCTGCTTAGGGTTGCCGATCTCTCTTATACCTGCCTGTGCAGCTACACCAGAGGTGCCCCTGCTGAGCTGCCCAAGATGATCCTCTGCACCATCAGCTGAGCCCTGAGTTGACTCATCCATCTCCTCGTTGTCCTGAGGGTCTTGGATGGTCATTCTGGAAAGCCTGCTAGGGCTGCCTGTCAGCTTGAGTGTCTGCCCTCTGTTTGGCAATGCAGAAGGGGGCTTGGCTGCTGCAGAGGGCAAGGGTGCCCCCTTTGATTGGGATTGTGAGTCTGTCTGAGAGTCAGTCTGCCTCCTTGACATCTGCTGTACCCAAAATACATTGATTGTCAGGGCCAGCCATGCGATGGACTTTGTATGAAACAGACGGTGTCAAACACAGTGAATCTAAGCAGCAAAAATCAGCACAAGCAAAAATTGTATTTTTCAGATGTTGTACAGAAAGATAGGCGCTGATATGTCTGATGCGAGCACGAGCATAACACAGACATTGTCACCGTCTACAAATCATAAAATTGTGTCCACACTGGGCTTAACCTTTGAGCTTGCTTTGTTGCAACAAAGGAATTTGCTCCCTGTGAATTTTGGAGAATTAGCATGCACTGCATGCCATGCATAACATACATTGCAAGGCTGCACAGTACACGTCACAGCAGTGCAGGAAAGGTAGCTCATCCAGACCATGGGCAGCCATGTGAGACATTCAGCACAGCAGAACATAGCTCATACCAGTCACCTAAACCCGTGTACAGCGCACCACACAGCACAGCAGTGCAGCCAACACATTTTGCAAAGACAACTTGTCTTTCTCTCTCATAATAAACCCATTGCTTATTACTTTTTGAAATCTTTTTTAAATCTTCCGCGCCACGATGTGCTATGCACAAACACAGCATGGCATTGTAGTAACACATGGCGCACACAGTAGCACAGCTTTGGACAGACAAGACTTGTCCTGCATGTACCTAGCTCATCATGAGCCGGAAAGCAAATATTATTGACAGTATTATCAGCACAGGTGGTGTCAGATGTGGTACCTGTTCAGGCACTAGGGAAGCAGACCTCCTGAGGTGGCCTGTCTTGATGTCAAGGCGCCTGGCCAGGCTCTTGGCTTCTTCTGCTGTGGCACTGGCTGCATCACATTGGGCAGCAGCTGCCTTTGCTTCTGCCTGCAGCTTGGCTGCCTGCTTGGCAGCGTCGCCTGCAGCTTTGTGCCACCTGTTGAAAAGGGGGGGGGAAGTTTAGGCTTTTTAGCGGTCATAAAGGGAGCATTTTTGAGGCGGCAGCCTGCAGCTTTGTGCCACCTGTTGCACACGCAGGTTTTTTCCTTTTCTTCTGTCTGTCTGTCTTTCTTGCTTTCTTATTTTCTTTGTTTCTTTCTTTGTTTCTTTCTTTCTTTCTTTCTTATTTTCTTTGTTTCTTTCTTTGTTTCTTTCTTTCTTTCTTTCTTTCTTTCTTTCTTTTGCTGCCTACTCAACAAGCACCAATTGCATATTTGGGCCAAATTTAGCAGTAAATCTCAGCCACCAACGCTGCGATGCTTGCGTCAATATGCGCAGCAGCAGTACTTGTAGTTGATGGCATCAGCACTTGATGCATAGCCTGCTGCTTGCTGTCAGCACATCCAAACTTCCAACTCAGCAAAGCCGCAAATTTTGCATGAATCTGGCCACAGGGCACTTCAAATTTTGGTCACAGCAACAACTGTAGAAGTGTGCGGCGACAACACTACAGCACCTCTCTTTTACTACACATCAAAGTGCACTGCTCATTGTGTTGATGGACATGAACAGTGTACCAAGTACCACACATTGTGATGCCACAGACATAGACACAACAGCTAGCAATCAAGTTGCTGCTTCAGTCAGGCTGCCTGTCTTCCTTAAACGAAGTTGATATACACAGTGCAGGATGCATCAAGGTGACCTGTCTGCTTGCAGGGCTGCAGCAGCAGCATCAGCAAACTTCCCTCCTCATTGTGTTGATGAACATGTACACTGTATCAAGTGTCACACATCATGATGACACAGACAGAGACACAAGCCATAAGCCTGACCTGTCTGCTTGCAGGGCTGCTGCAGCAGCATCAGCAAACTGCTGTTCATTGTGATGCCACAGACAGAGACGTAAGCAGCAAGGCTGACCTGTCTGCTTGCAGGGCTGCTGCAGCAGCATCAGCAAACTTGCCCTGGGCCTCAAACTGCTGCGCCTGTTCTTCTGCTGCAGCAGCTCTGCTGCCTGCTGCACTCGCCTGCGCTGTGTGCTGCTGAGCCAGCTCGTGTATGTCTATTGCCTGCATGACATAATCAACAGGTCTGTTGCAGCAGACAGCCGGAAGGGTGCACTATCTGTTGGCCATCATGATGTGAGGAAGAGGCAGCCTGGTGCAGATGTGATGTGGGCATCAGCAAAAACATATTTCAAAATTGATAGTCACTGGCAGAGCTGCGCCCTGGCACTGCCGGCTCAAAACAAGATGCACTGACAGAGAAACAGTTGAAATGTACACTGTGGGACTGTTGACAAGGGAAGGGCTTTCACCAAGGGGTGACCTTGAAATGCTTTGTGTGTCATCTCAGTCTATTGGTCAAATGGTCACGGTTGGCCCCAACAACCTGTGAACTCTAATCAATAAATGAATCAATGCAGCATGGTGGCAGCGTATGTGCTCACCTTCTGGGCTGCTTCAGTGGCTTTTTTCCTCCAGGTGGTTGCCAGCACTCCAGCTTCTGTAGCCTCCTGCAAAGCAGCAGTATCACTTTTTGAGTGCAGCAAGAGGTTTGTGCATCACATCAGGTAAGTGAGCAGCACACAAGATACACGGCAGGTTTTGGCACAAGCAAATGGGTTTTGACCAGTGTGCAAACAGCCAAGCTCTGGGCAAGCTGAGGGCTGCTGCCTCAAAGAGCTGCTGTCACAGTTCATCTGGATTATTACTAATACTATTATTATTATTATTATTATTATTATTACTATTATTATTATTACTATTACTATTATTATTGTTTATTATTGTTATTATTGTGATTATTGTCACTTTTGTTGTTGCTATTATTTATTATTGTTATTATCATCATCATTATTGTTATCATGATGAGTATTATTGTTACATTTGATCTGGAAGCAGCAACAGTACCTGCAGCTGCTTGACAACTCCAGTCAGCTTTTCAGCCTGAGCCTCCGCTTCAAAGCTGGCAGCAGCTGCTGCTTGAGCTGCTTCAGAAGCTGCTTTCTCCTGTTGCTCAGCTGCTTCCACTGCCTGGGCAGCTTGTAGCGCAGTCTGCAGCCACCTGCACCACAATCACCAGATCTAGCGTCAATGCATGGTAGCTGAGTATGACCTAGTGACAGCTTCCTGCTGTTAACTAAGACTAGTGATGTGTACGCACATTGCAGCTGATAATGAGCTAGGTATGTGCAGGGCAAGTCTTGTCTCTCCAAAGCTGTGTGTTCTGAGCATCCCTACAAGGTCTACTGACACAACGGAGGTGACAGTCCCAACATAACATCACAAAAAATAGATGTAGGGGCAGCAGGCAGGTGGGCGAAGCCCTGTGCTGTTTGTCTGGTGTTTTTGTCTGATCTCGGCTATGCTGTTTCACCAGCTTGCACAGACTGTAGCCTAGCCATCAGCCACTTGCAAAAGACCAAGACCATCTGCATTGAGCTGTACGCCTTGCCAATTGGCCTTATGCACCAACTTCAACACCCAAAGCACACCAGCACGCTCACTTTTTGGCTTGTTGCTGCGCCCTTTTGGCTTCTTCTGCCCGGCCAGCCACCTTGAGCTTTGCCACTTGGCTCTGCAGCTTCTCGGCCTGGGCCTGGGCCTTGCTGGCTGCCCTGTGCTTCTCCCCCACCTCAGCAGCTGCACGCTGAGCCTGCTGGCTGGCTTGTGCTGCTGCAGACTGCTTCTCCTCGCTTTGCTGGGCTGCAACTGTTGCTGCTTGCAGCTGTGCCCTGCACTTACAAGCACATAGGATGAGAGTGTGAGATGCATTTTAGTGATGGCAATAGATGCGCCATCAGCCTGATCCAGGTGACTGGTTGTTAGTAATGCTGCGCTGCTGCTATTGCTGCTTGCAGCTGTGCCCTATTTTCACAAGCAGACAAGAAGAGGGGTACGATGAGATTCAACAAGAGCTCCGGCTGCAACATCAGCCTGATGCAGATCAGGCTGCAATGCTGCTGTTGCTGCTTGCAGCTGTGCCCTGCAATCGCAAACACACAACATGAGAAGGTAAGATGAGATTCAGCAACAGCGCTGCTTGAGCCATTGGCCTGATGCTGGTTGTTAGTTATGCTGGGCTGGTGCTGTTGCTGCTCACAGCTGGACCTTGCACTGACCAGCACACATGACATGCACAGGGGATGAGCCTCAGCAGTAGCACTGGCTGAACATGCAACATGATGCAAGTGGCTGGTTGATGGTTGAGTCTTATGGCTGCTGTTGCTGCTTGTAGCTGTGCCCTTTTTTCACAAGCACAAGATGAGAGTGTGGTGTTGAATTCAGCGACAGTACTAGCTGCGACAACAGCCTTGCTTTAGGCTGATGCAAATGGCTGCTTGTCGATCAAGCTGTGTGCTGCCGCTGTTGTTGTCTGCAGCTTTGCCCTATGCTTACAAGCATACAACAGGACAGCATAAGATGCGCCATCACCCTGATGCATGTGGCTGGTTGTCAATTACGCTGCTTTGCTGCTGTCACATGCTGTGCATGCTTTGGGCCAATGCTTCAACCTAAGCTTGCCCATTAGTGGTAACATTGTAGGGGAGTAACTACATGCAGCCAGACTGGTAAAGGAAAGCTATGGAATGCTCACCATGCTGCCTGCAACAGCTGTGCTTGTTCCTCTTCTTTGGCAACTGACTGCAGCTTTGCCTGCAGGTCAGCAGGTGTGGAAGGGCGCCTTGGAGCTGCCCCAGCAGCAGGGCTACTAGAAAAAGCCCCAGTATCAGACAGCCTGTTTTGCTGCAGGGTATCTTGATTTTGCAGTGGAGTGAAGCCTTTTACAACAGCCCCTGCACCCCCAGCTAAGCCCCTGAGCAGGGCAGGGCTCTGCAGGAGCAGGGCAGGGCTGTTTGCTGAGGGGCTGTAGGGCAGAGGACTGAAGGGCCCTGCCTGGGCCATTCCTGCTGCCTCTAGGGCTTGCGCCTTCTCCTCTGCAGCTTGAGCCAGAGCAAAGCTGTCTTTGGCTTCTCGGGACTTCATCTCAGCTCGAGCCTTGAGCTGACGAAGCTGAATCTGAGCCGATACAGCAGCTTTACGTAACCTATGTGGCAGAAAGCACTGTTGCCTGACAGCAACAATTTGACTGTATACAGTTGCTAGCTATTGTGCATTGAGCATGAACATACAGAACTTTGCTTGTGTGTGAGCCCACAGCTGTGGCAGGCTTGTCTTTGACACAATCATGAACAAGGGTTTCGCGCTGACAATCGGTCACTCAGACAAGACACAGCGCACAGTGAGACAGGCAGACTTTGCAAGCATGATTACGAAGTTGAGTGTGAGACTGCGCAACTGGCTCCAAAACCATAAGTAGCAGAGCTGAGGTCAAAGGCATAGTGCCAGCGCGTCAGGAGGCTACTTTCCTGCGCTGGTACAGCAGTGCTCTTTTCAATCCCAAAACGTGTATTTTAATTCAGAAATGTCGTCCCTACACTGGAAATCTAAATTCACAAACGTCTGAGGGACAATAAAAATGCGTTTCTACATTGTGGAGATGTTTTAGCTCGAAGGTCACCTGGAAGCTGTGGAGGATGCAGCCACAGCTGCGGCCAGATTCCCCTTGTCCTGTTCCTGCATGGCTCGCCGCTCGGCTTGGTCTGCCAGCCGCTCTGCCTTTGCCTCTTCTTCTGCTGCATGTGACTGTGACTCCTCGGCTTCCTGAGCCTGCCTCTGAGCTTGCTCTGTACCACACCCTGATGAGTCAGACCCAACTGCAACCTCTGCTGTGACTTCTCATGTTGAGACACGGACATTGAGGCATGACTGCTGGTGTTTTATGATTGCTTACAGAATTGCTGCAATGCAGTGTTGCATTGGGAATCCTGGCCATGACTGTCTTTCAAACACTGCGCCTGGAAGCCATTGTTTGATCCCAAGTGTTTTTCTGTGGTCAAAGAGCTTGGTCTCGAGAAGCCTGCTGCCATTAGATCTGCTTGGTGCTATTGTTCACTGCTGGGCAAGCATGGTAGTCTGACTCCACAGCTGTGCACATAGACTGGCAGCAAGGACAGATGCATTAACAAGCTGCCTGTCATTGCCA
>JAABUK010004917.1_pt1 | contig 21314 bp, 24 predicted proteins | sample 5559141 | NCBI WGS metagenome assembly JAABUK01 (sample SAMN10711869, study PRJNA513367) | rock metagenome | isolation source: Antarctica rocks | place: Antarctica: Victoria Land, Pudding Butte nord | collected 2016-01-03
GCCTGGCCAGCAAACTCACCTGACCTGTCCCCGATCGAGAATCTCTGGGCTTGGATGGACCACCAGCTGCACAAGCATCACAAATGCAAGAATGTGGAAGAGTTGAAAGAAAAGCTGGAACAAGTTAGGCAGTCCATTCCAGCCAGTTACTTGCACAGTGTTTTTGATGGCATGAATGGCAGAATGAAGCGGGTTCTTGACTTGAATGGTGGCTACATAGGGAAGTAACTCAGGTCTTTTGCTTCCAGCACAGCATTGCAGGGTTGTTCCATGACAATTTAGGAACAGCAGCTCATCAGGATTGTGTGTACCTCAACTGTGCCAGCTTGTGTAACTTGGCAGCAAGCCTATTTTGCCTGAATGCGTGAATGTCTGAAGCCTGACTCTGAGTAAACAAGCCTATATTTTGCAGTGATGTTGCACTGTGGGCACAAAGCTTTGATACAACATGTTTAATGCAGTGGTTGCCCTAAACCGGGTGTGTGCTTCCATTACAGCAGAACGCCCTACAGCAGAATCACCGCTACAGTAAGTTCACAAAACAATACTGCAGCTTGCCAGCTTTCCCTTTCTGTCGCAACAGACTGTCTGTCGGTGGCCTCAGTATGGATATATCATGATACAGATATTGTCAGTTAGGTGGTAGTCTTTCCTAAATCCTGCCTGACCCTTGGCTTTATCAAAATTGCTAGTTGCGGCATGCCTCTGCATCTTCAGCCCATGAGGCGGATCTTTGCTGTACAATCATTGCAAACACCTTGGCAATCACAGAGCCACCTGTGGTACCTTTGTAGTTGCTCATATCACATTTGTAACCAGACTTATAGACTGTAGAGAGAGCAAGAGAGAGTACAATGCTTGAGCCAGCCAGCAAGTATGATCACATGTAGACGAAGACAAAGACCGCGTTTGGAAAACATCAAAATTCGAAGTCAACAAACTTGAAAAATTGCATGTGATCTTGTTATGCAAAAAGGACCTCAAGGTGTTGCTGTCTGTGGAAAACAAAGGAACATACTGCTGCTAATGTGTGTGAACAGCTGGGCATTCAAAAATCATGTGAATTTCCTCCGCAACAGCCACACTACCACAATGTGTGCTGACCCCCCAGCCCAGACAACATGCTGGCAACCAGCAAAACGCGGCCACGGACAATGGCACTTGACAAGAGGCTTAACTGCGGAGACCGCTGCATGCGCTTACCAGAAACAGGCAGCTGACAATACCGCCTATGCTGGCTACAAGTTACAAATCAATGGTGATATGTGCATTTAACAAACCCAACAAAAGGGGCTGCCCTTGGGCAATGCAGGGAATAGTCACAGGTGCCGCCCAAATGCTGACACAGGGCTTTCTCAATTGCACCAACTTTCAGGACAGGGATAGCGCCCGTGTCAGAGGGCATGGGCTGCCCAATAGATTGCAAACAAGTAGCTGTGGAGCCAGAAAAGTTCTTGGCGCCATTCCCCAACAGAAAAAGCATCATCAACATGGTCAAGCAGGATTGTGTGGAAATGCGACCCAACAGGAATAGCAGCTAGTTTGATGCAAAACTCAAGAGTCTGTCGCCACCAAAAACCCTGCAGCAATGACAACCATAATTCCCTGAGCAACATAGCACTCGATGTAGCATACTTGACTCTGCAGATGTGCCTAAGGTATCTGTCACAGATGGATTGTACAGCAGTCCGTGCTCTCTGTGCCGTGCCATTGGGGCTATGCATGCCCGACAACGCACAGCGGTAATGCAGAGAGGGTACAAGGATGCCTTGCAATATGTGCAGTTTGACACAATAGCCAACCAAGGCATCAAGGGCTGCCAACCAAGGGCTGGGCATTGATCAGACTCTGCACATTAGTGTGTCTGAGATTCAATCTGTCAAGGGATCTGCTTCAACTACATTATTGCGGCCTGCATCTCAGTCCGTAACCCATGACAACAACTTTGCGGGGGTGCCATGACTCACCAGACTTTACCATCCCAGACTTTACCATCCCAGAAGTTGTTCAGCTGAGTCAAACGCTTTTGTGATGGAACATGCGGGTGCCTGGCATGCTCATTGCCAGTCATAAGGCTAGACAAAGCCCCTGTCTGGCAGCCCTGGTTGAGCAACTCCTGTTTGGCCTGTGTTAGGTTCCAACAGCTGACTGCAGCCTCTCCCATATTCTTGATGCGAGCATAAACCCCATAGGTACGTAGGCTTTGGGTGCCTTACCTTGTTGCGCTGCTGCTCTGTACCTGTTGCAATCTGAGGTATCCTTGTTCTAGCCTTTTTGATAATCAGATGTGGATTTTCAGGGAAGGTGCGCAGTCTTAGCATCCAGATGCCAAGAATGATGTCTATTCAGGCTTGCTGCTGGTGCAGTGCTGCCCCCTTGCTCAATTGAGCAGGGCACCACATTTGCCTAGTGCTCTGGTGTGTTCAGCTGCTGTGGGCCTTAAAGATCTGCCAGTATAGGTTCAGACCAGTCGGAGCTGGCAGTATGGAGACATGTTAGGAAAAGCGTGAAAGGATGGTGAAAGGATGGTTGGTTGGCGACAGGACTGGCAAGCAATCTCATCTGAATGTGTGCTTGCAGGCGCACAAGGACAGGGCGTGCATGCCGGGGTCGATGATGATGCAAGATATTGCTCAGGCTTTTGGCAAAGCAGTAAATGAACAAAGGGTTACCTGGGAGAGATAGCATGGTAGGGCTAGTGGACCACACGGAATGGGAAGTGTGAACGGTGGGGGTGAAGAAGAGGCAGGAGTGGGGCTGGGGTTACAATTACAGCCTCAGCTGGTAGCATGGCAGGGGACACGAATCCCATAGTGTGAATGTGCTGATAACCAGGCTTGATTTTTGGTTGGCCTGATGATATTGCCTACATCAGCCAAGTCAAGTCAAGTCAGCATGCTGCCCCCGTTGGACCACCTAGCCTTGAGTGGTTTGCCTCTCAGGCTGTTGGTTGGCTGTAAAATTCATGTTTCATTGGAGCTTGGTCTTTGCATTGATGCAGTTCAGGTAGGAACAGTTTTATTAAGGGGTGACAGGCAGCGCGGTGCCTGCCACATTGACTGCACACCCACGTATCAAGATGCGCCTGCTGTATGGCCTTTTGAATCAGGGTGAGGCATACCTAGCACCTACTTGGCTGACGCGAGAGCAGACGCCGGCACAGATTCACATGCATCGATCAAGTCAGCATCAAGCTGTCGATTTATGCATCAATGTTCACCACTTTGATCAACATTTACAAACATGGTTTCTGGCAGAATATCAATCTGACCCTAGCGGTGTCGATAGGTTCCAAGTACCTACCATCATGCAACAAACTCCAGTCATCATTGATGGAAGTACATTGTGCTACATGTTATGAGTATCAGGGGAATACTTTGCTGCTTGCACCAACAATTATATGTGTCAAGAGCAATGTGCAGGCCACAGAGCCGGCTGTTAAAAGCCATAGCCAACATGCTCAGTCTCTGGACTCAGGGATTTCAGGCTGACACTGATGCAGTGCGACTGGCATACATGTTGCCAGTGGCGAAACTGAAGCCAGTACATGTACAAGTGCAGGTTCAGGTCAAGCAAGGTCAATGTCAACAAGTCTGGCAGCTGCATTAGTGACAGAAGTGATCACTGCAGTGTCAAATTACAGAGAGTTACTGCAGAGGCCGCTTAACAGACATAGTCAGATTTTGCTGCTGTGTTGCAAACATGTTTTACCACAGCAACAAAACCTCAACTGCTGAGCATGGACGCTGACATGCTTGTCTGTAGCACAGCAAGCTCAGAACTATTGTTTCAAAAAGGATACGGATGTACATATGAGCTAGCTTGCAGGCCTGTGAAGTCATGAAGTGCACAGACACATTGTAGCAACAAATAAGTGTAAAACTTCGAGGTCTACTAACCATCTCTTAAGTCAAACAGGTTGCATAGCCTAGTAGTACTTATATATGGAGCTTCAGAAAGAATCCCACTCATTCAAATAAAAAATACTTCTGACATCATAGGTCTTCTATGCCAAATGTTGGCCAATTGGCTATTATTTGCAGCAAGGTACTTGGCAAAATGGTTTATTGCTTATGAATGAGGATCAGTCAAAAGGCCTGGGGGCAACATGGCAAACAGAGTCAGCTATCAGGCAGCAGCAACCCATGAAAAAGATGTTGGAAATGCTTGACAGTGCATACACATGAATTCAATCACCTGTGGCGCCAGTGCACAGCATGTTTGTTTCAACATCACCATGGCAATGCCAATGAATTGTACTGATTAGCAAGCATTGCCAATGAATTGTACTGATCAGCAAGCATCGGCAACATGCTCATATCTGTGAGGGCTACTGCAGTGAACAACAAACCCTTGATGGCTTCTTTAGGTGTGTAGCAGTTCGAAGGAACTACATTGCTAGTCAACCCAACCTTCGATGTTATTCTGAGCAACTTCATGCGCAAGCCACCATGTTGGTTAATCACTGTCTGCCACAGTCACCTTTGCATTCTTTGCCTGAGCGTCCAACCAGTGCAAGGCAAGAGCAGGAGCATGAGTTGGGAGAATTTTGTGTAGAACCACAACCAGATCTATGATGCAGACAGCTTCCACCATGATCATGCCATTCCCTCGGGCATGCCTTGAGGCAGCTTGTTAAAACCCAACGGACTTGGGAGTGGAGTCAGACTTGCGTTCTTGCCTGATGTCCCCTTGTCAGAGTCCAGTTTCGTGTATGGTATCTGGTCAAGCTTTTGTGGACCAGGCCCACCATAGAGCTCAGCTTGCTGTTGTATCTTTTCAATTTTTGTATGTGAGTACATGCCAAACCCCAGCATTGCTAGTGAGATTCCAATGGACATTTTTACTGTAAGGATCTTCTTCTCGTCTGCATACAGCAATGAGCACATTCAGTGTTTTTGCATGCACTACACTATAATATGCCCTGCTTTGGCCTTACAGCAGTTGAACAAAGTCTGTGCATGACATTCAGTCAACTGGATTGATGCCACCGGCTGTGGGCTCTTCACTTGTCTGCTGCCAAGGTACACCATGGAGTGTGTCTTACCCAAAAGTATTGCTGACAGTATCAGTAGCCCAACAACTTTCACTTCACCCAACACCGTCACAGTGACAGCAGACGTTTTTTTGATCATGACAGCATGCACCACGTTATACAGCAAGGCTATTGCGCTGCTACATAGCAGCACCAGCGCAACCCCAGCGCTGTTCTCCATGGCATACTCTCTGAATTGCGCGCTCTGCAAAGGCATGATTCCATGTGAACAGCATATACAGCAGCAAACATGGCTGGTTATTTATGCTAGTGAGCCTGATTTTTGATGTTAAATATCAGGGACCACATGTATGCTCACAAATGCTGTTGACTTAATTGGCAGCAGAGATCACCTTCTCCAGTCTCACTGTGAGAAACTGTTGGGTGGGTGCTCATACAATGTGGGTATGAGTGCATTGAGACATTGCAGATGCATAAACAAGACGTCAAGTTCAAAGCTCACCTCTCTGGCAACAAACAGAGGCAACAACACCGCACATGAAACTGGCGCGGTGTAAAAAGCCAAGCGCAGCACATCCATCTTCTCAGAAAGAAGTTTCCCACTAGTGCAGATCATGGCAGCATTGCAAACAGTCCCACAAATACAAAGTAGTATGCCTGCAGTGCTGCCCGTTACAGAGCCCTCAAACACTGCCATCATGACTCCTGCGGTAAGGACCAGGAGTGCTGTAGCTTCTGTTGCAGAGGGTATTTTCTTTTCAATGACCACTGCAGATACTGCTGCACAGACTGGAATGGATGATCTGCAACAGCAAGTGAAATTCTTCAGATTTGATGTGGAAAAAGTATGATCAAAATATTAGAAGCAGCCACAATGCAGCAAATCCCAGAAATGATGTTTAAACAAATTTGCACAAAACTCAACTGTTTAGCACCAAGTCTATCATAGCAATCCCAGCAATGTTCGTGAATCTGACCTGATAACCTGATTAAGGGAGAGAGTGATGAGTACAAGACTCAAGTTGTTGAGAGATATATTTGCGGCCATGTATACACCAATTGCAATCAAGCCCTTCCACTGGGTTGCAAGTGACTCCCGGTGCTTGCTCCTGAACGGTTCTCGCACCATGAACGGGAGCAAGGCCAAAAAGCTGAAGCTCATGTGGCATGTAGTCAAAAGAAGAGGAAATCGAAACCCATAAGAGCTCAGCGCCCATTTGTTGGTCAGGTTCAAGGTTGAGTTGAGTGTCAAGAAGGCAACGACGAGCAAGAAATCGAGAGCAGACTGTAATGCGCGATCGGTCCCAGTTGGAAAAAACTCCGCAGACATTGCGTGACAGCAACAAGATGCGCGTAATGTGTTGACAAGGCTGCAGACCGCTCGTTCGGCCGAGTGAGCACAGCAGGCCTAACTCTTGCACAAGCGAGTAGTTCAACACGCAATCGTGACTGGGCCAATCACACTCTTGAGATAATAAATGGCCAAAAAAGTGTATATGATGTATGTGTCGAGCGTCGCCAATAGAAAACGTTTGCGTAGCTGCTTTGCAAAAGGGGCAGTGGAAAGGTGTGTGTGAATGCTAACTATCTTTTGGCATCCGAAAAGGCCTGACAAATTTCTTGATCAGAATCTCGCACTCAGCGTATCCCGCACTCAGCGTGTCCCGCGCTCAACTATATATACACTACGCCGGGCGTTGGTCTCGGGAAACGCACCTTCACAGTGTGTGTGTGCAGGTTCATTCACCGTCAAACGTTTGGATGCTGCCTCAGGCGGCTCCCGTTATGATTGCCGAACGGCGCTGACATTGTGTTGTCATGACTTTGTTGTTTCTAATCAAAGCATCTTGCGCCACCTCACGGGTAGTTGTTGTACTACTGTTTCACATCTGCTGTACAACTAGTGTACATCACGCGTCCGCGTTGCTGTACAGTAGCAGTCAAATGTCTGTATGCAAAACCAGTGCTTGCTTCGCAGAACAGTTCATGTGCGACGACAGCTCAATCTGACCGGCGGTACGGCCAGCTAGGCCTAGTACACCATCGAACGCGTGTGTGGGTGGGACCGATGCGGCAGACAACGTCCGTAGCGCTAGCTGCAGAGCTTTGATCCTGACTGTGCGTTGACCTAGGAAATCTGTTGTCAGCAGGAGGGGAAGCTTGCTGCTGCTGTGCAGCAAGCAAAAGCCATAAGCAAGCAGGTCTCAAGAGGGCAGTGCTGTCGGTTGAAAACAGGCCAGCTTTCTTTTGTAGTATCCAGTTTGTGAAGCAACGCAGTGTGCTGTTAGCCAGAGCATCTTCACAAAAGACAAGGAGTTCGCTTGTTGAGCAAGCTTTGCTGTCACTTGAAGCAAAGCTTGTGCAACCAGCAAGCCCCTGCAATCACTTGCAAGTGCTCAAAAATTTGCCAGAGTAGTTGCTGTTTGACTTTTTGACTTTGACTTAGACGGCTGACAAAGACAATCCACAACTCCACTTACCTCCCCTTACCTGCGCCTTCGGCTGCGCCGAGGCAAAGCAGATTGCTATACCCCTCGCTGACAGCTGAACTCTAAAGCTATTCCTTTCAAACTTGATCACGTAGTCCCCAGTAATGAGCTGACTCGTGATACCAAGGCAGTTGGGGATGCAAAGGAATGCTGCAATGTACAGCAATGCAAATGTTTGGATGCAGACTTTTGACTGCTGCTGTAGAGCAAGCGGGCAACACTGAAGTGTGATATCATAGCAATCCGATCTGATGATCAACGATGAGGCAGATGTGCAGGATTTCTCAGAGAAGTTGCTGGTCTAGAACAGCCAATAGACATCAGTGATGATGATGAGGCAGTAGCTGAAATTTCACTGAAATGCTGAAATTGTTCCTCAGTTTGTGATTCAGCATATGTACACTGAGGTTGTTAGTGGTGACGATGATGACAGTATAGAGGCTGCACTGGGGCTGTGAACACCGCTGTATACATACTTACATCTTTGCGACTGGATAAACTTGCTGCAATGCATTCAGCAGCTGCATGTGCAATCCAAAAAAGGTTCACTTGCCCGCACAGAAGTTGTGTGACAAGTGGGCTGCCCACGCAAAACCGCATCCAGCAGAATCCAGCGAAGCCCACCCCAAAATTCACGACCCAGGTGGGCAACCTACTGGTTTTGAGGACCCCTGTCGAACCCTGGCTGCCGAAGTTCGTCACGGAAAACGTGTTGACCATGCAAAGCTCACGTGGTGACAAGAATTGACGATGTCATGAGACCCTTGACTGGGCACGCAGCAGCGTATCAAGATCGTAAGACAAGTCAGATAGTTGCTAGATTTGCCCGTTCTACACTGCTTGTGGACTCGGCACGGTTGACGTCGCAAGTTCACACGTTTTTCAGCCGTCGAAGTTTTAAAGCTTTGTTGATGGCTGTGTTGCTTTTGGCTGCGCTGCGGTCTTCTCAAGCATAATCGCTTGCTCCAAAGCAACCTTGAGGCAGGTATTAAATCCAACCCCAGCTTGCCATACACTTTTTGTGGTTGAACAAAGCACGTAGTTGGACGTAGGATTTGGACGAATGTACAAGGGCCCACAGGCATTCTGTCAACTCGTGTGTACAGGTCTCGATTGGCCAGTATGTGGCAACCAGGGGCGCCGCACAGGAATTCCCGTGTGTTCGCTGCAGTATTCACAGGAATACTTGCATGCTCCAGCTGCCGGGAGATTGGGCAACCTGCAGTGTTACAGCTGTCTCCAACTAATTTCACTCTCGAAGATCAGCACGTACAATATCATTACCTAAGCGGTGCCATGACTATCGGGCCTGTCTCTAAGCAAGTCGACTGTCACGTCTTTTTCACTTTATACGTGGAAGACGCCTATGTCACATTGATCGGAATTTTGATGCCAAACGAAAACCGAAATCAAGGTGGCTATCACAACTGGTACCTGGAAATGCCATCAGAAGTTGTGTCGACGTCGTGGGATCCACAGTTGAGGGTAACCCTGCTGGACGGGTCGATGCTGAACGTCGAAACGAGCAAATGGCATGCATGGGCCGGCGATCCTGGTATAAACGGTTTACGATGTGTTCCGTTGACATTCGAGCTGACGATTAGCATTGATACAGTCTCTCAGATGGCTTTTCTGCAAGTGGCAGACTGGGAGCCCATGCAGCTTCCTCAGCAGGTCGACAAGCGTCTTGATACAAATTTTCAAACAGTCATAGTCTACGCGCATCTCCGTGGCGAAATTACATTCGACAAGGCAGTTCTGTTGCACACTCACTTGATGTATCATCATCGCTTGGGCATACAGCAGTTTTGGTTGTACGCCTCATACCAACAAATCGTAAACCTACACGCCTGTCAAGAGCTCAAGGACGTAATAACATCAGGTGTTTTGAGACTTATCAACTGGCCAGACATATTGTGCGAGGAACATTCGGACTGCATTGAAAGTGATGGACACCACCTCAAGCATCAGATCCTAGTGTACAATGTGGCAAGACTTGCTGGCATTCAACCCAGGACAGGGCTTCTCATTTTGGACACAGATGAATATTTAGTTACAGATGCAGCAGTGATCAGCAACATTAGCTGCTTTGCGCAAGATGTTTTGCAATCTTATGCACAAGTTGTGCTACCTAGATATGACAGCTTTACTTGTCGCAATGGTCAACGTGACAATGCAGTCCCCGACATCAACTTGCTAAGGCAGGATTCAGTTTCCTTTTTGGACCACTTCAGGACGCGTTCTCAGACCCCTTACATACTGACAAAGGGCAAGTCTCTGATAAATGCAAAAGAAATGACAGTATACGAGATCCACCTAGGCAGAGAAGGTGATACACACAGAACACTGTGGCAGTCACAGTCAACAGCTTACGTGCTGCATCTGGTGAATTTATGGGTTATCAGAGAGTGTGAAGAGGACATACCGGTTGAGGACATACCGGCCTGGAACAGGGCCACCTCATCAACCCAAGCTATGTCATGTGTTACAGCATACTCTGCAAAGTCTACCGATATTGGTATCAATACGTTGAGTGGTGATGGCAAGGATGGCAGCACTTCAGCTGCACAACAAGTTTTGGTGAAGCGCTGACAATGTCAATACCTGTGAGGGATTGGTGAAGTATCTGGAAGTATTAGTGTTCAGTTTGCTGAAGTGCCATCTTGAAGTTGCTGAAAGCCACAACTGGAAGTGCAAATTAAACGTTGAAGACATTGTATCAGTCTGACTTATCTGTGTGACACAGCATGTGTGTGTTTTGTATGCAAAGTAGCAACCACCAATAAGTGGATCAACTCATTTGTCCTCCGTCTGTGTGTGCGCAAGTGTGTATGAGAAATCCTCTGCTCTGAACTCACGATCATGTGGTAGGCCTTCAACAAGTGCCAGTATGTAACACATTGGGTGACAAGCATACTATGATAGGAGTGCCATGGCCACAAAATGACAAGTGTCCCAACCTACACATTTGGCACGAATAGACTTGCATGCTAAGTAAAGGATGGAAATTGTCAGCAAGCATCCCACCAAAATGTCTAAAGCCTTACTTGTTTGGACTATAACTGCGTTGCACAGCCGTGCTTAGACTCAGACATGCATGCCTGCCAATGCAAATACAAAAGTGTCAGAAAAGTTGATGCAGTTTCTTATAATAGCAGGAGCTGCACCTGCTTTAGAGGATATGCAGGCTTTGAACGCAGGTAGGTAGGCGCAAACATCATCTTGTAGCCATTCTGATTGTGGGTGTTCATGGCAGCAGTAAGTGGCAGGACGCAGTTGCATGTCATTGCAGATGCACTGTTGCAAATACCGCTCAAGACAAGGCAAACATATGAGTTTGAAAGACTTGTTTGTGTTCGCTGACCAGGACTGATGCATCAGAGCTTGGGGGAAAAGCAGGGTGGCCAGACACACCTTCCCCACATGTTGGACGCACCTTTTCCACTTTTTGGCCGCACTCTGGAGGTATTTCGTTCAGCCCCAAATTACTTTATGAATGTCAACTTCGTTTACATTCTGCTGTCAAAAGTCTAGTCACAAGTTTCTGGTACGGAAACATAGCACTTTGGCACAATGCTGCATGTGAAGCACGCGCTATGTCACCAGCGAGCCTCCAAACAGCATGAGCACTCAGGACCAAACCTTGTGAAAGCATCAGCTGGTGAAAGCGCTGGTGCAACAAGCCATAATCCACTGACTATTGAGTGAGTCAGTGGTCAGGTTCAGGGCTGTGAAGCCAGCGACAATTATACGTTGCGATGCCGTGGGAAGGTACAACATGATGGCAATACAGCCAGCCGGCTTGCCTGGCATCTGCTTTTGCCAGCAACGCAAACAGCAAGCAAGCAGCAGGCGTTTGCCCAGGATGAACCAACAGCTTGTACAGACAGCAAACATTTATCCGCATTGTAAATACCTGCAGAGGCTATTACATGCAGAGGCTATTACATGTTAACAGTGTCTGGAGAAAACTTGGCCCTCCCCCTTGCCCCTTGGCGCACACGCTGGCTGCCCCAGCAGCAAAAAAGCTGAGCAAAGGCCACTGAAGTCTTGGTCCAGTAACATCAGCTTTGCTCTTGCGATCTGCGCTAGTAAATTGGTCTGAAAGGCATGTGCACTTGAGGTTGCAATTGCAAAATTCTCTCTGGCACAGGATTGCAAACTGGTGTAAGCAGGCTTTTGATGGCAGCTGTGTACACATACGTATCTGGCTGACTGAAACAGCGGTCATCACCCTGACTGAAACAGCGGTTACCGCAGTAAATCCACAAGAAGGTCACAGTAGTAAGAACTTTATCAGAGGCTGCAGGCACCCCGCAAGTAGATAAGCAATAAATACTGGTCTGTATCAACCTATGAGGTCCTGCAAATGTCTGGCTTTAATACACCAAATCCATAATACAAATACATCAAGCAGCACAATTTAACTTTGCCATGCCATGCAACAAAGCAGTCAGCTAAGTAGAAACAGCTCAAATGCTGACGGTGAGTATCAGTAGCCTGCAGCTCCAGAGATTTGTCATAGCATCCACAAGCTGGTCCAAAAGCCCAGTGTACAGCAGAATCAGCCACAGTCAGACCGGATCAACCACATTTTAGGCAACCACATTCAGACTGCCAAAGTGAACACACTCTGATGAGAACTCACAACCCAATCAGCATAACAGACAGCCTGACTTGTTCAAAAGTCGCACTCATATATGCTGCAATATGCATGCATGGATGTGCATAAACGCTCATAGAGATGTATAAAAGCAACGTGCCTGAGGGAGTTGAGCCTTGGGTATTCTGTAGCATGCACGGAATGCCATTTCCTCTAAGCAAACTAGTACTTTCAACAGGGCAGCCACGCTATTAATATTTTATAAAGCTGCCCCGGTACCTGCATGGAAATGGAAACCCCCTACAAGATGAGAGTGCTTCACCTTGTCACTAATATCCACAGGCATCCAATCTGCAACAATATTCCACAACAATAAGGTAAGTGAGCAAGCTTAGTTTGAGCCTACATCAGGCTGTAATTTGAGAATTTGGGAGCAGCCTACTTATGCCGCCTACTTAGTCTATGGTTACTTCAAAAAATGTAATAAACTTCTTCATGTTGACGTTGCTGTCAAGCGTGAGGTGGGGGGGAGGGGGGAGGGGGTGGGGGGCAATTGTTGTCATGACACCTTCCAGTGTAGCAGTTTTCTCTCGCACTCGCATTCAAATCACAGCCAAGGTGATCTTGGCGCATTCAGCGGGTACTGCATCCTGGACTAGCAAACATCTCGCAGTCTGTATGAGCTGGGGGTATATTTGGCTTCTCTCCAAAGATCATTGGCCAATATGTCGTCAAAACGTCTCCCATGACAAACACCTTGTCAACATGGTGGTTGCCCTTTATAGTGTTGCTTTGAAAATACATCAGCATGTTTTTGTAAAAGGATCGATTGTGAGCCTGGATATTCTGCCGAGACACCGCAAATTGCCCACAGCAATAATATTCAACCTCAGAAGGCATGGGCCCAAAACCTGCTGGTCCTAAAAACTCATCATAGAACTGTCTTGTAGCCATGCCTTGATGCCACATATAGGCTTCAAAACACGGATAAGCGTCTCCAGCTATGACCTGGCAGCAATGATCACATTAGTTGTGACACTTGCTGACTCAAAGGTAAGAACATCTGCCGCTGCATGGAGGCCAGTAAAAGCCAAATTTTTGCATCATAATGGCAGATGTTTAACCACAGATATTGCTCCAGCACTGCAAGCAATGACAATGAAGACAACGTTACAAGGGCTAACTCACCTGTCCAACGGGAAAGGTACCATTGTATGCATCCATTCCAGTTGCAATGGGCGCAACTGAAGGCCCAGATGGCAATGACTTCACAGCTTGCGTCCAGACAGTTTGATTCCGATTCAAGTCAACATAGCGAGAGACCAGTCCCCAGTGCAGGGAGGCCAGCGTGTCCCGCATATCAAGATTGTGCCAACTTTCTGCATGCCCATGAACGAAAGCTATAGCCTGCACTCGTGTGGTAAATGTCAACAGCCTTGCATATGTGAATAGAGCTGCAGCTGAATTAATATCAACACCTGCCTGGGGAAGGCAGTCGTAGTAGTCATAAATGAATTGCACATATGCTGTTGCCTCATTGGCATAATTCGTGAAGTGACGGCGTTCCTGTTGCTCTGTGTGCTGATAGACAATATATGGGAGCCCCAAGTCTTCTAGCCAAGCTGAGGAGTGCCTGGTGCCAGCAACTGCAATATTGCATATAATATGTCATGCAAAATCAACAGCTGTGCTTGTGAGTGTGTATGGCATGCAGGCACAATTGTTGCAGCAGGTTACATATGATCAGGACTGTCTGACTGTCTGCCTGGGAGTCATTGCTAAGTAGAATCATGGTTTCCAAGACAATTGGACGCGTACCTAAAACGAGTTTGTCGATTTGTCCCAAACCCAGATCACTGCTCGAGCACAGGCTTTTGTCTGGGACATGTGGTGCAACGTGCTTGTGGCAGTCCACAAGAGGTTTGGTCTCAAGACGGCCTTGCAGCAGCGTGCGACTGCCAGTCCTGGACACGGATTTGTGTTCCATGGAAAAACCATGCGAGCAGGTAACCTGGAATGCAGACACTTCACGCTTTCTGGTCGAAGGCGGAGTTGCAGAACACAGATGTTGTCAGATTCCTACATGCCAAATACAGAGCAGCAAAAGCTGGTCTTGAAGAGCCTTCATTGCGTTCTTCAACGCGATGAGACGCGCCAGTACCGTCGCTCAGGCAAGGACAGACGAGTTCGCTACGAGAACCCAATACTGTGATGCTGAGGCATCGCTGTGACCCTTATTGCGCGACGATCAATGTACGTTCGCTTTGCAACCACAGGGCATGATCAATCATGCAATTTTATAGTATAACCCCCAATGTCAGAATGTCGTGCAGTTTGTCTCGCCGTTCCAGCGCGCAGACTCGCGGAGTCAGCGGCGATAGCAGCACTTCCGAAAGCATTCAATTTGGCGGAAGGTGATGTTGGTTGTGATGATGAATTCTGTGACATCAGATAACGGTCAGAAATCGCAAGAATTTCTCTTTCGTAATTCATGCGTAGTCTTGCCTGGTGATCGCGACAGAAACACTCTGTGCTTGGGTAATTATACATTGTTCGCGTCTAGCAGGGTTGTATACTGCGAGCCAACAAGTGCCTGAAGAAGAAACCACGTTGTAAGGCCTATACAAACATCTGCAGTTATGTCACGGATAATACGACTTTAAACCTGCAACCGTGCGGCAAACACAAGACAACAACTGTAAGACCGGGGCAGTGCTTGTTGACCACGGACAATAGTTGATCTTGCAGGGCCAACTCAGTCACCACGCTGCCGTCATGCTCAGAATCTTGTTTGGCGGGGGAAGAGCTGCTGGGATACCTGTATTCGGCTCTGTACGATCCCGGTCTGAACGAGGTACAAGCATAAATTTTGGCCCGCACCATGCACAATTGTCAAGTGATCTGTGACGCCACAGGTACACGTGTTTGCCGATTTGAACAAGTTTCGGTGCTCGAGAAATGGGCTCATGCAAGTAGATGCCTGCGTATTCTCAACCTCAAATGGAAAGCCAACATACACAGTCGCGGCTCAAGCGCAGCATATGTTCGACAACGCTGTCTTCTTTACCGGTTACAGAATTATCTGCGGTGTACCACTCTCAGACGCCAATTTCTTATTGGATAGTCTGTGGTTGGGACTAAGCTTTGAAGGGGAGTCTTTTGCCCCTCGAATACCCATCGTTCAGGTTCGCCACATCTAGTCACACATTGTGGCGCTCAAGTGGTATCCGTGTTGCCTCAAAGAACTTTGACACGGTGTCAGGTAAAATTCTTTGTAGGTGCCGTTGCAAAGGCAAGCTGCAGTGGGGGCTTGCTTAGCCACCATGTACGAAGCAAGGGCGTTTTCACAGCAGACTAAAGAGTGGGTGCTGCATATGCATCAGCTGGGGGTTCACCACTTCCACATGTACACGACTCACCGTGCCATTGAGTTTGACAGCCATGCAGTGGCTTGGTTTCATCCTCACAACGTGACAGAGGACCAACACTTGGATGGGGTAGAATGGATTCATGTGGACACCTTCGATAAAGCTCACAGGTTTGTGCCATACCACAGGGCCAGATCAATACTCATTGTCAAATGGAGCTGTTGATTTATTAAATTTTTGTTGTGTTTGACATCTTAGCGGAACTGTTCTGCCGGAACATGACATGATCAACTGCATGCGTCAGACTTAGTCAAGCAATCATCCTGACTATGCATCTGCTGTTCAGGTGGTTGCACGGACAGGCGACCCTGTATGCGCAGTGCATGTTCTATCATCGTCATGAGTACGATTTGATACTATTTTTGGATACAGATGAGTTCATCACCCTCAAAGACACAAGCAACAGCTTAACTGCTTTGTTGGCAGAGGCAGTCAGCGCGAACCCTGAAACTGCAAGCATCTCGTTCTTTCGTTACGTCTATGCATCAGGGTGTCGGCCTCAGGACTTGCGGAACTCGTCGTACCTAGCCCAATTCTACGCCAGGGAACATCTCACCGAAAGCTCCCGACATGTTGCTGCAAGAGGCTGGACTCACTTGAGTGACCTAGGTGACAAGCTGGCAGTCCGACCTCTGCTGGTAGATGAGTTCTACTTCCATTTTTTGGTATCAGCACGACCCCCTTTTGACAAGAGGTCTTACGCGCTGCCGCCGTCGCAAGCGTTCATCAAGCACCTTCGCGGGCATCCCGGTGCAGATGCGTGTCAACTGTTAACATATGAAGATCCAGTCTGAGTCGCTATGGTCAGTTGGTCTGCCTCACAGCTTGTACATGAAGTGAGTACAATCCTGTATTGACATCTGATTCTGAACTTTTGCACGAACAGTGTGTGCAAGACCTGAATCATCGCTAAGGCTGTAAATTTCTGCATGACTGGTTTCCGCATGAAGCAAGTGCTCAGCAACACCCCTGCAGAAAGAAGGGACAGACGAAGCCGTTGGGCGTTCAGTATAGAGAAGCTGGAGATGATCTCGAGTAGGGCCCAAGCTTCCCGTGGCCTTCAGCCCTTTGAGTGATAGGTCAGGGAATTGGGGAGGGGAGGGACCTATCCTTGCCCCCGGCGCACTCTCTTGCAGCTGCAGCTGCAGCTTTACAACAGGAGATTGCTGACCTCCCGTTCAAGCCTTGGGACTCATTGTTGCCAATGTCATCATTTAAGGCTGTAAAAGGCTGTAGCTACCTCATAGACCCATAAATGTCCGAAGATTGCAGTGTTAACAGAAATGAGCATGAAAGTAAGGAAAATCTACATGCTTGCAAAAGGATGAACACAAAGCGACTGTGGACCTACCAGCGGCGTTCTGGTCAGCTGAGGATGCTTTGACATCTCATGTGAGGGTTGAGGGTTTCGACAACCCCTTAATCCTATAAGCATTTTCAACAAGATCTCAGAGTCTGCTAACTATTGAGGGTCTACTAACTTGTTGACAATGCCTGCAACGCCTAGGCCTTCCAGCAATTTGATGCCTTCACTGTGCTTGTGACCTTTGGGATGAGCTCTGGGTTCAGCCAGAACATGCTGATGGTGCTTGAAATGCAACTTTACACTCCTTTGGCACGTTTTCACGTCAAGGGTAGTCAAGGCCAATTTTGGACAGAGGTAAACCTTGACGTCAACAACCTTAACCTCAAAGTCAATCAGGCCTCAACGCTTGAGCTCAATAAGGAAAGAAGGTAAGGAAAGAAAATTTTGGAAAATATGCTTGCATTCACCAGCATTTTCAGCGATCTGACAGCTCAGTCAAGCTGCAGACGGTGACATGAGGACGATGTCACCGTCCTCATGTCGCTGCGCCCAAAAGTTGGCGTTACACAGCATCTCACCGCGGACGTACACCCTAATTGAGGTCAGATGTGTTGAAGATTGCCAACACTGATTTAATAAATCTGCAGTTTTGTATGCATGGCCTGAAGCATGAACAGTGTTACTCTTTTTCAATCAGGTCTGTCATATCCAGAATCTGGACGGACTTTCATGGTGAGGAATTATCTTGCAGAACAGGCCTTACGCCCACAGAGCTGCCTTGTGAGGCTGAGCAGGAGGCTTGCACGACGAAGTGGAAGGGGTAGACGTGCATTCTCTGATGTCAACACTTTTTCTCTCACTGACTGTGACTGCCACGGCACTGATTGAATAGGCCCCAGCCCAAAGGCGCATGCCTGGCTATTGATCAGTTACCATCACTACTTTAGCAAAACAGCCAGCAAAACAGCTAATAAAACAACAACCAGCGACACTTTTGCCAGCATTTTGGAAGAACAGCTCAGATGTCATACGTCAGCAAAACCAAAGTTGCAAAAGAGCTAGTGTTCCGCTGCTGCAAGCTGCAAAAATGTCAGAAGCAGAGTCTTGCCTGCGTGGGAGAGTGAAGAGCAGCAGATTTCAACCAGAGTGAGCCCACATGCTTAAAAAAGAAGCGGACATGTCATGTTGCTCTGGCTGTACTTGCCAATGTACAGCAGTTTGCCATCACCACGGGCATTTAGTCAGTAAATAGACAAAAGTGTATAGTGAGTGTGTTCATGATGCAGGGCGTTCAGGTTTTGGGAGCTTGCCAGGCCAATCAAAATTGCAGATCTGAACTACTAGCAAGCTGTGTGCACATAAGACGAGAAGCTGGCTTAGGCAACAACCAGACAGTCTGCTTCTGAGGTGCTGTGCTGACCATTTTCCAGAACTGGTGGAGCTGTCAAAGGACGCCCACTTCCTCAATTGAAGCTGCAACGGGACGGGCATGGTCTCAGGCAGGAAGCCCATGGGCCAGACCATACACGGTCAGGCAGAACACGCAAGAAGCAGAGAATATTTAGGTGCCATACTCCATGCTGCAGGTAGTAATCAAGATGCGCCATATTACTAGGTGGCAAGAATATTACATCAGGCTGTTGTGTCGGGTGCCAAATTGAATGAAGATCCTTCAGGTAGTCAGATTTGCTAAAGATGCGGTTTTTGTTCCAACCTGGTCTCCCCTATATGAAGTACACCCCACAACAGGATGTCGCATGAGAGGCCTCCTCTGCTTGGAGCAGTGATTGATCAGTTGGAGCTCATGAGGCTACACACCTGTAGATTTTGTCAATTCTCGATTTGCATCCCCTGGGCAGACTTGTGCCACATCTTGCATCCCCGCAGCATGCATAAGCCATGCTGAGAGGACTCCAAGCCCATCCCATACTCTGCTGCATACATGCACATGTGCGCAGCCTTGCCAAGTCATGTCTGTGTATCCGGTCGCGCAACCTCACATGGGGCTGCACACATGTCGATTGGCTTGTGCCAGATGCCTTTGGCTACTCAGCCTGCCACTTGGCAAAGCTGTGAGACATGTCAGTTGGCTCGGGGCAACTTTCACATGCAGGCTCGTCTTACATCTCACCACCAATTAGATGCGTACAGCAGCAGTCAAAAGTCTGCGTCCAAACATTTGAATTGCTGTACATTGCAGCAATTCCTTGCATCCCCAACTGCCTTGGTATCATGAGTCAGCTCATCACTGGGGATCAGGGTCAAGTACGACTGGAATAGCTGTTGAAATTCAGCTGTCAGTGAGGGTATAGCGATCTGCTTGGCCTTGGCGCAGCCAAAGGGGCAGGTAAGCAGAGGTGTGGATTGTCTAAGCCAAAGTCAAAAAGTTGAACAGCAACCACTCTGGCAATTTATCTGCACCTGCAAGTGATTGCACTGAAAACAGGGGCTTGCTGTTTGTACAGGCTTTGCTTCAGGCGACAGCAAAGCTTTCTCAACAAGCAAACTCCTTGTTTTTCTGTGAAAATGCTTTGGCTAATAGCACACTGCTTTGATTCACAAACTGGATACTACAAAAGAAAGCTGGCCTGTTTTCACCGACAGCACTGCCCTCTTGAGACCTGCTTGCTTATGGCTTTTGATTTTGCAAGTTTGCTGCACAACAGCAAACTTGCCCTCCTACTGACAACAGATTTCCTAGGTCAACGCACAGTCAGGGTCAAAGCTCTGCAGCTAGCGCGACGGACGATATCTGCCGCATTGATCCCACCCGCACACACGTTCGATGGTGTACTAGGCTTAACTTGCCGTACCGCCAGTCAGGTTGAGCTGTCGTCGCACACGAACCGTTCTGACCGGTTTTGGAGACAAATGTACAATGCCACGTGACCCTTTACAAGAAGCCAGGGTTTGCTCTTTCAAACACAAACGAAAACAGCCCATTTGATTGGTAACAACTTCGTGCAAAGGTGACGTAAAAGTCCGGCGCTGCGATCGTGACGGCTGAATCGCAAAGTGTCGTTTTGCATGAGAGCTTAAGTGTTGTTGCTGAGTACTCAGGCATGACGGTGAAGCCTTTTCAACACAGCGGGAACAACCAGTCCCCCCTCAGCGTTTTAGACATTTTGTCAATAGATTCGCCTGAGACTGTGGTCAAGCAGCGCCCCTCGTTGTCAAAGCTTCCACCAAAGAGCGGCCTGCCACTCAATGCTAGCTGTCAGCGTTTCTCGACAGACAGTCGCGGCTCAGTTGAAGGGATCAGACCGGTGCTGACTGCTTGCCCGACCTCGCCTACGAGGCCAAAGCCTCACGGAAGAATAAGGGTACCATCGAGCCTGCTGAGCCGCAGCAGCTCTCTCACTGACAACAAGGTATGTCAGCAAGACTTTCTCTTGTGTGCTGAGAAAAACATGCAGCAGCCTCCATGCCAATCCTCCACCTCCAGGTCCTGGTGGCCACAAAGCTGCAGAGGACTCCAAGCCTAGCATGCCCAGATCTCTTCATGTTTGAGGACCACTTTGTCTTTGAGGGCTTGATAGGCAAATCACCACACAGTGAGGTGACATAAGGAGCTCATAACTAAAAGATGTGACTTAGTTCTCTTTGCAAAGCACTGAATGTATAACTGAACCTCATGATACTTTGTTGCTGCAGGTCTTCCGAGTGCGTCACAAGCGTACTCATGATTGTTTTGCCATCAAGAAGTCTACCAGAAAGTTCAGCTCTAAGGCTCACCGGCAAAGGTAGCAAACGCATCTGATGCTACCAGTCCAACTCATTCCAACATAACTGCTTCATGGTTTGCACACTACGGCATGTCATCATTGACAGGTTGTGACGATCACAGGTGCTTGCATGAGATCATGGCAGTGGCTTCTTTGCCTGCTCACAAGAACATTGTTGAGCAGTATAGAGCATGGCAGCAGGGGGGCCATTTCAATATCCAGATGGAGCTTTGCGAGGGTGGTAGCCTAGCTCAATTGCTTTTCGAGGTACGTGACTTGAGGTTCCAATGCCAGATCAAAGCAGTGATGGTCCAGCTGCAGTGCTGACTCAATGTCAGTGTACGCAAGAGCCGCTTTGCATGGAGGCTTTGCCAGATTGCAGGCTGTCGCGGTCATAAAAATTGCCTCATCCTGTTTTACTGATCTGGCAGATGGGAGCTGCCAGATGTTGCCAAGGCTGAATGTCACACCCTGTTGTTGTTTGCAGTTGGAGAAAGCAAATGAGTTGCTATCGGAGGAGGAGGTATGGTACGTGTTGTCTGAGATGGCACAGGTGAATTTCTTTCTCAGAGCAGCATTTCAGTGTGCATGTGTGTGCGCTGTTCCCCAGCAGTGTCTTTTATCTATGCATTATCTGCCTGTTTGGCGATCAAATGCCTGCTCCCTGGTACTTACATATGACTTGGCACTGCTTGCAGGGACTCCATTTTCTACATGCAAATGGAGTCTTGCATCTTGATGTGAAGCCAGACAACATATATCGTGAT
>JAABUK010004918.1_pt1 | contig 21313 bp, 17 predicted proteins | sample 5559141 | NCBI WGS metagenome assembly JAABUK01 (sample SAMN10711869, study PRJNA513367) | rock metagenome | isolation source: Antarctica rocks | place: Antarctica: Victoria Land, Pudding Butte nord | collected 2016-01-03
GTGTTGCGGCTGAGCCGATCGATGAAGGCCTGATCCTGCGGAATCAGCCCGAAATCGACATAGGGCGCCAGGCGGACGGACGATTCGTTGAGCGAGCCGCCGCATAGCACGGCCGCCGACGCGCAATCAGACCCGACGCCAGAAAGGACTAGGCGTCGCGGGCGGGCGTTCTCCGGCCCGCGTGGATCGTTCATGGCCTTGATCAGCAGGCTGGCGAGAACGGCCTGGCGCAAGACCGGATCGGCGATGGCGACGAGCGGGCCGTTGTGTTCGATAAAGGTCGACGCGAGCACAGGATCCGTACTCTCGTGCAGATAGAGCGACTCGCCTTCATGCCGGCTGACCCGGCGGTTGAAGAGGGCCAGCGCGATCGGCCGGTCGTCGCGCCGGACTTCGACCAGCACCGGATCCGGAAAACGCTCGCTCGCCAGGCAGCCGACCCAAGTCCAGTCCTGAAAAAAAGACGCATCGGCTTCGGCTGCAAAAGCGCGCCAACGCTGTTCCATGGCATGCAGGCCGGCGCCGTCGAGGCAGGGGCGGGACATCGTTGTCGTGAACATTCGTTTCGACCCATACCCCGCTTCCCCGTTGGATGCATCTTCTCACATGACGCAGGCTTTGGCAGGCTACCGCCGCCCGGAAGGATGTCCCTCAAACCTTGTCTGATGATCAACGCCCTGCAGTGGTCCGACCGCGGCGGGAGGCCGAGTTCGAGCTGTGGACCGAGACGAGCGTGGCGGCGCTGGACGGCGCGTGGGATGGGCTGTTCGCGGCCGGCGCCGGATTGCAGACGAGCCGCGCGTGGTTCGAAGCCAGTGCCGCAGCCGCGCTCCCGCCCGCAGCCGAGGCGCGCTTCGTGGCTGTGGCCGGAGCAGGCGGACCTCTCGCGCTCTTCCCGATGATCGCTGGACCCGGCTCGCGCTGGGGATCGCTGACGACTCCTTATACATGTCTGTATCGGCCGTTGTTCCGCCCGGACGCGGCGCCGGACCTGCTCGAAGCCGCGGCCAGGTCCTTCGCGCAAGAATGCCGACGATGGCCGGTGACGCGCCTGGAAGCGTTGGACCCCGACTGGCCAGGGCTTGCCCCGCTGCAGGCAGGCTTGCGCGCCGCCGGGCTGGCGGTCCGCAGCTTCACCCATTTCGCGAACTGGCACGCCGCGATCCCGCAATCGTCATGGCAGGCCTACCTCTCGACCCGGCCAGGCGCGCTGCGCGAGACGATCCGGCGCAAGATGCGCGCCGCGACCCGCGCGGGCGACATCGAGATCGACATTGCGCGGTCCGGCCCTAGCCTCGTGGCTGCGCTGGCCGCTTATGAGGAGGTCTATGCGCGGAGCTGGAAAGAGAGCGAGCCGTTTCCCCGCTTCAACGACACGCTCGCGCGAGCTCTGGCCGACAGTGGCGTGCTCCGGATCGCCGTGATGCGCCGGGCGGGGGTGCCGATCGCGGCGCAGTATTGGACGGTCATCGGCCGCAGCGCGACGGTGCTCAAGTTGGCGCATGACGAGGCCTTCAAGTCGTTATCGCCGGGCACGGTGCTGACCGCGACGGCGATCAAGGCACTGATCGAGACGGACAGCGTCGAAGATTTGGATTTCGGCCGCGGTGACGACCCCTACAAGCGCGCATGGACAGGGCAACGGCGGCTGCGGATCGGGCTGCTTGCGCTGAACCTGCGGACGCCAGGCGGGCTGGGCGCGTTGGCGCGACACGACGGCGGCCGCGCGGTCCGCGCGGCACGCACCCGCTGGACCGGCCTGCGGGCTGGCCCGTCCTTGCCGGCGAACTCCTCGGAGGGCTAATCGAATGTTAAACATTTAGGCTCACAGTGTGTTTGAGCGCGCTGGTTCGGCTTTTGGCCAACACTGTGCGACAAGCAAGTTTGAGAACGGAGCAGGATTTGAGCATCTACGCGATCACCGGAGGGGCTGGCTTCATCGGCTCACACTTGGCCGACGCATTGCTTGGCGCCGGCTACGGCGTGCGCATCCTCGATGATTTTTCCACCGGCCGGATCGATAACGTCGATAAACGGTGCGAGGTGATCCGGGGCGACGTGTGTGATCCGGCGGTGGTCCGCCGGGCGCTGCTGGGCGTGTCGGGGTGTTTTCATCTCGCGGCCATTGCCTCCGTCGCGCGCGGCAACGAGGACTGGATCGGGACCCACCGGGTCAACCTGGGTGGCACAGTCAACGTGCTCGACGCGGCCCGGCGGTTGGGGGGTGTACCAGTGGTCTATGCGTCCTCCGCTGCGGTCTATGGCCGGGTCGAGGGCGTCGCCGACGAACGGGCGCTTGCGAGCCCTTTGACTGCCTATGGCGCGGACAAGCGCGGCTGCGAGCTGCACGCGCGCGCCGGCAGCTTGGTGCACGGTGTGCCGTCGCTCGGGTTTCGGTTTTTCAACGTCTATGGCCCACGCCAGGATCCGGACTCGCCCTATAGCGGCGTGATTTCGATCTTCTCCAAGGCAATTGCCGAGGGTCGCTCGATCAAGATCTTCGGCACCGGGGAGCAGACGCGCGACTTCATATTTGTCGGCGATATCGTCGTCTTCCTGCTCGCTGGGATGAACGCCCTGCGCGACGGCCGCGATGGGCCGGAATGGGCCGGCGGGTTGGTGCTGAACGCCTGCACGGGCCGGGAGACGTCCGTGCTCGAGATGGCTGGCGTGATCGGCGACTTGCTGGGATGCACCCCGTCGATGGAGCGTGGCCCGGCGCGGCCCGGCGATATCGGTCGGTCGGTCGGATCGCCGGACCTTGCCGCGGCATTGCTTGGCCTCTCGGCCCGCACTCCGCTGCGCGACGGCTTGGCGGCAACGCTCGCCGGGCTGCGTGGCCAAACTAGTCTAATGCCAGCCTGAGGACTTTGCCCAACGAAAGTCTCAGTGTTATGGCGAGAGTTGGAGGCGTGTAGCTCAGTGGCAGAGCGCTGCTATTACATGGCAGAGGTCGGGGGTTCGACTCCTTCCGCGCCTACCAGATATGTGTGTTATGTGGACTGATCGTTGAACTTCGTAGGGACCGGGGCCGTCGTATGATCAGCCGAATGAGTCGGATCGCTTGCCTTGTCACATTCATGGCTGCCGCGCTCGCAGCATGCTCGAGTGCGCCGCCAGTCAACCAAGTCGTGCCGCCCAATCTGCCCTATGTCATCGGGCCCGGCGATACGATGGGGATCTATGTTTTCCGCAACCCTGAACTCAGCACCACCGCCGTCGTCGCGCCGGACGGCCGTATTTCCTTGCCGCTCGTCCCCGACATCGTCGCCAACGGCAAGACCGCGCCGGAACTGTCCAAGGCCATCGAGGAACGTCTGCGCGAATACGTGAAGGAGCCGAAGGTCTCCGTCATCGTCAACGGGTTCGTCGGTCCGTCGAGCCGTCAGGTCCGGGTGATCGGTGAGGCGACCGACCCGGTTGCTATCCCGTACCGCGATCAGATGACGTTGCTCGACGTCATGATCGCGACCAAGGGCGTGACGAGGTTCGCGGCGGGGAACCGCGCGGTCATAATCCGCCGTTATGGCGGCCCGCGTCAGGTCATCCCGGTGCGCCTGAGCGACTTGGTCAAGGACGGCGACATCGATCAGAACGTGCTGATGGCGCCGGGCGACATCCTGCTCATCCCGCAAACCTACTTCTAGGCCGAGACGCCGATGTACCAGATCCAGGTCCTGATCCGAAAGCAGCTGAATGCCGCCTGGCGCTATCGCTGGCCGGCAATCTTGCTCTGCTGGTTGGTCTGCGCCGCGGGCTGGGTCGGCGTGATGCGTATCCCAAACACATACGAGGCCGACGCACGCCTCTACATCGACGCGGACGCGATCCTGACCCCCCTGCTGCGGGGAATCTCGATGGATTCCTCGCTGCAGGCTCAGGTCGACCTGCTGTCGCGCACGTTGATGAGCCGTCCGAACCTGGAGAAGCTGATTTCCAAGACCGACCTCGAACTGCAGACCAACAACCAGGCCGAGAAGCAGGCGCTCGCCGCCCGGCTGGCCACCGACATCAAACTGATCCCACAAACCCGCAACCTGTTCGTCATTTCCTACCGCAACGAGAGCCCAAAGCTCGCCTACGACGTTGTGCAAGCAATGCTGACGGCATTCGTCGAGGGAAAGACCGGCAACAATCGAAATGACCTCGAGAACGCCAACCGGTTCGTCGAGAGCCAGCTCGCGTTCTATGAGCGTCAGCTTCGCGACTCCGAGCGGCGCCGGGCCGAGTTCCGCGCCCGCTACACCGACCTGCTCCCAGGCGATGGCGGCGTGAGCCGGCTGCAAGGCGCCACTGAGGCGGTGCGGGCGCTCGACGGCCAGATCGCGGACGCCCAGGCGCGGCGTATCGCGCTCGCGAAGGAACTAGCGGGCACTCCGCCCTTGCTCGTGACAGAAACCGAGGGCAGCAGCGGCAGCGCGGGCGCGACTCGGATCGACGCCGAGGAGCAAAAGCTTCGCGAACTGCGCCTCCGCCTGACGGACGCCCATCCGGACGTGGTCGCGCAGCGGCAGCTGATCGCTGCGATGAGGGCCGGCAAGCTGGGCCGTGATCCCGCCGAGGGCGGCGCGCGCGCCGTCGCGCCGACCAGCCGTGCAGTCCCGAACCCGGTCTACGAACAACTAAAGGTTCGTTTGATCGATACCGACTCGTCGATCTCGTCGCTGCAGCGGCAGCTCAGCGATGCCAGCAAGGAGCGCGACCGTCTCGGCGAAATTGCCAAGGGTGCTCCTGGGCTGCAGGCAGAGGCGCTCAACCTGGACCGCGACTATGGCGTCTTGCAATCCAACTATTCGGCTCTCCTCGGCCGGCGCGAGTCAATGCGGATTTCGGCAGCGGCAGAGGCGAGCGCCGACCAGGTCAAGATCCAGATCATCGAGCCGCCGCTGGTCCCGCGCATCCCGATCGCGCCGAAACGAACCCAACTGATCACGGGCGTGCTCGTCGCGGGCTTGGCCGCCGGTCTGGGTCTCGCGGTGGCGCTGGCGCAGCTTGACCAGTCTTTCCGCACCACCGATGACCTCCGTCATCTCGGCTACCCCGTCGTCGGTGGTGTCTCGCTGCTGGGAGCGACCGTGCCCTTCATGAAGCGGATGATGACGGTCGGCACGTTCACGGTCGCGATCATGGTGCCGTGTGTGATCTACGGCGGCCTGCTGCTGAGACTTCTCAGAAGCGGCGCCGCGTAACCGGTCCGATATTTGGTTAGAGGCGGAACGCACTCGCTTTGGCCTCTGATTGAATGCTAGCCGGGTCGGACGTCACCCGCCTTTCTGCTTGCCCCTTCACGATGCTCCGCGCTTGTGGACGTTCACCGGTCCGCCGTAGAGCCCTTGGCGCGAGCGTGTCGCCTTTGATGACAGCCCGTCTTCGCCACACCCGGTTTAACCGGAAGGCTCGAGCGAGCAGCCGCTTGACGTTTTCGACGCGCAATCGTCCATATTTCAAGGTTGACACGGAACGTCCTGCCGTAATGAGTCGTCGCCGGAAATAGCGTCGGGCGGCGGATGAAGATCGGCCGCTTCCCGATCTCTCGGCAGAGTCCGACAGACCAAAATGGAGGCCGACGATGCTATCAATGTACCGCCGTGCAGCATTGGGCGGATTATTTGGAATAGTCGGCGCCCATGGGACTGCTTCTGCCAAAGAGATCGCCTTGCTCAACGTCTCCTATGATCCGACCCGTGAGTTGTATCGCGAAATCAATGCCGCTTTCGTTCCGACCTGGCAGACAAAGACGGGTGATCGGCTCACCGTTAACCAGTCGCATGGCGGCTCGGGCGCACAGGCCAGAGCGGTCCTCGAAGGTCTCCAGGCTGACATCGTCACGCTCGCGCTGGCCGCCGACATCGATGCGCTCGCCTTGCGAGGGCTGATCGCGACCGATTGGCAGACTCGGCTGCCAGAAAACGCCAGCCCTTGCACGAGTACCGTTGTGTTCCTGGTTCGCAAGGGCAATCCAAGGCATGTGCGGGACTGGCCGGATTTGATCCGCCCGGACGTGGCCGTGATCACGCCCAATCCCAAGACATCGGGCGGCGCGCGGTGGAACTTCCTGGCCGGGCTGGCCTGGGCGCAGCGCCAGCCGGGCGCGACCCCGGATGCAGCCGAGGCCTATATGCGAAATCTGTTCCGCCGTGTACCGGTGCTCGATAGCGGCGCACGCGGCGCAACGAACAGCTTCGTGCAACGCGAGCTCGGCGACGTTCTGCTGGCCTGGGAAAACGAGGCCTGGCTGGCGCGCCGCGCCTTCGCCGCCGACGGCTACGACATCGTCTATCCATCCCTGAGCATCCTTGCCGAGCCGCCGGTGGCCGTCGTCGACACGGTGGTCGACAAGAAAGGCACGCGGGCGGCGGCGCAGGCCTATGTGGAATTCCTCTACGCGCCAGTGGCGCAACGCATCATGGGCAAACACTACTACCGGCCCCGCGACCCGGCGGCGGCCGCGCAATTCGCCGAGCGCTTTCCACCCCTTGCAATGGCCACGATCGCCGATTTCGGCGGCTGGCCCTCGGCTCAGGCAAACTACTTCTCCGATGGCGGGATGTTCGATCGAATTTTCACGCCAGGCCGATGATCCCGCCCAAGCGACGATCGCCGTTGCCGGGGTTCGCGCCAACCCTCGGCGTCACCCTGACCTGGCTGTCATTGATCGTGTTGATTCCTCTCGCTTCTATGGCGTTGCGGCCATGGAGCCTCGGATGGGATGGGGTCCTGCGCTCTGTCACCGAGCCGCGCGTGCTGGCCGCGCTCCGCCTGAGCTTTGGCGCCGCCACGTTCGCAGCCGCGATCAACGTGCCGGTCGGGATGCTCGTGGCCTGGGTCATGGTCCGCTACCGCTTTCCTGGCCGCAATCTGGTCGACGCCTTGATCGACATGCCGCTGGCGTTGCCGACCGCCGTCGCCGGGATCGCGCTCACCGCCCTGTTTGCCCGGAACGGGTGGATCGGAGGGTTGCTGACGCCGCTCGGCATCAAGGTCGCCTACACGCCGCTGGGCGTATTGCTGGCGATGATCTTCGTCGGCCTGCCGTTCGTGGTTCGCACGCTTGAGCCGGTGATGATGGACCTTCCGCTGGAGGCGGAAGAAGCGGCGGCGACACTGGGCGCGACACGGGGGCAGACGTGGCGCCGGGTCGTGCTCCCGGCCCTGCTGCCGTCGCTGCTCGCAGGCTTCGCGGCGGCGCTCGCGCGCGGCGTCGGCGAGTATGGGTCGGTCATCTTCATCGCCGGCAACATGCCGATGGTGAGCGAGATCGCGCCACTGTTGATCGTTATCCGGCTCGAGCAGTTGGACCACGCCGGAGCCGCCGCGCTGGCGCTGGTCATGCTGTTGATCTCGTTCGCCATTCTGTCGCTCCTCAACACCCTGCAGGCCTGGATCGGGAGACGTCCGGCGTGAGCAGCAACCCGGCAACGCCACCCCCGGTGACGAGCGAGTCTCGCGCAACCCAGGTCACGCTAATTGCTCTAAGCGTCCTCGTGCTGATCGCCCTGCTGCTGTTGCCCTTGGCCGTCGTCTTCGCCGAGGCGTCGCACCGCGGCTTGCCCACCGTGCTTGCGGCATTGGAGCAACCCGACGCGCTCGCCGCCATCCGGCTGACGCTGCTGGTCGCAGCCATCAGCGTGCCGCTGAATACCGTATGCGGGGTGGCCGCAGCCTGGTGCATCGGCCGCTTCCGCTTTCTTGGGCGCAGTCTGCTGATCACCTTGATCGAGCTGCCGTTCTCGGTCTCGCCGGTGATCTCCGGGCTGGTCTGGGTCTTGTTGTTCGGCGCCAATGGTTGGCTCGGGCCGGCCTTGGACCGGGCTGGAGTCCGCATCGTGTTCGCGCTTCCGGGTCTGGTGCTGGCGACGATGTTCGTCACCTTTCCGTTCGTCGCCCGGGCCCTGATCCCGCTGATGCAGAGCCAGGGTGCCAGCGAGGAGGAGGCCGCGATCACCCTGGGCGCGTCCGGATGGCAGCTTTTCTGGCGCGTGACGCTGCCGAACATCCGCTGGGGATTGCTCTACGGGGTTCTGCTCTGCAACGCGCGAGCGATGGGTGAATTCGGCGCCGTCGCCGTGGTCTCGGGGCATATCCGCGGTCAGACCATGACGATGCCGTTGCAGATCGAAGGGCTGTTCAATGATTACGACTGGGTCGGCGCGTTCACCATTGCCGGGCTGCTGTCGCTGCTGGCGTTGCTGACGCTGGTGGCCAAGGCGGCGTTGGAGTGGCGGATCGGCCGCCGTGGCGGAGCGCTCGCGTGAAAGTCGAGCTCCGCGACATCCGCAAGAGCTTCACCGGCGCCCGACCGGCCCTGGCCGGGATCGACCTGACGATCGCCGACGGGGAGTTCCTGGCGCTGCTCGGCCCGTCCGGCTCGGGCAAGACCACGCTGCTGCGCGTGCTGGCCGGGCTAGAGTTCGCCCAGACCGGCAGCATTCTCTTCGCCGGCCGCCCGATGGACGCGGTTCCGGCGCGCGAACGCGGGGTCGGCTTCGTGTTCCAGCATTACGCGCTCTTCCGCCACATGACGGTCGCCCGCAACGTCGCCTTCGGTCTGGAAATCCGTCCACGCCACCGCCGCCCGCCGGCCGGCGAAATCCGCGCCCGGGTCGACCGCCTGTTGGATCTCCTTGGCATCGGCGAGCTCGGCGGCCGCTATCCGACGCAGTTGTCCGGCGGGCAGCGCCAGCGGGTGGCCCTGGCGCGTGCGCTGGCGATCGAGCCCGGCTTGCTCCTGCTCGACGAACCGTTCGGCGCGCTGGACGCACAAGTGCGCAAGAACCTGCGCGTTTGGCTCCGCGAGCTGCACGTGCGGATGGGCCTGACCAGCGTGTTCGTGACGCACGACCAGGCCGAGGCGATGGAGATGGCGGACCGGGTCGCGGTGCTGAACGCCGGCCGGATCGACCAGGTCGACACGCCCGAACGCCTCTACGCCGATCCGGCGACCCCGTTCGTGCATGCGTTCCTGGGCGAGTCCCTCCGCCTGCCCTGCCAGATCGAGGCCGGGCACGCGCGGATCGCGTCGCTCCCGGGCGCCTCGATCCCGACGGATTGCCCGCCCGGACCGGGGTTCGCGTTGATCCGGCCGCATGAGATCGAGCTGCGGCCGGGTCCCGGCCCGGCGCAGGTCCTGAGCGTGCACGCGACGGGGCCGCTCGTGCGGGTGCATCTGCGGTTGGCCGAGCAAGATCTCGACGTCCTGCGCCCGCTCGACGCCTGGCGGCCTGTGGCCGGCGACACCTGCGGCCTCGACGTGTCGCGGGCGCGGATCTACCAGACCCTCACGCCCTCGCCCGGAACCGAAACGGCGCCGGCCGGTCGGGCTGCGTCGTGATGACCGCGACCGGGCGGACCGGCTGGGCGTCGGCTTGCGTCACCTCGAACCGCTGGACCACCATGGCGAGCACCAGCATCGCCTCGGTCATGGCGAATTGCGCACCGACGCAGACGCGCGGGCCGGCGCCGAACGGGAGATAGGCGAACCGGTGCGCCAAAGGCGGCTCGCCTTCGAAGCGGGCCGGGTCGAAGACCTCCGAGTCGGCCCACAGCCGTGTATGCCGGTGCAGCACCCAGGGTGCGATCAGCACGATCGACCCGGCCGGCACCGTCACGTCGCCGAACGCATCGTCGCCGATCGCCTGGCGGGCGAGCGTAAAGGCCGGTGGGTAGAGGCGCATCGATTCCTGGATCACCGTGCGGGTGAACGACAGCGACTTGAGCCCCGGCCGGGCGGCCTCGGCGGACAGGTCGAGCGAGCGGACCTCGGCGGCCACCCGCGCCTGCACGTCGGGCGCGTTGGCCAGCAGGTAGAGCGACCAGAACAGCGTCAGCGCCGTCGTCTCGTGTCCGGCCAGGATCAGCGTCGCCATCTGGTCGCGCAATTGGGCATGGCTGAACCCGGACCCGGTCTCCGGGTCGCGCGCGGCGAGCAGCAGGTCGAACAGGTCGCGCGGCGCTTCGCTGGCGCCGAGCGCCGAGCGGGCTGCCATGATACGGTCCATGAAGCGCAGCCAGCGCCGGCGAAAGGCCAGCCGCAGGAGGTCGCGCGGATTGGGGATCGACGGCGGCAGCACGAAGTCGAGCAGCGACGGCCGCCCCAGCCGCTCGCCGAACGCGTTGATCATGCGCCGCAGGGTCTCGCCATGCGCATCCATCTCCACCGAGAACATCGAGCGCGACGCGATCTCGAGCGTCAGCACCTGCATCTGCGCCAGCGCATCGACCGCCTCCCCGCCCATCCCGGCCAGCGCCCGCTCGGTCGCCGTGACCACGTGGCGCGCCAGCATCGGGATCACCCGCGGCGCCAAGGCCGGCGCCACCGTTTGCCGCTGCCGCCGCCACGCTTCGCCCTCGCTCAGCAGCAGCCCGGCGCCGGTGATCGGCCGCAGGATCCGGATCGACGCCGGCGTCCGCCGATAGTTCTTCGGATTGCCGACCAGCACCCGGTGGATGCCGTCCTCCCCGTTCAGCAGGAAGCGCTTGCGGCCGAAATCGGACTGCACGAACACGTCGCGCTCATAGGCCTCGCGCGGCCACATCTGCAGCGCGTTCGTGCGCGTCGTGCGCAGGATCCGCCACGCACTCGCCGGCCGCGCCGGGGTCGCCACGGACGGCGGCACGAAGCGCTCGGCCACGGCGCTCAGGTCAGCATCGGCGTGAGGTCCGGGTCGCCCTTGCGCATCGCGCGCTGATAGGCCTCAAGCTCTGGCAGCAGGACCACGCTCTCCTGCTCGTTCGGGTCGGTCCGGGCGATCACCGCGACGCAGGTCTCGGTCGCGCTCGGGTTGTAGGGCAGATGCGGGACGTCGGCGGGGATGTAGAAGAAGCTGCCCTGCTCGATTACCGTATGCTGCTCGAGCCGGTCGCCGTGCCAGCAATGGGACACGCCGCTCAGCGCATAGATCGCGGTCTCGTGGTGCTCGTGCTTGTGCGCCTTGGCCCGCCCGCCCGGCGGGATACGCAGCACCTGCATGTGGATGCCGCGCGCCCCCACCGTTTCGGCGGAGATGCCGACCGCGTAGGTCAGTCCCTGCTTGCCGACGAAGGATTCTCCCTCCGCCACCTTCCGGCATTCGGCAGCCATCTCCATCTTGCCCTCCCTGAACGATGCAGGGCCGATGGTATCATAGCTGACACTCGCATTTGATCAGCCGAACAGCTTGCTCGCCGTCTTCGCGATCAGCTCGCCCTGGTGGCGCGCGCCGGCGAGCTCCGTCTCGGTCGGCTGGCGCGAGCCGTCGCCGGCCGCGATCGTGGTGGCGCCATAGGGGCTGCCGCCGGTGATCTCGTCGAGGCGCATCTGGCCCTGGAAGCTATAGGGCAGGCCCACGATGATCATGCCGAAATGCATCAGGTTGGTGATGATCGAGAACAGGGTCGTCTCCTGGCCACCGTGCTGGGAGGCCGTCGAGGTGAAGGCGCCGCCGACCTTGCCGTTCAGCGCCCCCTTGGCCCACAGGCCGCCGGCCTGATCCAAGAAGCTCGCCATCTGCGACGAGACCCGGCCGTAGCGCGTGCCGGTGCCGACGATGATCGCGTCGTAGTCGGTCAGATCGTTGACGGTTGCGATCGGCGCAGCCTGGTCCAGCTTGAAATGATTGGACTGGGCGACATCCTCGGGGACCGTCTCCGGCACCCGCTTGATGTCCACCGTCGCGCCCGCGGACCGGGCGCCCTCGGCCATCGCCTGGGCCATCGCCTCGGTGTGTCCATAAGTGGAGTAATAGAGCACGAGCACTTTTGCCATGGAGCTGCTCCTGTTGCGGACCCGATCCTGAGCCGGTGGGAGAAAGATAAATCGTCGCACTGATATAAATAGTCGTAAAAATCCGACCAGACCCGCAAGCCGACCCTGACCGCCATCGGCGCGGCCGTCCTGTCCGAAGCGCGCACGGTCTCGGTGGGCGTCGACAGCCTGCGCGCCAAGGTGAGCGGCATGACTGGCGGCCTCGAATCCGAGGTCTCGATCGCGGTCGATGTCATGCTGCCGACCGATCGGATCGTCGATGCCCTGCAAGCGTTCGAGCGCGAATTCCCCACCGTCGCCCTGCGCCTGCATGTCGAGGCGCTCGGAGCAGTGGCGCAGCTCGTCCTCTCGGGCGCGGCCGGGGTGGGCATCAGCGGCCCGGAGCTGAAGGCGCCGGCCGGGCTGGAACGAGTCCGGGTCGGCAGCGTCGAGCTGATCCCGGTCGCGGCGCCGACGCACCCGTTGGCGCGCCACGATGTCATCCCGCCAGGCACCGCGCGGGATCATGTCCAGCTCGTGCTGGCCGATCGCTCGACGCTGACGGAGGGGCAGGAATTCGGCGTCATCGGCGCTCGCTCCTGGCGGCTGGCCGATCTCGGCTCCAAGCACGCGCTGCTGGTGGCCGGCATCGGCTGGGGCAGCATGCCCGAGCCGATGGTACGCGCCGATATTGCGGCCGGACGTCTCAAGCCCCTCGACCTGCCGGAATGGAGCGCCGAGCACTACGCCATGCGGGCGATCTACCGCACCGGAACGCCGCCCGGCCCGGCCACGGCCTGGCTGATCGAGCGCTTTGTCCAGCAATCCAACAGCTAATCCTCAAGCAATCGATCCCCACTCCCGCCTCGGTGCGGATCAACCGCGCTGCTGCCGGGCCGAGCTTCTGCCGCAGGTGCGACAGGTGGACCCGCAGGGTATTGCGGATCCTGCGTCTGCCGCGGCCCCCGCACAAGTCCAGCAACTGCCGATGGGTGATGACCGGGCCGGCATTGCGCACCAGGACGGCCAGCAGGGCATATTCGCGCGGCGTCAACTCGATCTCGGCTTCATCGACCCAGACGCGGCGAGCGCGAACGGGATCACGATCTCCGACCAGGTTTCGATCACGTTGGTCAGCGCGGTGTTGCCAGGCCGGCATGGGCACAGGCGTTCGATGTGTCGCCGCCGAACACGCCGTCGAGCAGGAAGCCGAGCTTGTCCAGCCCGGTTGCGTCCAATTTGCCTGCGATATCGCGAAACGGCCCCTGCACCACGACCGGCACGGCCACTGGCGCGCCGGCGACTTGCGCCAGCGGATAGAGTTTGAACGCGACGGTCTCGCGGCGCAGATCGACCTCGCCGGCGCCTTCGAGCGAGAGATAGCTCGTCTCGAGCGCGATGGTGCGAACCGATCCGATCCCTTTGGCGAAGCTGCCGGCGATGCCGAGGCAGGCCAACCGGGTCTCGCCTTGCGCCGGAACGACGATCCCGAGCGCATCGAGCGCCGGGGCGGTCAGCGCGAGCAGCGCCGCGTTGCTGAACTGGCCCTGCACGGCGGCAATCGAGAACGGGCCGTCGAGGGAGGCGGCGAGTTCGCGCAGGGTCCGCCCCGAGCCGTGCATCTCGAGACCGACCTGCGCCGCGCCCGCCACCGGCCCCGGCACGCCGGCGTAGCGCGCGACGAGCGACAACGGGAGCGCTGGGGCCTGCAGCGACACGCTGACCGGCATCGCGGCGGCGGCGGCATCCACGGTCATCGTGAACGCGACCGGACCGCCTGGGAGCGCCAGCTTGGCGGGCCCGACGTGCAGGCGCCCGGCTTTCAGGCGCAGGCTCAGCTGCACGTCCCGCCATATGCGATCCTCGAACCGGAGCGCGGCGATGTTGGCCGCGATGTCGAGGTCCGGCCCGAGCAAGCCGGCCCATGGCAGCGGCACCGGCGGGATCACCGGCCCGGTCGCGGCTGGTGCGGTGGCGGGCGAGAGATCGATCCCGAACGCCTCGAGCATGGCATCGAGGTCGAGCCCGACCGATCGCCAACGCCCGGTCAGGACCAGCGCCGGATCGAGCCAGACCGTCGCGTCGCCCTCGAGGTCGCCTTGCTTCGTCTGCAGCTTGGCGGCGCTCAGGTGCACCGGGCCGGGCCGGGCCGGCACCGCGATCGAGCCATCGAGCCGAACTTCGGTCAACGCCGGCAGCGGCCGCCCGACGAGCGGACGCAGCGCTGCCAGCGCCGGCGTCCGCAGCGAGATACCGCTCTCGAGACCGGCGAAGCGGAGCGTGTCGAGCGTCAGGTCGCCCTTGAGCGCGACGCTGCCGCTCACCGGCCGGGCGGTGCTCTCGACGGTCAGGTCGATCGGCAGCTTGACCACGCCGTCCGGATGGATCGGCGCCGTGAATTCGGCCTGCAGCTTGAACGGGGTGCCCTTGAACTGGCCGACCGCGGCCGCGCTGGCTTGGCCGCCGGGCGCCGCAAGCGAGACCTGGGTCGCTCCGAGCGCCAGGCCCGGGACAAGGCCGCCGAGATCGGCAGAGGCTAGGCGCAGCCGGGTGGCGCCGATGACCGGCAGGTCGCCGGGCACCTTCCCGTTGCCGACGTGGCTCGAGATGACGACCCGGCGCGCCGGCGGCAGTCGCATTTCGGGCAGCAAGGCATTGAGCGACTCGAGCGCGCCGGAGGTCGCCTCGACCTGCAGGTCGTAGTGCCCGGCGACGTCCATCGTCCCCTGGGCCGAGGCTTGGCTGTCGAATGCGGCGAACTGAATCTGCGTGGTCCAGGGGTCGAGATTGCCGCCGTTCGGCCACGCGGTCGCATTGAGCGTGAAGGGCTGATTGTCGGCGTAGACGAGGGTCGAGCGCACCTCGAGCGGCCCGCCGTCCACACGATGCTGGTAGTCGAGCGAGCGGATGCCCACCACCTTGGTGCGCGCCGGCAGCCGCCACGTCACCATGCCATTGCGGACGTGAACGCTGCGGATGCGGAGCTGGAAGCTGTGGGATGCTGGGGCCGGGTCCGGGGCCGGGTCGGGCGGCTGGTCAGGCGGCGTGGTGAAGACCCAGTTCGGCTGTCCCTCGGCTTGTTCGAACAGGATGTTCGGGCCGATCAGCGTCAGCCGGGTCACGTCGATGCGGCGTTGCAGGAGCGCCAGCAGCGAGATCTGAGCCTCGATTCGCTCGGCGCGCGCCATGTCCGGGCGGGTGCCGCCCGGAGCGTTGGCCAGCAGCACGTCGGTGACGTCCAGCGTCGGCCATAGCGAGCGACTGACGCGCAACGGGCCGCGCAGGGTGAGGGTGCGCCCGGTGGCGGCCTGCACCGCGTCGATGATCTGGGGCTTGTAGTCGTTCGGGTCGAGCAGCAGCAGGGCGGCGCCGACGGCCAGCACCGGGAGGGCGGCGATGGCCGCCAGGGCATTGATCCACCATGCCCACCTGCTCACCTCACGTCTCCCTACTGCTTGCCGGGCTATGCAACGCACGAACCTGGGCACGGATGTGGCGACCGGCCGGTTCACCGATGTTGATGGCCGGGTCCGTCCGGGTTAGGTCTGTGCTGACGGCCGGGCGCGGCGCCCCCATTTGCATAAGCAGCCCTGCGTCCATCTCATCACTTTGGCATATTGGCCCGTTGGTTCCTCTGAATTTGTCCACAAAACTCAGTCCATTCTCGTCCGACGATCTCGGTCGCGTGTTCGACGCCCGGACGATGACGCGGGGCCGCAGCCTCGTGCTGATGGGTGCCGTCGAGGTCGCGCTCGGCGCGGACGCGATCAGCGCCACGGTCGAGCACGCCGGCTTCCATCGGCAGGCGAAGATCGTGCCGTCGCAGATCGGGCATCGGGTGATGTTCGCCAACACGTGCAGCTGCGGCCAGCCGGGCTGCGTGCACCTGGCGGCGGGCTGTCTGGCGGCGCTCGACCGTTTTCCCGCGCTGCGCAAGCCGGTACAGAAGAGCTTCATCGACAATTTGACGACGGCCGGGTCGGAGGAGCGGCAGGTGCTGGCGTTCGAGCTGTCGGCGGGCGAGCCGCCGCATGCGTGCTTCGTCTCGACGCTGCTGATCGGCGAGCGGTCCGGCACGCGTGGCAGCACCAGCCCGGCGCGAATTCTGGCGGACCGGACGGGGCCGGAGTCGAACCGGATCCTGGCCAAGCTGCTGGGCGGCGGGGACGAGGGGCGGATCGCGGTGGCGCCCGCCGGGGTCTCCTCCATCCTGGGCCTGCTGGCGCGGATTGGGCGCGGGCGGTGGCATGCCACTGGCAAGACGCTGACGCTCGGCGAGGAGCGTGCGTTCCAGGCCGACCTGCCGCCGAATCTACCGCCGAAATCGGCCGTCATCCTCGGTGACACCGGGCCTTGGTATGTCGATGGCGCGACCGGCGCGGTGGGTCGGGTGCGGCTGCGGCCGGTGGTGGCCGGCGCGGCCAAGGCTGCGCCTGCGCCCGCCGTGCCGGCAGTGCCGCCCTCCCGCCTGATCCGCACGCCGGTGCGCCCGGCCGTCCCGCCGCCATCTGCCCGCCTCGCCACCGCAAAGCATCCGCCGCCGCGCTTCGGCAAGCCGAGCCCGGCCCGCTCCGGCCGCCCGGTCCAGCGCGCCGCGCCACCGGTGATCGCCGCCGAGCCCACCATTCTCGAACGCGCGCCCACGCCGGTGCTCCGGCTGCGCCGCATGGAGTGTCCGGACGATTACGGCCGCATGGCGCGGGTCGACGCGCTGACGCTCGATTTCGACTATGACGGCGTGCTGGTGCCGGCCGATGACGAGCGGCAGTTCGTGCGGGTAATGCTCCCCGGGGCGACAGCGGGCTTCGTTCGTCGCGACCGCGAGGGCGAGGCGGCCGCGGTCGCCGCGCTGCGCCAAGATGGTTTCAACCAGATGCGCATCGCCGAGGGCGGGACCGCCAAGGGCCGCATGGTCTACGTCTATCGCGGCCGCGACGCCTCGGAGAAGTGGCAGGCGTTCGTCAGCGAGCGCGTGCCGGCGCTGGAGGGCTTGGGCTGGCGCAACCAGATCGAGCGCGATTTCGGGCCGCGCACGGTCAAGTCGGTCGGCGATTACGACGTGCGCGTCAGCGATGCCGAGCGGGGCCGGTTCTCGCTCGATTTCGGCATCGAGATCGATGGCGTGCGCATTCCGCTGCTGCCGATCCTGTCGCGGCTGATCGAGCGCGGCGGGATGGATGCGGCGCAGATCGCCGATGGCGAGCTGATCACCAGTCTTGAGGACGGCCGCATCGTCAAGCTGCCGGCCGAGCGGATGCGCCGCCTGCTCGCGGTGATGGCCGACCTGATCGAGGCGGCCCATCGCAGCGCCAACGACGAGCTGGTGTTGTCCGACGGCGAGGCGCCGGCCGTGCTGGACCTCGAGGACTTGCTTACCACGCGGTGGGACAACGCGGCGGCGACGGCGGCCTATGCCGAGCAGTTCCGCAGCCCGGCCGAGCTGCCCCCGGTGGCGCTGCCGGCCGGGTTCACTGCCAGCCTGCGGCCCTACCAGGCGATCGGCGTCGCCTGGCTGCAGCATCTGCGCGAGCACGCGTTGGGCGGCTTCCTCGCCGACGACATGGGCCTGGGCAAGACCGCGCAGACCATTGCCCATTTGGCGGTCGAACACGACCAGGGCCGGCTCGACCGGCCGGCGCTGATCGTGGTGCCGACCAGCCTGGTCAGCAACTGGAGCGCCGAATTGCGCAAGTTTGCGCCGCATCTGCGGGTCGAGGTGCTGCACGGGCTCGACCGGCACGCAAGGCGCGGCCGCCTCGGCGGCACGCACGTCGTCATCACCACTTACACCGTGCTGTCGCGCGACATCGAGGAGATGGCAGAGCTGGCGTGGCATATCGTCGTGCTGGACGAGGCGCAGGTGATCAAGAGCCCGGAGTCCAAGGCCACCCGCGCGGTCTGCCGGCTCGATACGCGGCACCGGCTGTGCCTGTCGGGCACGCCGATCGAGAACAATCTGCAGGAGCTGTGGTCGGAATTCGCGTTCCTGATGCCGGGGCTGCTGGGCGACCGTAAGAGCTTCACCAAGCGGTTCCGCACCCCGATCGAGAAGAACAACGACCCGGTCCGCCGGGCGCAACTGGCGCGGCGGATCAAGCCGTTCCTGCTCCGCCGCACCAAAAACGAGGTGGCGAGCGATCTGCCGCCGAAGCACACCATCCTGCGCCGCATCAATCTCGCGCCGGACCAGCGAGAGCTGTACGACACCATTCGCGGCACGCTGAGCGAAGAGGTGCGCGAGCAGATCAAGGGTCTCAGCGCCGCGCAAGGGCGGATCGTCGTGCTCGATGCCTTGCTCAAGCTGCGCCAGCTTTGCTGCGACCCGCGCCTGCTCAAGCTTCCCTCGGCCCGCACGGTCGAGACGTCGAGCAAGCTCGATGACCTGATGGAGATGCTGGGCGAGATGATCCCCGAGGGGCGGCGTATCTTGCTGTTCTCGCAATTCACCTCGATGCTCGACCTGATCAAGCCGCGCCTTGTCGAGGCTGGCATCGGCTATGTCGAGCTGCGCGGAAACACGTCCGACCGGGCCGAGCCGGTGCGCGCGTTCGAGAACCGCGAGGTTCCGTTGTTCCTGATCAGCCTCAAGGCGGGCGGGCGCGGCCTGAACCTGACGTCGGCCGACACGGTGATCCACTACGACCCGTGGTGGAACCCGGCCGCCGAGGAACAGGCGTCGGACCGGGCGCACCGGATCGGCCAGACCAAGTCGGTGTTCGTCTATAAGATGATCGCGGCCGACACGGTCGAGGACCGCATCGTCGAGTTGCAGCAGCGCAAGATGGACTTGGCCAATATCGCGCTCGGCGGCGGCGACGCGGACGAGCTTTCAGCGCTCGAGGGCGACGATCTCGACTTCCTGTTCGGCAGCAGGGACCTGCTCGAAGCCGCCTGATCGACGCCTCAAGCAGGCGCCGGGCTACTCGGCCGAGGCGCGGGCGGCGCGTTCGGCGTCGAAGCGGGTGCGGGCCGCATCGACCGCCTGCAGATGCACTTCGGCCAGCGCCGGCCGGGCGAGGGTGCACCAGGCCGAGACTGAACTCGGCCTGCAATTCGCTGAACAGCTATGAAATGGGGGTAGTGTCTCAGTTTGAATGTTCGGGCTCATCTCCAACCGTTTGAGCCATCTCCCGCTTATCCTGTATGCTTAGCGCAAAGCTACGTTGGAAAGGGCCGGAAGAATGCATCACAAGCGAGGCCGAGCGCGAAACCGTCGCGCCGGCTGCAAGCTCTGTAAGCCGTGGAAGGTAAATGGCTACAGAACCCAGAGGATTGGAGGCGAGCGTTTTTCGGACCATCGACGCCGCGCGCAAGCCGCTTGGGAGGCGCGCTCGCATGCCTAAAGGTCCCCGCGGAGAACACCGCCCTGCCGACGTGATCGGCGCGGCGGTCAAGGTCGCGCGAATCGCGACCGGTGAGGAAGAGGACATGCCCCCGCCGCCTGACGGCAAAGACCCGGCCGCGGTGTCCATGGGCAAGCGGGGCGGGGCCGCCCGAGCTGCGGCTATGACGCCGGAGCGACGGGCGGAGATTGCTCGGAAGGCGGCGGCTAAGCGGTGGGGAAGGTAGTCTCAGCTTTATTCGAACGGAAGCCGACGCTGTCCGAGGATCTTTTCTTCGATGTATTTTTCGTACTCACTTCGAGTCTCGGACACCGTCGCAATGCCAGTAATCTTGCCCACCTGAGTTCGCAGAGCTTTTACACCAATCTCAGATAAGAACTGATGTATCTTGTCGCCCTTTTCTCCATTGGCAAGCTTTGAAGACTTTGCCAGGGAGAACACCTTGCCATTGCTTTTAGCAAGTGGTTTGTAAATGTGATCAATTGTGAGATACCGGAACTCCCATGGCCGCCCTCTTTCTGGCTTTACCAGACCATATAGCCGATACCATTGCTCATACAGTTCCGGGGAGAATTCGCGCTCATATTCGCGAGCTTCCGCTGCCACATACATTTTGTAAGAAGCAATAACTTCTTCTTTGATTCTGTCGTAGCCAGCTAAGGCATAGACGAGTCCCTGGATGCCTGCTTTGGCGGACGCGCCGACAACAATAGCGGCTTGCTTTGCGAGGTTGTCTTGGTTCTTCCGCAGATCGCCCACTGCGTTAGCTGCGAGGATGGCGTTACAAACGTCTATAAGAAGGTCTGCCGAGTAACCCTTGATGCTAACGGCGCTCTGTTTGGCACCAGGGTAAACCCATTTAAATTCAATCGGTTGATGGACCTTTGCCCTGGCTTCAGCACCAAGGTGTTTTGAGATGGCTTTGCCATCAACTAAGCGCTCAAAATCCTTTCCGCCGGGATTCGACAGTCCAAGAGCGGCAGCGATCCCACGCTGGGTCATGACTGCAGTCTTCGCCTCATCGTCTAAGACGTAACACTCTGCGTCGATGCCGAAATGCACATCGAAGTTGCCTTTGTGCGTCGCTTTGAGGTTGGACCTTCCCCATCTAGCTGCCGCTGCCTTCTTGGCAATCTCCGTCTTTCTCTCGGGGGAAAGAGCCAAAGACCGGGCCGCTCCGCCTTTAGCGCGGCCCGTAGCTTCTTCATCGGTCATGCAAGCGCGCTCCGCTTAGTAATGCTTGCATTTCTAAATCTCTCCCGCGCACATTGCAAGCATCAGGTCGAGAGTATGATGCTTGCAATAAGCTTGACGCTAAGCAGAGAGTTCACGTAATATGCGCGGCATGAACAAGCTGCCGATCGCGAAGCGGGTCCAAATCCTCTCGATGCTCTGCGAGGGATCGTCCATGCGGTCGATCTCCCGCGTTGCGGACGTGTCGATCAACACGGTTTCAGCGCTGTTGGTGGATGCCGGTAAGGCTTGCGCGAAGCACCATGACGAGGCGGTGCGTAACGTCCGCAGCAAGCGCATCCAGGCCGACGAGATTTGGTCTTTCTGCTACGCCAAGGCTGCGAACGTTGCGCTCGCCAAGGCGCCTCCCGACGAAGCGGGCGATGTCTGGACTTGGACCGCGCTCGATGCCGACAGCAAGCTAATCGTTTCGTATCTGATTGGCGGTCGCGATGCCGAATACGCACGCGAGTTCATGCAGGACGTAGCCGGGCGGCTTTCCACTCGCGTGCAACTTACAACGGACGGGCACCGGGCGTATTTGGAAGCGATAGAAGGCGCGTTCGGTGCCGACGTCGATTATGCAATGCTCGTGAAGCACTATGGCGAGCCCGTGGGCGCTTTGGGCCGCTACAGCCCCGGCCAATGCACCGGCATCGATCTCCGCCGCGTCGAGGGCCGCCCCGAGTTGGCGCACGTCAGCACGTCCTATGCCGAGCGACAGAACCTCACCATGCGGATGTCCATGCGTCGGTTCACGCGGCTGACGAATGCTTTCAGCAAAAAGGTGGACAACCACTTTTACGCTCTGGCGCTCTACTTCACGTTCTATAACTTCGTCCGCATCCACAAGACGCTCCGGTGTAGCCCAGCTATGGCGGCGGGCCTCACGGGCAAGCTTTGGAGCATGGAGGACATCGTAGCGTTGCTCGATGCCAAGGCCGCAGCGCCAAAGGCCCGCGGCAGCTACAAGCCTCGCACCGCCAAGGCGGCAATTTCAAACTGAGACACTACC
>JAABUK010004919.1_pt1 | contig 21312 bp, 29 predicted proteins | sample 5559141 | NCBI WGS metagenome assembly JAABUK01 (sample SAMN10711869, study PRJNA513367) | rock metagenome | isolation source: Antarctica rocks | place: Antarctica: Victoria Land, Pudding Butte nord | collected 2016-01-03
CCCTAAACCCTAAACCCTAAACCCTAAACCCTAAACCCTAAACCCTAAACCCTAAACCCTAAACCCTAACCCTAAACCCTAAACCCTAAACCCTAAACCCTAAACCCTAAACCCTAAAAAATATTGACCACATATCTGACCACATGTCTGATCACCTGGATGAGTTTCACACCACATGCCTGCGTGGTAGCCATCACATGCCTTTGTGTTTGACGTCACATGGCTGTGAGTCACTCAACATGCAACTGTGTGTTTGACATCACGGATTGATGCTGCAGGCGAGCTGTTGGACACCTTGCCACCTGGAATAGATGAGGCAGTTGCAATTAGTAAGGTGGTGCAGTTCCTGAAGAGCCCAGAGTATTCACACTTCCAGCATATTGTCTTTGACACAGCGCCCACCGGCCACACGCTGCGTCTGCTCACCCTTCCTGACTTCCTAGACAAGACCATAGGTAGGGTCCAGCTACAGGATGCTTGTTGTAGTCATGTTCTCCCTCCTCCTCTCCCTTTTGCAATGTGTCTAGATTTTGTACAGTATCGTGGCCACTGCGTCTGCCGCCACACTGCTTGAGGTGCTTCATGAAGGGGAGAGATTCGTGATTTGAACTTGCCAACCATGGTAGAACATGTCTGTCCTTTTTTTGTAAGTCTAAACGTCTCATGTTGCACATTCTGCGGTGCTTTTTGCAGTGTGGAACCAGCAACTTCTTTCATCAGTGAGCCTGACTCGCCAGCTTGATTGTACCTGCAGCAATCACAGCAGCAGCACTGTACATCTTCACTGCATGAAGCAGACAGGGATAACATAACACAATCCAATGGAGTCTGGTATACTACAAATAGCCTGCAGTCGCATCACAGCAGAGCTTTTGTGCAGTTGACACAGCAGCATTGCAAGCGCAGGCAAGGTCAGCTCCAAGCTGCCGCCTTAGGAGGCTCCCATTATGATCCTGAGCAAGCGTAAACTTTTCTCTTTTTCCTGCAGGCAAGGTAGTGAGATTGAGGCAGAAGCTGTCAGACATCACAGGCGCTGTCACAGGCCTCTTCGGGCGCAAGGCCGAGAAGGACCCAGCTGTCGCTAAACTAGATGCTCTGAAGGTGGGCTCACCTCCTCTCCTGCTGTCTGCACTGCTATGATTGTTATTTTATCATATTAATATACTATTGTTATTATTATTTTTATTGATATATTATTATTTTTTAGTTGTGATAGGCCTACTGTACAAGGGATAATCTTATGGTTGCCAGCATAGGCTTACAAATCCTGCTGAGACTAAGGCCCTGCCCCTGAGGGGCATCGGCTCTTGTGACCTACCTACGCTATCTGTCCTTGAAGTTCAGCGCTGCAGAGTGCATCTGCACAGCTTTGTGTTTTTTGGAGCTGTCTCTATGGATGTTGCACAAGTCCCTGCTCGCCTGCAACAGCTTGCAGAGGAGTGTACATTGCTTCTATTCCAGCTGCATCTGTCGTGCGTGCCGAACCCATCCTATCGCTCTTAGTCGTGTTTCCAGCATGTATAGATGCAGATGATTGAGTACTGCCATGTGCTTGATGCTGCATGTGGTTGCTTGCATCACTCAATGCTGTCCCTCTGCACACAACAAGCAAAACTCCAAGCCCACCAGAAAGTGCAGCTGCGCTCAGCAAACTGCAGTCCAGCAGATGCCTTCAACGCAAAGATGGGTCTTGCATGGTGCAACGGCCAGTGCACAACCTGGTTCTGATGCAATGCTGCCACGTCAACTCACATCATTGCTGGCATACTGACTGCCAGAACCTCGTACAGGGCGCATCTCAGGATCATATGTATCCAACCCCAGAAGAATAAGTAAGTAAGAAAATGAGTGCATGCACGCACAAATGAGTGTTTCTCCATTTGTGCAGGCACGCATGGAGGAAGCCAAGAGCTTATTCCGGAATGCAGAGACAACCCAGTTCATCATTGTCACCATCCCCACCGTCATGGCTGCTGCCGAAAGTGCCCGCCTGGCTGATGCCTTGCGCAAGGAAGGAGTGCCTGTTCAGCTCATGGTCATCAACCAGGTACGTCAAACCTCCTCTTCCTATGCATGTTTTGTTCCCGGCAAGAACTTGTGGCAGTTGTACGAGTGTTGTGTAGACACAGGCTCCTAGTGCAGGGGAAGATTGACAGATCTAGAGCATTGTATATGCTGACGAGCACATGGTGTTGTGTGCCCTAGTCAGCGTTGTACTGTCTGCCATCAGTTGCTTGCTTGTTTGTCTCTGTGCAGCATCTTGTTGGCACTCTATGCATGGCAGTAAGGGAGTAGCGCGACATGCTCTCACTTGAAAACTGTTGAGAGATCCAGGACATTGTACACACAACAGCAGGACTTGATGACGTTTAACTGACTTGAACTATCACTATCACTAGAACTTGTACCTGGATCTGACATGCCATTGTCAGACTGTCTGGTTTCAGAGCTTGCTTGTATGCATTCAGCAGCCACTACAGCCCATATGCACACTGTGATGACATACGTCAACAGGGTTGTCACCATGTTAGGCAATATGATGCAGGTGATTCAAGCGGCGGCCACCTCAAAGTTCCTTGAAGCGCGGCGGCGGGATCAGCAGAAAGCCATGACAATACTACGCAGTGATGAAACCCTAGGGTATGTCTGTCCGTCTGGGTTTCCATTTCCTGCACAAGTGACGGCTGCGTCTTGAATGCACACAAGCACAAAGCAGCATGGACTGCTGTCATGCTTAGAGGAACACAATCAACTCGGAATTGCTTGCTCATGTGCACATGTTTACGAAATGTTTACCTCAAAGTTTCTGACTTTGAACATATCATGCTGTGCAGGCAACTTGAGGTAGTAGAAGGGCCGTTGGTTGACTTGGAGGTGCGTGGTGTGCCAGCGCTGCAGTACTTTGGCAATCGTGTGTGGCGGTAGTGGTGTGAGCTTGTGTGAAAGTACAGCAACTCCCAGTGATCTTGTCCTTTGGGCATCCTACTGGGAAATGTGAAAGCTTCCCTGGCGGCCTACATGCCTCTGCAGGATGCTGCTGTCTAGTCCCCAAAAGTTACAGATGTCAGACCGCTGTTGTTCCAGTGCGTGCACATGCGTGCTGTCACAGGGTGGATAATGGCACCTTGGCATGCTAGCATTGGACTCACAGCTATCACCCTGGAAGATATTTAGCACTGTGCTCAATTAGATTGGACAATCATGTGCTGACAAGCGCTTGGCCATGTCAATGTTGCCTCTGACTGACGTTGAAACGCTAAATGAATGCTTTGCTGCAAGCATAAAAACAGCCGCTGTCAATGTTGGGTGTTCTGGTAAATGCAATCCAGCAGAATGCTAGGGTGCACCGCATTGCAAAAATGCCTGGACCACAGAGCGTGTTCAAAGTCTGGTATTATATGTTCCATGGATTACTCTCACTCCGCTTTGCGGGTCATACAAGTTGCAGGCTACAATCAGTCAGCTTCCCACGATCCTTCGCGATCGCGCTTCAGAGTTTATTTTAAATCAGACAGCTTGCACTGGCAATAAGCGCTGTCACACCGCTGGGGCAGCTTCCTCCAGGTCACGCGTGACTAACGAGGCTCGTTGTGACATGACTAAACTACCCGAGACATGATTGTCGTTTGCCGAGATACTCACCGATGCGCGCATCTGCTGTCAGCAGCATCTGCTGTCAGCATCATTTGCTGGAATGATTTTTTCGGTCAATCTTTGGCTGGGCTTCCTTGTCGCAGTGCACGCCGCAACAGCGCCCTGTTCCCACCTAGGATCCGAGAGTGCGTTTTTGACACAGGTCCTAGCAGAACTGCCACAGCCAGCACTTCTTTCGTTTTGCGACACCAAGACGGGGAGCCAATCCACTGTGCACCCGGACGAGACTGGTGTTTCTCACTTCGTGTTGCCTGGCTTGATACCTAAACAGCTGCTTGGGGAGGAAAACCACGAGTGGAAGCTAGTGCGCGAGGGCGAGCAACTCGTGGGCTCCCTTGATTCAGAGCCTGCCGTGCTGCACCTGTGGCTGCGCGCTGCGTGCATCGGGCAAGTGCTTGTGTGTGTTGTGCTTTTTGATCAATTGCTTTTGCATTCTGCTGCAGTCTCCTGCTCCTTATATGCACTCCATGTCTGATATCTTTGTGCAACTGTTTAGGGAGGAAACCACCGTGCGTGGCTTTGGGATGCTACAAGGCAATGCGCCATCCAAAGAAAGTATCCATGGCGAGTTTGAGCTAGACTTGCAGCTGATCAACCTTCCAGGCATGCCCAAACAGCAGCACAGCTTCAAAGTGTACTGGCGAGATGCAAACGAGTATACCCGTTTCCATTCGCCGTTCACAGTTGAGACAACCATCCCCTTTGAAGACACCGCAACACACTACAAAATCCGCGTTGGAGGCTTTTCAGACCAAGCACACCTTACTTTCGCACCACACATTTCCAGCTGTCAACCTCAAGTGCAGCGCCACAATCCAGTGTTGCTGACAGTCATCCCACATTCCTATGTATCCTCTGACAGTCCAGCAAATCTTGAGCTCATGGCCAAGATCCTCATAGCACACGTCAACCATCACCTGAAGCTTGGCTTGGCGGGAACTTTGCACTATGAGGTTGAGCCTTATTTGTCATACCTTGCCAATCACACGGGCGTCCAAGCCCTAATCCAGCAGGGCACCCTACGGCTCATTCGCTGGGATCTGGAAATCCAGCTTGAGGACGCTTTTGGCATCCTGCTTACCCACAACATATGGCACAAAGACAGATCAAAGGTGATTCAGTACAATCATGCCATGCTAGCGCACTGGGGCATGGATGTGTACATCAACCCCTTGGACAATGATGAGCTCCTAGCCACAAGCAAGCCCACAAACGTGTCACAGATGCTAGCCAATGGATGCATCATGCCTGAAGGGCACACCAATGCTATGCGATACGACATACGCTGTGGCACCTGCAACGGCACCGAGGGCAATCTGTGGCTCTCAGAACAGACCACAAGCCCACTAGCAAATTACAACGAGACAGACTGGAGAGTGCGCCTGCGTGGCAAGCCAGTGCTGCATGCTGACAATACCTTCAGTATGGCAATACATGAAGCCGGGGTTTTTCACAAAGGCCGGGAACATAATTCTGACTGCTTTTTTCATGTTCACATGGTCAATATGTTCAGCACTCGTAGAGACAAGTCTGACATAGAGGGGTTCACTAGTGATGTCAGTTGGAACTGGGTAATGTGACCTCAGCCATGGTTATGCTATTGCTGTGAAACATCAACGTTATTTGACACACATGTGTCACTGTGGTACAAATAATATTATTATGAAGTACTAGTACTTGTGATCACTGGTGACTCTGTGTATGATGCTTTTGCCCTTCCCTGTTTAGTGTAGAGTAGCCAATTCTGGCTTGCACTTGCCATTGTTGATGTGATTCTCAGTTACTGTCATTCGGTTTTGCCAGATTGCCAGCACTGCAGCAGGAGGTGATAGTTTCAGGAATGAACTGATGTCGTACACTTTCACCCAGATATGTATGTATACCCTCTCCATGTTTCATGACAGTATGAACAACTCTGACAGTCTTGCTACGTCCTCGAATACTTGATCATCTAATGGCAAAAGGCACTAGCTTAATTTCATCGGTTTGTAAGCAAAGAATTGTTCCTTGGATACTCAAGCTATGTCTCAAATATGTTTTGGAGTGCTGGAGCTGCTGTTGCAACTTGTTGCAGTAGCAGGATAGCAAGCTAGTGGACACTTAACAATAAGAGAAGGGCCATCTAATTTACAGTGTGGGTTGTAACCCTACCACAACAATTTAACAACAAGCATGTGTTGCTGCTCCAAATGCAGACACTTGTGTCGGCATGGACCTATTGTGATGAGCGTGAGTCTCCAAGCTGCACTGGCCTACTGACGCTGTACACTGTACTGGCAGCATCTAACAGCAAGCATAGGGTAGCAGCAAAACACTGCCACAGGGCCCAGGTTTACTTCACAGCCCAAGCTTGGTTTTTGATAACATCCCAAGAAACCAGCTTCACAGCATCCCTTGATCAGATACAACAAACCAACTGGTCATAGTTGATCAGTCTTGGCTAGTGATGTGCTGCAGGTAGGAAACTGCTTTTTGGCGTGTATTGCTGTCCACATGTCTATAGGCAACCTGCACAGCCCAAACACTGGTCTTGTTTGTTTGAGTGTTTCCGCATCTTTGCAAAAACGCCAATTGGGCATCTTGCTCAGGCTACACAGCTCTGCAGTGTCATGAGCACACTACATGCAAAGGGCTCACCACTTCATCTGGTAGTGCCAGGAAGGCTGCAAGCAAGCGCTGCATGACTGCTGTGCGCTGCTGCAAAGCCTTCAAGGGCCGGATGTATGTCTTGAAGCTGAACATGACTCCGCCACACTGTGGAAGCCGTGTCGCCACCTGCAACCCAGATCAATCAATCAATCAATTTACTTTCATGTCTTTAGGTCTCATCATGCATTCAGCAAGCATATACATGGCAGAAAGATTACATTGCTTTAGTCTGATCGAATCAGCTGAACGATTGTATGGTGTTGAAGCAGAGCCAAACCCATGAAACAAGAGAGAACCTGAAGGTAGCATCAAATTGGACAAGCATGTTGAGTGGCCATGTGTGTGTTGAACACTATCAGACAGGCTGGGTAAGGTTGAATTTGGCTGAGTCAGGCTGGGCTAGGCTGAGTCTGGCTGGAGTAGGCTGAGTAAGGCTGAGTACGGCTGAAGTAGGCTGGGTCAGGCTGAGTTGGGGTGGGTCAGGCTGAGTTAGGGTGGGTCAGTTTGATATATGCTGGATCAGGCTGAGTAAGCCTAACGAGTACATTGAGTCAGGCTGCCTTAGAGTGAGTCTCATGTTTAGCATGCACACCATGTAATGGCAGCACCATCACCTTGTGGGCCACAGCTGCACAAAGAGCCATCATGGGCTGTTGAGCAGAACAAGAAAGGAGGATCTGGTTCAGTGGCAGAGTTAGCCAGAGCTGCAGCGCATTTGCAGGATGACAAGTAGCTTGGGGGAGAGCAAGGGACCAGGAGGGCCTGGCAAATGGCAAGCTGGAACGGCAGAGCAGGGGATCAGGAGGGTCCAGCAAAAGGCAAGCTAGAAAGGCAGAGCAAGGGATCAGAAAGGTCTGACGAAAAGCAAGCTGGAAAGGCAGAGCAAGGGACCAGGAAGGTCTGACAAAAAGCAAGCTGGAAAGGCAGAGCAAGGGACCAGGAAGGTCTAACACAAGGCAAGCTGGAAAGGCAGAGCAAGGGACTAACAATGTCCAGCAGAAGGCAAGCTGAAAAGGCAGAGCAAGGGGACCAGGAGGGCCTAGCAAAAGGCAAGCTGGAAAGGCAAAGCAAGAGACAACAGGGCAACAGCAAGAGAGTAGGAGCCTCCAGGGGAAGGCAGTGTGTCAGCATTCATGCAAAGAGGGCTAGAACGTGCACGGCATGCACAGAATGGCAAGACAACGGGGGCAAACACCAGAAGAAGAGCAGAGGAAACATGCAAGAGTGAAAACAAAGAAGGAGAAGATGCAAGGCACAGAAAGTGGGAGGAAGACTGACCTGGCGCTCACATCGTAAAAAGAGGCGATTCCCTGCGTTTTCAAGTGTGACGGGGCCTTGATCTGGGGACTCTGGGATGTGCTCGGGATGCGCAAACTGCAGTGACCACACAGGCAGTGTTTGCTCAACAGGCATAATAATAATAATGATAATACCAATAACAATAATAATATAATCATGATGATAATAACAACAATCACAATACCAACCAAAACAACAACAATAACAATGATCATAATAGTATTATTATTAATCATGATAATAATGAACCAACGCTTTCCAGCTCATAGCACAGCATTTACTGTTTTTTGCATAATGCTGTATAGAAACACTGCTGTATGGGTAGACTGATGTGGGAGCAAGCACCCCACATGCAGGTTGCATCACAGCTTGCAGAGACACAAAGCTGTATCACAGCTTGCTTTACAGCTTGCATCACAGCTGCATCACAGCTTGCATCACAGCTGCATCACAGCTTGCACCACAGCTGCACCACAGCTTGCGAAGACACAAAGCATTCCCTTGCAAAGTGCAAAAGGAAAATGACATTGCCAACCCTATTTGATCTCTTGGATAGCAGGATGCACACCAAGGCAAGCACATAGGCCATGGCTGCATAACTGTTCACAACTTACAGGTGAGTGATAAATATTCTCAGCTTCAGCTTACCAAAGAGTGCTCTGCAGTATCCATGATGAACCAATTGGCTCTGCTTAGTGGGACATTTGCATTCAGCCCTTTCTCAAAAATGTTTGTTACAAACTTCAGCGCTGGACCCTCATTGAAGTGGGGAACAGGGCTGTTATCCCCTTCAAGTCCATACCCAGCTTTTGGGATCCACTCCATCCCAGGGGGCTGACTACAGCCCCACATGACAGGATCATCCTGCCATTGATCTGCTGCATGACTGCTATGTCTTCCTGCATGCCATGTAAGTTTCAGGACTTCTTGCATGCATTGTAAAGGCACTTCTCCCTGCATGCCATGTATAGGTACATCTCCCTGCATGCATTGTACGTGTCAGACTCACAATGTAAAGGCAAGTTCTTCCTACAGACACACAATTTATATGCACTGTTCCCTGCATGTCAAATCACTCCTGTGAGTCTTTCTGCATGCAATATTCCAAGTAACGCACTGTGCTTGCAGCAAATTTTAGACTTGAGTGATCGTTTCTGCGTTTTGCTGTATGGCTACTGAATGGGTGCTTGACTGGTGATGCTCATATTCAAAGGATCATAAGAAACTGTCTGATTACCAAGCAGGCTGCAACTATTGCTTTTGTTACGCTGCATTGCAAGATGCAGACCAACTGTACACGACATTTGCAAGAAAAACTTCCACAAGTTGTGCTCTGCTGTATTTTGCATTCAGATGTATAGTACGGGTGTTGACAACACACTTTGTGTTGTTGTAGGGTTGTTATAACATAGCCATGCTGTAATGAGGCTGTCACCGTCATGGGCATTGCACATGTTGTTCCTTGTATCCTAGATGTCATGTCCTGATCAGGTCAAAGCTTCAGCTCATCGAATTGTAGGCTCATCAAAAAGCTTGAGATACATCACGCCTGTTTGCACTGGAAGGTCACATAGTAAACACAGGCAAGGGGTATGGTTCAGGGCTCAGGGCTTGGGGCTGGAGGCCTCGACCCTAAGAAATTCAGTTTGGATAGACAGGCTCAATATTGTCTCACCTGTACAAGCCTTGCAACAACATCCATAGGGTTTCTGTCCTGATCTGCCAGGTCAAAATCCTCCCCTGTTGCAATGTTCCGAAGGGTTGTCTCTTTCAGCTGAAATCTGTCTGGGAAGTTTTTGATAAGAGTCTGGCTGACAAGGCTCAGGACTTCCTGCTTTGCAACCTCACACTGCAGCAAATGCTTGGTTAGCAAGTTGCAACACCACAATGCATACAGACTCAGGTTGATAAAGTGGGGAAAACATTTGGAGGGAGTGCAGTGCACCACAATCAGGTTACACAAGTAACGTACAAGAGTTTTTGGGGACATATATTTCAATGTCATATGCTGCAGGACCATAAAGTGAACAGCGCAAGAACAGACAGCCTCGCCGTTGTGAAGCAAGATGCAGCAAAGCCAGTTGCATGATGCTGACCCTAAGCATATGTTGGCAAAAGCTGTACAACAAGTGCCTAACAGATTGAAGCCACATGTGATGCCTGGATGGTGGCAAATAATAATAGCCAAGAGTTCATGATTATTGTTATTATTATGGTGGCAAGCCATACCCCTGGGACACCTGGCAGAAGAAGCTCTGCCGGTCTGGTTGCGAGAATGTGACTCTTCCTCTTCATGTCTGCTTCATACTCCTCATCAAGCTCAAAGATGTCATCAGGAGTGATGCGCTCAAATCTGAGGTCAATCTTGTAAGCTTCATCCTTGAAGGGCAGATATTCCCTTGGCGGGAAAGACACTGACAGTTTCAGTGGATTCCCGCCATCTGGCGCTGATGGATGTGCCGTCTCCTGATTTGGCAAGCTTGTGCTACCGATCCCGCCAAAAGGACACCTTGATTCTGAATTGCTGATCTGTGACAGCGCATCATGTCTAGCATCTGCAGCTGCATAGACAAACACATCATATAGGCTCGTACAATGTCCATATTGCTGCAGATCAGGTGCTGTATAGCCTGTGTTACGTTGATGCAATACATGCAAATGTTATTACTGTTGCAAGCAGTATATACATGTACAGTGGACGGACGGGGAACACTGGTTGCATAGGGGCGAGGGAATGTCAGCATCACGTCAGATGCTTGTTCAATATTTGACTGTTTACTGAATAGATGCAGTTGCAGCATAAAGTCTGAGATATTAGGTATAAGTCTTACTCAATGGCTCTGCTAAGGGAGCTGCAGGCGCTTGTGAATTGCATACACGCACACACATCTGATGCTCGTGATTGGAGCGGCATCTGGATTGGTACAAAGGTGGACAACAACAATGGGAGTGTTGCACATGGGGAAAAGGCTGGTGGCATGAACTGTGAAGCCCTTGAAGGGACTGCAAACACCATCACGGCCCTCATATCCAGCATCATCCCATAGCAAACAGCAGGATTGCAATCGTTTTGAATACACAGCTGCTGCTCCAAGGTATCTGAGCATGCGCATGTGCGTCTGCCTGTGCATGTGCATGTGGCACACCTGCATGTATGGAGCGAACACTTGAAGCTTAGTAGGCTCTCGGCGCACACCGAGATTCAGCTCGCTTAAGACAGCCAGAGCCAAGTTTGTCCTAAACCCTTCTCATCAGACAGCCGCTAGGCAGCCTCGGCGGCACTATGCGACCGTTTAGTGGTTTGTGCCTAACAGCGGCAACGTGCTTGATCAGCAGTCAGCACATCTGTCAGTCAGTTCGCTTTGTTTAACGGGTGCAACTTCCGACCAAACAAACAAGATAGTCTAGCAATCCGTGCTATGCGCTTTTTCACGCACTGTTGTGTTTGTATGCAGAGGTCGAAATTCGAGACCGCGACGACTTTACGATGTTGACTCAACTATGAGTGAGTCATGCATGTTAGTCATGATATGGCCACGTGCAATCTACGTCTAACCGATGGCCCATACGGGGTAAGCAGCTCTTCTCCGACCGCTGGGCCCGCTGGGTGCATGCGCATTGCAAGACGGTACCTTTTTTAAGACCCGCAATTGAAAGCTCAATATAAGATTCCAGGCCATCACAGCAATTTGTTTTCGGTACCGTCTTGCTTTGCACCGACGACGCATGCGCACTATCTAAACAGCTTTGGCGCCACGCCTGGCGCCTTTCAGCTTACGGGCGGCCCGCGAATAGCGAATAGCTACATTCTGCTTGGGAATCTGTAGCTCGCCGAGTTTGCAACTTGAATTGTTCCAGTGTGCATGCTGCCTGTATCTGTCAGCTCAGCGTCGAAATCAGGAGTGGAGAACACATAGGGCATCGACTGCGTGGAATGTACATAGCACAATCTAGCTCAACTAGTCCGTTGCTCAACTAGTGTGATCCTGCATGGTTGATGATTTCTGTACAAAGCTGCAATAGTGCACAAGCAGGTACGGCACATCTTGATGATGACGCACAGCAAAACAATTGTGCATGACCATCTGACAGGCCAGGTGTTGCTGCACAGCACTGCTGAGACTGTATGCACTAGTGTTTGCGCTGAACTGGATGCAAATGCAGCTCTGTTGTGTCAGCTGGAAACTGCTGGGGGGCAGACTTTGTGCAGGCCCATATCGTGTTCCCAGGCATTGAGCCCGGGCATAGTTTCTTCCGCAACCTTCGCCAGCATTGCCACCACGTCAGGCAGCTCGCAACAAAGCACACCTGTGGTATGGCTTGTGCTGCAGACAGACTTTACAAGGACATGTTGTATGGTTCCTGATGACCTGAATGATGTCTGCAGCTGGCTGTGGAGCTGCAGCGACAGAGCACGGTAAGACATGGAGTGTCACTGCTGTCGTGGAGGGGCAGTATGGCTCAACTGTTGTAGAGCTGGTAGGCAGCAAAGTCCTAGCTGATGTGTTGCAGCTCACTGGCATGCCGGAGACTTCGCAGCTGGGATTTACTGAGATGATTGTTCACCATCCTGAGAAATGCTGGATCTGCAGTACAGGCGACTGAGCGCTGTGTTTCAAATCCGCCATGCAGTTGTTTACGCTGTGTATGTTGCTAGAGTATACTGGTAGTGTACACTATACCTTATCGCTTGTATGGAAGCTACCCTTGACACCTTTGTTACTTCAACGCAGCCTTAATGGCCCTGCTGACAGTTGACACGTGCTGTTGTTCCATGCTCTTGTTGGCAAGTGTGCGTGTGAGCACCTGCTCTAAGTCTCACGCTTGCCGTCATGCCATCAGTCAGGTTTTGCATTGTGCAGCCTATGCATTGAAAGTTTGTTCTTCAAGTTTGGCACTACACAACTTCAGCACTACAACAAGCTCAACACCAGCAAGCTTCCAGTCCATGCGGTACTACGAGTGAGGAAGATTGCTGGATAAAGGTGCACGTACAAGAGCAATGCACTAGGTCATGGCATGGTTTCCTGCAAATTTGTTGCACGCTGAGAGAGCAGATGCAATTGACTTGTTAATGGTCCAAGAGAAAAAAGATGAAGCATTCGAAAACATGGTCGAGACAAGCGTACCACAAGACAAAAAAAATGTGAACAAGGCACAGTTGGGAACATAATCATGTAGTGCACGACAGAACTGAAAGGTATTGCTTCAGTAGGTTCCTGTGCTTCAGAAACCAGAACTGCCTAGAGTGGGTTGGGTGCTTTGTGGTGTTGTAGCCTAAGCAGCTACATATATTACAATGGTCGATGTAAAAAATATTCCCACCAGTTGGCAGAATTCTGGTTTACTGGCTTGAACAGCACCATATCTTAACACCTGTCTACAAAAGGGGTGCATAGCTTTGCATCAGCGCACATTCTGCTTGGGGGCTTGCGCTTGTGTTGATTGAACTGCAGGCTCCCCAGCTGCACCACCCCGCCGCGAGGCAAAGAACTGAGAGGCTGCAAGGCTCTGGCAACATGTAAGCACTCGCATGTTATCATATGCATGATGCTTGACACCTGCATGCAGCTCATGGCCATGTACATGAAGGCAACTCCCACAACTGACTTTGCTTTGCAGCCTGCACTAACACTGATTTGCAGCCTGCACTGACACTTTCACCGCTCTCACAACTGACACTGCTTTGCAGCCTGCAATGACACTGGCGTCTGACTGCAGTCTGGGCAGCTGCCAGTGTATGTTCTGGCAGAACCTCATGGACAGTGTTGCGCCGCATCCATCAAGTCCTGCCAGAACACACACTGGCATTGCATAGCACAGCTGCCCAGGCTGCAGTCAGACGGAAGTGTCAGTGCAGGCTGCAAAGCAGTGTTAGTTGTGAGAGTGGCAAAGTGTCGGTGCAGGCTGCAGGCTGCAGGCTGCAAAGCAATGTCAGTTATGGGAGTTGCCTCCATGTACATGGCCATGAGCTGCATGCAGGTGTCAAGCATCATGCATATGATGACAGGCAAGTGCTTACATGTTGCCAGAGTCTTGCAGCCTCTCAGCTCTTTGCCTTGCGGCGGGGTGGTGCAGCTGGGGACCCTGCAGCAGGAGTTTCCATGGCTGCCGGCTCTCCACTCTCCACTCTGCAATGCAGCGGAGAGGGTTGGGAGCGGACCATGCTTCATGTGCAAAACCAGCTGGGGTCACATGCCTGAAGAGTGTGTTGAACTGCAGCATGGACATTGAGATGGACTGCAGTTCATGCTAGCAAGCCAGGCAAAAGCATGAGCGCACCTCCTCCCTGGTCCTGTTCCTGATGGCTGCCATGCATGCTGTCCCTTGCCCCCTGTTGACCACCTTGAGGGGTACCAGGGCCTCATGGGTGTGGGCATGCTTGTGCAGCAACTCTCCCAGGTCTGATCAGAAGGGATGATCAGACGGAATGAGGGCTTCTCTAGAATCAGGGGGCTGACACCAGCAGCCCCGCCCAGATGTTTGTGACCCTAGAGAAGCCCTCCTCCCGTGTTACATCTTCTACATCCATCTCCTTGGCATGGAACTCTAGCAGCTCCTTCATCTCCCCTGAAGTTGCACAAAAGCAAGTGATGCTCTTGACACGTGCATGGTGCACAATCATGAATAGCGAGTTGCTAAGCATTCTGAAAGGCGAAAGACCAGGAACAGTGATGTGGGGGTTGCAAGCTACACAAATTTAGTATAATATAATCATATAATATATGGCAATATGCTGCATTGAACTACGCTGCACTGCGCTGCGCTGCGCTGCGCTGCGCTGCGCTGTGCTGTGCTGTGCTGTGCTGTGCTGTGCTGTGCTGTGCTGTGCTGTGCTGTGCTGTGCTGTGCTGTGCATTACATTATAAGACACCAGATATTCCATACTACCATGTAGAAGAAGTGAAGGGTGCAAGCATGAGACATCATTCACCTCAGCATGGATACCAATAGAAGGCCCAAAGACAGTTTGATTCTGCTCGAGATCCACTCTTGACATAGGAGAGTATGGTGCCATGCTCCTGCCAGTTGCACGACACCATACTCTCATATCGCAAGAGCAGATCTGGTGGAGAAGCAAACTGTCTTGGACCTTCCATTGGTATCATGAAAAGCCGTACTCAGCACAGCAACTTCAAGTCTGTGTTCTGCATACGTGCAATCAGTCTGAGGTTTGCAATGCTCAAGAGCATGCTTTCCATTACAATGCCCTGACAGGATTCACGAGCTCACATTCCACAACCAGCACATGGTGAGGACGGATGTGGATGGCTTGTACCTTGAGCTATGTTGTCACCTGTGGGACTGCTTGCCTGGCTGCAGGCGTGCCTATTGACCTGGGAATTGACCAAGGCGGTGGCCAAACTGCAGCATGCGGCGCCGTTGTTGTGGGTACACCATACGCCAAGAGCTGGAATCGTGAGTCTCTTGGTTCACAAGCACTGTGTGCACATCCTGCTTCAACAGCGCTCCTGCAAAGCATGCACACATTACGTTCTCTCTGCCACAATGCACAGACAGAGCCAGAAAGACAGCCCAAAGCGCCAGCTGTCAAATCGGCAAGAACTACAAGAAAGTTGCTAAAAACGCTATGTTGTTCTCAGGACATCACATTGATGTGCTACAGATCCAACTTGCAATCCCATAGGATGATGAGGCTGCAGCTGCTGCTGCGGTGCTTTTAGCTGCTGCAGCAGTAAGCTCAGGCCATGAACCATCGGTGCAGATGCCTCCCAGCAAATAGTTCATGGCCTGAGCTTACTGCTGCTGCTGTTGCTGCTGCTGCTCGTTCTGAGGGGCAATTGGCAAAAGTTCTGTGGGCATACTCGATCTCGCTAGTATCTGCTGCAGGGTGACCGCACTTATCCGCAGCTCGAAGCCTTGCCAAAGATGATATGCGTTACCTGCATTTTATGCGATATGCTTGCTTCAGCGCTTCACACGGGCTTGAACAGCACGCACGGCAGATGTCTGGAGGTTTGCCGCCCAGTACTGGTGCCGTATCGTGGTCGAGGCTTTCGTAGTAAACGCTGTCATGGGAAGTGACACGAGACGAGTGTCAGACGATGCAAAACCGACCAGCAGCTCAGGTTCTTCTTGGAAAGCTCAGCACTGTATTTATTTGTCACCCTATTGTGGAGCACTACTTTCTTACTAATATTTAGTCAGAGTGTGGCTTGCAACATCTTATTGTCTGCATGCAGATGCCACAGACTATCACACAGGAGCAGGAAGCTATGTATTGGTGTTGCAGTCATTACAAAAAGAAGCTGCTGGAAAACAGTAAAGCCTGCTGTACGACTCAGCAGCTTAAATCTACACAGCTCGCCTGGAACTTCCACGACCATCATTGGGTTGAATATGCCAGGCAGCTCAGGACACTGTACTACAAAGTTAGTACAAGTGCATGTATACGGCATGACTTAACATCAACCAACAGTGGTGCAAGGTACTTAGTCACTGTGAGTGTATGGATAGTAATGCTGTGCGCTTCCACACGCAATTAGAGAGCTCAATGCCCAAAAACACATCTCAAGACAGGAGTAGTTCAAACTACTGCCGGACAAAAACAAACTAACTTGAAAGTCATGTCTGCAACACTTTTTGTTTGCAGATGAACCACTGCCGACCTGTAACAAAGCGCCTAATAGCAAGAAAGTATAGTAGTCGAGTGTGCATCTTTTCGTCATGGCCTGAGAATGTTGTGCAGGCAATACCATGTGCCTCAATCCTGAATGCGCCAGTAACATACTGACAACCGTATGCTACACAAGTGGCTCAGTTCAGAGCCAATTTACAGAATGATCCAGCTGTTGTGTGCTGATATCCTACACAATGAACATCCCATACCCTGGATGTTGTGGCCAAAGCCCTGAGACATCCCATACCCTGGATGATACGGCCAAAAGCTTAGATGTTATAAGCGTTGCCAATCTTCTTCTCCCGGTGTGCGGTGTCATCACCCACAGCTTGCTGGGGAATTTGGACCGGCTTCTCCTCATTCTGCACGTCTAGAGGGGGGTGCAGCTTGGAGGGCAGGGGGCCACCCTTACCGGCTAGGTGCTTGAACATATTAATGAGGGCGTCGCGTGACTCCCAGATGGGAAGAAGAGTGGCGACGACCGTAGCAATAAGACCCCAGATCAGGGACAGTATGACCCAGAAAGTAAAGTAACCTGTGATCACAAGGCAGCTGCGTTTACTATCTGCTTCATCTGCATTTGCTTCAAGCAGCTTCAAGCAGCATCACAAGAAGGCAAATGTTGACAGCGTTGTGTGCTGCATGACACCATGCTTCACATCAACCAAGGAATTGTCTTGCATACGCGTGAGTACATAAGCAACAATACATTTGTGAGTAAAGCAATGTGCAACACTAGCCTGCAATTGGCACTGCTGTGCAACAGCCTTGGGCCATGAATAGTCATGTACAATGCATCATGAACTGGTCATGACAGAGCTCTGATGCTGCATTATTTACTCAAAGGAAGTCATGACCATTCAAGTGATAGAATATTTGCCATAGTGCACACGGCACAATTCAGATGCCTGAGTATGATAGGGCTTAAGCAAAATGCCAGGGCTGAGAGACAACCCATACCTTGACTCCAGGTGCCAGCAGCCAGGGCAAGCAAAGGCCAGATGGGAATCAGGATGACGGCCAGGAACCCTCCCCAAATTAGCACAAACCTAAGTGCGGCCCTCATGGCTTCCATGCTGTCCTCCCCTTGCTGCAACCAAACAAAATTTGCAAATTAGCCCTAGGGTCAGCTCTAATCTTCCGACACCCTAAGCTGCCCCTTTTTGCACAGACTGGCCACATCTCATGCAGCTTGTCTTGAGTAAATAATCACAGCCCCATGTGATTAGACAGACAATGCGACGGTCGCATTTGATGTGAACCACATCTGATTCCTTAGTGGTATGAACCCGATGATCAGTTCCCGAAACTGCACTCTTCAGCAAAGCTCGGTAAACCGTCGGGATCATTGTGTACATAGATAGTGTCACTGCAAAATATGTCAGCAGGTGTGCGTGACTTTCATATGCATGTCAGTAGTATTGCATTACAACATCGGCTGGCTGAGTGCTGACACATTTGCAAGCTGTCAGCTGTAAAGAGATCTGGGGCTGAGCTTAAGTCAAATTGATGAAAGCGCGGCTGGCCACAATCTCAGTCACAAACAGTGTAGGTCCGTCGCAGAATGAAGCAGTGTTTATACCTATATCAGCAGAGTTGATCAGATTATGTCTTATTTGGATGGCAAGTCAGCTGCATCCACATGTGATTGCTGCTGATTTGCCATCCAAATAAGACATAACTTCTTCCAGCGGGCAAATACAAAGAGTGCAACATACAATGCAGGTATGATGAGATACATGAACGACAATAAAGACAAAACCTGCTGCTATGAAAGGTAAGACTCACCTTTGCGAATCCCAAGTCACCATCTTCAGCAACATCCATCACCTTGATCTGCCTCATGCTCAGGAAGTCATAGTCTTCAGGGAAGATAAATGACACCACAGCGCAGATGATTCCTCCCAAGAAGAGTGACACGACATTGCCAGTCAACATGGTGTAGTTCTCAAATGTGGTGTCGTATGTAATGGCTCCGTACTTGACCTGAAAGAAAAGAAAAGAGAAGTTTACGCTTTTCAGCGATCGTAACGAGAGCCTCCTAAGGCAGCAGCCCGGAGCTACGACCATAGGCCACATATTTGGTCTGCATACATGAGTTTTCACACTGTGCCATCATCAATAGCTGGGAATTTTAAGGCTGCATGCATTCTGTCACAACCATATTTGGTGCTTCGTGTTGGCCTTCATCAAAGACGATCTGCGTTATCCTGAGCATATACTTGAGACAGCCACAAACTGTTCTTTTCTCCCCCAAGGAATTGGCTTTGCTCAACTATCTGCTCAGGATAGTTGAGAAAGCCAATTTCTTGGGAGGGAAAGGAAAAGACCAGTTTGTGCTTTCCAGCAATCACAGTGAGAACAAGGGCAGCCTGGGGCATGTTCTGATCAACAGTTTACTTGAAACTTATAATTTATAATTCAGATGACAATTACGCACGCAGAAGCTGTCGCTGCAACTTCCAGCCAGTGACATGTATAGGGGACCTGGAATTGAGCTGACATGAACTGACAACCACGTCACACCAAACAATTGGTCTTACAGTGTGGTGCGACTGGTTGCCAGCTCAACTCAAGAGTGCTGCCCGGCCCTATCCACTTCACTGCAGCAAAACTGACAGCCAAATCTTGTGTTCAACAGGCTAAAACATATATACACATTGTCAACAGATTCTTTCCATTCAGTGCTTGGTTGGCACAACGCAATTTGATGAATTGATTGATGATTGTGTGGATGGACAAAGGGGCCAGTCCCTTTGCCTAGGGTTTAGGTCTACCCTGAAGGAAAAAAAGGAAAGTTTGCAGTTTTCAGTGATCATGACGCGCGCCTCCTCAGGCAGCAGCCTGGAGCTTAGGGTTTCCCCTGAACCCATACCTTGGCAAAGATCAACCAGGCGACCAGGCCTAGCCATTGACCAAAGACAGCTCCTGCCATGGCTCCCCACTTGTTGGTCTTCTTCCACATCAGGCAGAGGGCAATGGGCACCACTGCTGACCCAATCAGTACCCCCATCACCTCCTGCACCCCCCCAAACAAATGTAAATATAATAAATATAAATATAATTCATATAAACATATGTATATATGACGGCAAACAATTACAGTCCAGTTCATTGGATGAACTGATCACCTCAAATGCAAGTGATACTGTCACAAGTGCTAGCTTGCAGGTCGGCGCAGGACTCATGTGAGTAAGCAACTGGAAACAAAAGGAGTCTTTGTTTAGAAACTTTGTCAGTTGCTGCTGACATGGATATGCTTGACGACATGCTGGTTGTTTCAGTGCATGGGGGTGTTCTGCAAAGCAGCTTGTGCGACAAAGCTTTAGTGCATATGCAGGTGCTCTTGTGCTGGTGCAAGCGTCCAGAAGCTCACCTGCATTTGCACTGAAGCTTCTGGATGTTTGCAGCAGCACAGCAGCACATGACATCTCTACTTGACAGAATGATGATGAGAGAAAAGGACAGGAAGAGAAACTCACATATACGTATCCCAAGGAGCAGTTCAGCTGCTGCAGAATGACAGCAAACACGCCTGCATGCAGAAGTAAAAGTGGTATTTGGAAGTTAACTCATAGTCTTGTCAGCATGTCTTGTTTGGTTTTCGTTTTGGCGACTTCATGATGTTCTCTGGCCAGCTTGCAATCAGCAATGATGGACAGCAGCTGATGGCAAACAGCAAATGGTGCCTCAGATGCACAGACAACCAGGCTGGGTCAATGAGAGCTGCCAACTGCCGATGAAACGCTGAAGGTACACTCTAGGGCATATGACATGCATGCAATTTCAGCCAAGCATACAAATGTGTGTGCCCTGCCCTTTGCCTTGATCCCAATCAACAGATGATCGACACTATGCATGAGTAGCATTCAGCTATGCACACTGACTAGCAATGAGCATTTGCTCAGGAGTGCCAGCTGCAGGAAGAAGAGGTAAGGTGCTTACCCATGAGCACAGTGTAACACAGGATCATGATCTTGGAGACGACCAGCAGCTGCTTGCCGGTTGCACGGGGGTTTACGTAGTGCCTGTAGCCGTCGTAGGTGAAGAGGGATGACACAGCAATCAGCTCAGCAGACCCTGATGATGTCACAGCCCTGCAGTGAACACGCACACACGCACAGCTCAGTGACATCACAGCTCTGCAGTGGACACGCACACATGCACAGCTCAGCAGACCTTGACAATGTCACAGCTCTGCACTGGACACGCACACATGCACAGTTCAGCACACCCTGATGATGTCACAGCCCTGCAGTGGAAACGCACACACGCACAGCTCAGCATGTGTTTGCTACTATCACAGCCCTGCAGTGCACTTGCACACACGCACAATTCAGCACAGCCTGATGATGTCACAGCCCTGCAGTGGACACGCACACACTCACAGCTCAGTGATGTCACAGCTCTGCAGTGGACATGCACACACGCACAGCTCAGTGGACCTTGACAATGAGGCAGCCCTGCAGTGGACACGCACACACGCACAGCTCAGCACACCCTGATAACGTCACAGCCCTGCAATGGAAATGCACACACGCACAGCTCAGCAAACCCTGGTGATGTTATAAGCCTGCAGTGGACACGCACACACACACAGCTCAGCAAGAAGACTGCAGCCCAAGCAAGAAGGATGCAGTGCCAGGTGATAACTCAGGGAAGAGTATAAATTCCATAAGATGAGAAGAAGACTCACATGAGCAGCATGACAGTCATCAGGATTCCTCCACCCAGCAAGAAGAATGCGGTGGCAGGTGGTACCAGCCCCTCATTGGCCTCTGTCACGGTTATGGGAAGGTCTAGGGCTAGCGCTGACAACCCTAGGCAAGTTGCCAATGTGAAGGGAATGCAAAACCTGCACAGTCAACAGTCAACCATGATCACTCGCATTTTCAATACATTTTAGTCAAAATATGTCTGAGACCACAGCAGGTTGCCAATGTGAAGAGAACGCAAAACCTGATGTGAAGAGAAAGCAAAACCTGCATAAGTGGGGACTGGCTGCAGTTAGTCACCTAGCCGAAACAGCCTAGCCAAACACAATAAGGTCTTGATGAAAAGGGGGGGGC
>JAABUK010004920.1_pt1 | contig 21312 bp, 18 predicted proteins | sample 5559141 | NCBI WGS metagenome assembly JAABUK01 (sample SAMN10711869, study PRJNA513367) | rock metagenome | isolation source: Antarctica rocks | place: Antarctica: Victoria Land, Pudding Butte nord | collected 2016-01-03
TCGAAGAACTTGCGCAAGTCTTCGTGCAGCAGGGTGTGCTGGGAGACCTCGCCGGCAAAGTTGGCGAGCGCGTCGCTGGCCGGCAGCTCGCCGTGGATCAGCAGATAGGCCACCTCCAGGAACGTTGACCGCTCGGCCAGCTGGTCAATCGGGTAGCCGCGGTAACGCAGGATGCCGGCGTCGCCGTCGATGAAGGTGATCGCCGAGGCGCACGAGGCGGTGTTGACGAAGCCGGGGTCGAGAGTGACGTGGTCGGTCTCGGCTAGGAGCTTGCCTACCCCCACCCCCGAGGGGCCTTCGGTTGCCGCCGTTAGCGGCAGCTCGAGCCGGCCGCCCGGATGCTCGAGGACGTAGTCGACCATGGGTGACATTCTCCGATCAGCTGAGCTCGTCGAGATACTGCGGAAGCATCCGGTGCCAGGTTGGCCACTCGTGGTCCCACTCGGGCCCCCAGTTGTCCACCCGGTTCGGAATACCCTTGGCGCCCAACGCCGCAGCCATCTGCCAGGACTCGCCGACGTTTTCCCACGCGCCCTCGCCGGCGGCCAGCACCGCGTAGCGCTGCCGGAGCAGGTCGAGCTGCGGACCGGTCAGTCCCGGCAGGAACTGCAGGGGCGCAGCGAAGTAGAGGTCGTCGCTGTAGGGCGGGTCGTAGAACCGCTCGATCCGGTAGCTGCCGCTCATCCCGATGGCGGTGCTGAACACGTCGGGATACCGGCACATCGCGGCTACCGCATTGAACGCGCCGATCGAGGCGCCGGTGGCGATGATGTCCACCTCCTGCCCGCCGAGGTCGGCGTGGATCGCCGGCACGACCTCGCGACGAACGCACTCGTGAAAGGCGTTGAGTAGCCATGTCCGATGGTGCGTCGAGCCGGTCTTCATCATCATGGCCTGGCCGGCGATGCTGTCGATCGAGTAGATCTTGACGCGGCCGGCGGCGACGAGGTCTGCGCAGGCGCCGATGAGGCCAAAGCGCTCGATCTCCTCGCAGTCACCGCCGGCGCTGGGGAACACCAGCACCGGGCGACCGAACGTGCCCCACCGCACCAGCGTGATCTCCTCCTGAAGCCGATCGGAGAACCATCGGCTGGACGCCTTGGTCAGCTCACTCATAGAAGAACTTCTGCGGGCCCGGAAATATCCATGACAACCCCTCCCGTAGCCGGTCGCGCCAGTTTTCCCAGCTGTGCCCGTCCCGGGCTTCGACATACCGTACGGCCATGCCCGCGGACTCGAACGTGTGCACCATCGAGCGGTTCGGGACGATCAGCGGCTCGTAGATCCCACAACTGACGAACACCCGGTCGGCCACCTTGCGGGGCGCCGCACGATAGCGGTTGACGAAGCGCACCACCGGCTCGAACACCGGGCCACCGCCGTGGTTGCTGCCGATGTCGGTGAACACGAACGAGCCCGACTCCAGCAGCAGCGACCCCCACTGCCGGGGGTGCCGGTAGGCCGTCGACAGGGCGGCGACCGCGCCGAAGCTCGCCCCCATCAGCGCCCGCGAGCTGCATTCACCGAGCAGTGGCAGCTCGGCCTCCAGCGCCGGCAGCAGCTCGGTGCTGAGGTAGCTGGCGTGGGCCGGGGAGTTGGCGTACTCCACCAGGCGGTCGCCGGGATCGACGAACGCAACCACCGTCTCGGCAACGTCGAGGGAGTGGATCAGGTTGTCCAGCACCGTCTTGGCCGCTGCGTAGCGGAGGTACTCGCTACCGTCGTGGACGACCAGCAGTGGGTAGCGCATCGTGCGGCGAAAACGGGCCGGGAGGTAGACCGTCACTCGGTTGTCGCGGCGCAGCGCGCGGCTCGGCACGACCAGGTCGATGAGCGAGCCCGGCCGGGCGTCGGCGTCGGGCTGGGCCCAGTGGGGCACGGTGTAGCCGCGGGCGTAGCAGACGGACACCGCGCCCATCGGGCTGTGAGCAAGCCGCGGATTGAGCGGGTCGTTGAAACGCTCACGGTGCTCCCCGCGGGCGACCTCCAGCTGGTATTCGAACCGCGAGCCTTCGGGCAGCTCGACGACGACGAACCACAGGTCACTGTCGCGCAGCCGGCGCAGGGGGAGGCGCTCTCGCAGCCCCACGGTGCGGTGCACCAGCTCGACGCCGTCGGCCTCGCCGCGGTAGAGGAAGGTGCATCGCCGGCCCTCGACGATCGGCACGTCGTGGCGGCCGAGGAATCGATCGACCATCCCACGGTCGAGCGGGCGGCGCTCCCGGAGCCGGTTGATGGCGAGCTTGCGACTGCCAGGGGGAGCGAGGACGGTGGTCAGGCTGCCACCCCGGAGATGATTTGACCGCCGTCGGCGAGCACCCGCGTGCCCGCCGGCAGCGTCCCCTCGCTGTCGGTGTCGACGCGGGTGCCGGTCTCCAGTAGGACGCATCGGGCCGGCGCGAACCTGCGGGCGAAGACCGACATGCGCCCTACGTCGTCGAGCAGCAGCCGGGCGCGCGCGTGGGGCAGCGGGACCACGTTGGCGACCACGCCGATGCCACTTCCGTAGATCTCGGGCTGGCCGGAGCCCTGGGGCGTTCGGTCGTGGAACAGCACGACGCGGTCGGCCAGCGCCATGGCGCCGGCCGACCAGGCGATCACCGGACAGCGCAGGGCCGCGCCGACGTTGAAGAGGTGCAGCACGGTGGTCAGGACATCGACGTGCCCGCCGGCGACGACCAGGCAGGCGGCGTCCCCCAGCCGGCCGGCGACCGCCGCCCGATGCTCGGCGATGACCGGCCGCTCGTGCGGAGGCCATTGCCGGTAGAACTGGGCATCGATGTCGTCGAGTCGCGCCAGGTGCGTGATGTCGAGGTCGCGTACGGCGGCGGTCGCCTCGGCCAGCGCGTCCGATCTCAGGTGGTCGTTGCCGGCCCGGCGACCGATTGCGTATGCAGCCTGCAGCGCGTGCTCCAGTCGCAGCAGGTAGAGCTCCTGCACCTCGTCGGAGAGCTGCCGGCGCCGGCGGTCGGCCATGGCGAACTCCGGGTCGCGTTCCTGCACGTCGAGCCAGCGGGCGTACAAGCCGAGGTTGAACCCGCGCTTGTCCACCTGCTGCTGGAGCTCGCCATCGTCGGGCTCGCGCTCCTGCCAGCCGGCAGAGACCGTGGCGACCGGCCCTGCGAGGTCCAACGAGCGCAGGACCGATTTCAGCGACGGGCTGCGTTGGGGCCCGAGCAGCGTGACTCTCATCCGGCGTGCACGCGCAGCGTGCGGCCAACCGCGTCCAGCATCTCCCGGACGGTGTCGTAGTCGGGGTGGCACAGGCGGACGTAGGCGTTGGCCATGTAGCCGGCGGCGACCGGCTGCGTGGGCGTTCCCGGTGAGGGCAGGTGGGAGTCGATCACCCAGTTGCCGAACGCTTGGTCCACCTCCTCGACGCCGCTGTAGCCGCTGATCCGGCCGTCGTGGTCCGGGCGAAGTGCGACCATGCCGCAGGCGTTGCGCCGCGACGGCTTGGTGTCGATCCGGCCGTGGACGATGGCGTTGGCCCATTCACGGTAGAGGTCGAGGTCGTTGCCGACGGAGTACAGGTCCCAGGCGCCGACCCCCGGCGGCCGGCAGCCGATCTCGGAGAACCTCAGGCCTTTGGGCCCGAAGAACCACTCCATGTGGGTGGCTGAGGTCTCGATGCCCAGGGCGGCCGTGACTCGCCGGCCCATCTCGCGCAGCTGGGAGTACTCCGGGGCGGCGTCGACCCGGTTGGTCGAGACGAACGCCGGCGACACCTCGCGGCTGCGCATCGCGTCGAGCACGTTCGGGAAGTAGTGCGAGACGAAGTCCAGCGCCGGCTCCCCGTCGATGCTGAGCGTGTCGTAGAAGCCCTCGTGGCCCTCAACGAACTCCTCGACCGCAATGGAACTGACTCCCTGGCTGCCGAACACCCCGAGCGCGCGCTGCAGGTCGGCCGGGTCGTCCACCCGCATCGTGTCGGCGGCGCCGGCCCCGCTGCGCGGCTTGAGGATCAGCGGAAAGCCGACCTGGTCGGCGAAGTCGAGCACCTCGGCCGCGCTGTCGGCGCCCGTCGACGCGGCGGTGGGCACGCCGGCCGCGCGCAGCACCTCCTTCATCGACGGTTTGTCCCGGCACAGCCACGCAGTGCGTACGGATGTGCCGGGGATGGAACAGGACTCCCGCACCTGGGCGCCGGCCATGATGTGCGCCTCGATCGTGGCCTCGAGGCGGTCGACCCACACCGTGTCCTGCAGCCGGCGCACGACTGCGGTCATGGCGTCGACGTCGACGACCGAGCGCACCTGCTCGTAGTGCGAGAGCCAGCCCTTTAGCTCGCCGTCGAGGCCGTCGGCGGGGGTCTCGCCGACCGCAATGACGGTGGCTCCCACCTCCGCCAGCGCCCGGGCGAAATGTCGCTGGTTGCGCGGGAAGAAGGGCTCGACCAGCACGACGTTCATGGCGCGGATGCTAGCGGGGCGGGCGGGTGCTACCGAGCGCCGGTGTGGGCGGTCCCAGCGCTAGGGCAGAGGGTCCGACCGTGCGGCGCGGTAGCCTCCGCGCCCATGGTGGTTGCCGTCTTCGTCGCGCCCTACCTGCTGGAGACCACGTTGCGCTTCGTCGAGGCGGCGGCCCGGCTGCCCGGTGTGGAGCTCGGACTGGTCACCAGTGAGCCGGCGGATGCGCTGCCTGCGGGATTGCGGCACGACCTCGCCGGCCACTGGCGGATCGACGACGCGCTGGACACCGGGCAGATCGCCGGCGCGGTGCAGGGCCTGGCCCGACAGCTCGGCCCCGTCGAGTCGATCCTGACGATCCTTGAGCAGCTGCAGGTGCCCGTCGCCGAGGTACGCGAACAGCTGGGCATCGCCGGCATGGACGTCGCGACGGCGCACAACTTCCGGGACAAGGCACAGATGAAGGAGGTCCTGCGCGCGGCGGGAGTGCCCTGCGCGCGACACCGGCTGGTCGGCTCCGGGCCGGCGGCTCTGGAATTCGCCGGCGAGGTGGGCTTCCCGCTGGTCGTCAAGCCGCCGGCCGGCGCCGGCGCCAAGAGCACCTTCCGGCTCGACAATGCCGCTGATCTGCACACCTGGCTGGACGCGGCGCCGCCGTCGGCTGCCCACGTCGCGCTGATGGAGGAGTTCCTCACCGGTCAGGAGGGGTCCTTCGACAGCGTGATGGTGGACGGCAAGGTCGTGTGGCACTCGATCTCGCAATACCGTCCCACCCCGCTGGAGGTGCTGCGCAACCCCTGGATCCAATGGGTGGTGCACCTGCCGCGGCACATCGACGGCCTGGACTACGACGGCATCCGCGACCTGGCGCCCAACGCCCTGCGCACCCTCGGCCTTCGCACCGGGCTGACCCACCTCGAGTGGTTCCGCCGGCCGGACGGCTCGGTTGCTTTCTCCGAGGTCGCGGTCCGCCCGCCCGGCGCCCAGATCAGCTCGATGCTGGCCTACGCCCACGACTTCGACATCTACTCCGCCTGGGCAGACCTGATGATCTTTGACCGGTTCGAGCCGCCGGAGCGGCGGTGGTCGGTCGGCACCGTGTACCTGCGGGGGCAGGGCAGTGGAGTCGTCCGCGCGGTGCATGGCGTGGACCGGGTGAACGACGAGGTCGGCCCGCTGGTCGTGGAGTCCCGGCTGCCCAGACGAGGCCAGCCCGCCTCCGGCAGCTACGAGGGCGACGGCTGGGTGACCGTTCGCCACCCCGACACTTCGGTGGTCGCCGATGCCCTGAACACCATCCTGACCGGAATTAGCGTGGAGCTCTGATGAGTACGCACGTCCTGATGATCTCGCCGGGCTTCCCGGCGGAGATGGCGATGTTCACCCGGGGCCTGGCCTCGGTCGGCGCGACGGCGATCGGTCTAGGCGACCAGCCGACGCACGCCCTGCCCGAGATGGCCCGCCAGGCGCTGGCGCACTACCAGCCGGTTGCCTCCCTGGCCGACGACGAGGCGGTTGTCGCCACCGTGCGCGAGCTCGCCCAACATGTGCGGATCGACCGGGTGGAGTGCCTGTGGGAGCCGTACGTGCTGCTCGCCGCCCGCCTGCGCGAGGAGCTGGGGCTGCCCGGGCTGACTGTGGCGCAGACGCTGCCGTTCCGCGACAAGGAGCTGATGAAGCAGCTGCTCGACGACGCCGGCCTGCGTACGCCCTGGCATGAGAGCACCGAGAGCGCGGACGGGGTGTGGGCGGCGGCCGAGCGGATCGGCTTTCCCCTGATCGTCAAGCCGATCGCCGGCGCCGGCTCCGCCGATACCTACCGGGTCGACTCGCCGGCGGCGCTGGCGGAGGTCATGCCGGCGCTGCGGCACGTGCCGCGGGTGAGCGTCGAGGAGTTCGTCGAGGCCGAGGAGTTCACCTACGACACGATCTGCGGCGACGGCAAGGTGCTCTTTGACAACGTCTGCTGGTATCGCCCGCGGCCGCTGCAGGCCCGCTCGCTGGAGTGGATCAGCCCGATCACTGTGGCGTTGCGGGACGTCGACGACCCGCAGCTGGCGGAGGGCAAGGCGCTGGGCGCAGCGGTGCTGCGGGTGCTGGGCTTCCGCGACGGCTACACGCACATGGAGTGGTATCGCAAGGCCGACGGGGAGGTCGTCTTCGGCGAGATCGGGGCCCGCCCGCCTGGGGGGCGCACCGTCGACCTGATGAACTTCGTCACCGACGCGGACCTGTTTGCCGGCTGGGCGGAAGCCGTCACGGCGGGGAAGATCTCGCAGTCGACGCAGCGGCGATACAACGCAGCGAGCGTGTTCAAGCGGGCGGTCGGCGCCGGCCGGATCACCGGCTACTCCGGGCTGGACGGCCTGCTGGCCCGCTACGGCGAACATGTGGCGGCAGTTGACCTGCTACCGGTCGGGGCCCCTCGCCGGGACTGGCGGGCCACCCTGATCTCCGACGGGATGGTGATCGTGCGGCATCCCGAGCTCGCCGCCACGCTGGAGATCGCCGACGCTTTCGCCGCCGACCTGCAGCTGTACGCCGCCTGAGGTGCCCTCGCTGACCGCCCGGGTCCCCACCCGCGCTTCCGCCGCAGTATCCGGGATTTCGCGGCTATGGACGCCGCTGAAGCGGCAATGTGCCGGATATTGCCAGCGGTGGAGCCGTTGGGCGCGGGCACAGCGGTGACCGACGCAGGACGTACGACGGAGCTGCGTGCGGCGGTCGCACGGGTGCTGCCCTCGGTGCGCAACAGCCTCGAGCGCCTCGTCCGGATCCCGTCAGTATCAGCGGACCCGGCTGCCGCGCCAGCCGTGGCGGCCAGCGCGGAGCTGGTCGCGGAGCTGCTGCGGGGCGCCGGCCTGACCGACGTGGACATCCTGCGCGTGGCCGGCGGGGCGCCGGCGGTGGTGGGCCGCCGTGTGGGACCGGCCGGCGCGCCAACGGTGCTGCTGTACGCCCATCACGACGTGCAGCCGGTCGGCAACCGGTCGGACTGGGCCGCCGACCCGTTTGAGCCGGTCGAGCGGTCGGGGCGGCTCTTCGGCCGGGGCGCCGCAGACGACAAAGCCGGCATTGCGCTGCACCTGGCGGCGATCCAGGCACTGGGGGAGGAGTTGGCAGTCAACGTCACGGTGCTGGTGGAGGGCGAGGAGGAGATCGGGTCGCCGACGCTGGCCGAGTTTCTCACCACGCACCTGGATCGGCTACGCGCCGAGGTGCTCGTCCTGGCCGACTCCACGAACTGGACGGTCGACATCCCGGCGCTGACGACCTCGCTGCGTGGCGGAGCGATGGTCACAGTGGAGGTGCGCACGCTGCACCACGCCCTCCACAGCGGGATGTACGGCGGCGCGGTCCCTGACGCGCTGATGGTCCTCGCCCGCTTGCTCGCGAGCCTGCACGACGACGACGGCAACGTCAGCGTCGCCGGCCTGCGCGGCGCCGGCCTGCTCGACGCCGGCCTGCACGACGCCGGCCTGCACGGTGACGACACCAGCGGCCCGAAGCTGAGCGAGGGACGGCTCCGCGCTGACGCCGGCCTGCTCGACGGCGTACGCCTGATCGGCACCGGTGGCCTGACCAGCCGGCTCTGGACACGGCCCGCCCTCACCGTTGTCGGGATCGACGCTCCGTCGGTGGCCGGCGCGAGCAACACGCTGCTGCCCATGGCCCGGGCCAGGATTGCGCTGCGGGTCGCCCCCGGCGACGACGCGGTGGCCGCCCGCGACGCGCTGACCGCACACCTGCACGAGCACGCGCCGTGGGGAGCGCAGGTGACGGTGACTGCCGGCGGGATCGCGGCCGCCTACCGGGCACCGGCCGGCGGGCCGGCAGCCGCTGCCGCTCGCTTCGCGTTCGAGCGGGCCTGGGGCGTGCCCTCGGTCGACATCGGCGTTGGCGGCTCCATCCCTTTCGTGGCTGCTTTCGCCGACGCGATGCCGGAGGCCGAGGTGCTCATCACCGGGGTGGAGGATCCGGACTCCCGGGCGCACGGCGCAGACGAGAGCCTGCACCTGGCGATGTTCGAGCGGGCGTGCGTCGCCGAGGCGCTGCTGCTCGACCGGCTCGGCACCACCTGGACCGTCCGCGCTTGAGCCGGCCGGCACGGGCCGGGCGCCGGCGCCTCGCCTCGCATCGTCGGGGCCAGACCGGGTCGCCGGCGTCCCGCCGGCCGGCTCATCACCGGCGACCGGGACACTGAGGTGTGAAAACTGTCGGCGCCCAGCCCATCCGAGCCACCGCCGGGCCGCGGTCACCGGCGCCGGCCTGGCTGCTGGTCGCCGCGGTCATGCTGGCCGCGCTCAACCTGCGTACCGCCGTCACGAGCGTCGGACCGCTGCTGGACGAGCTGGAACGCGGTATCGGCCTGTCGAGCGCGCTCGCCGGCCTGCTGACCACCATGCCGGTGCTCGCCTTCGCCGGTCTGGGCTGGGTGACGCCGGCCATCGCCGCCCGGTTCGGTGCCCAGCGGGTACTGACCGGTGCACTGGTGATGATGACCGCCGGCCTCGTCCTGCGGGCGCTCGCTGGATCGGCGTGGCTGTTCCTGGCGATGAGCGTGCCGGCGCTGGCCGGTGGCGCCATGGGCAACGTCCTGCTGCCGGTGATGGTCAAGCGGCACTTCCCGGGGCGGGTCGGCCCGATGACGGCGGCCTACACGACGTCGCTCGCGGTCGGCACGACACTGGCCGCTGGCCTCACCGTGCCCATCGCCTCGGTCCGCGGCGGGCTGGACTGGCGCCTCGGCCTCGGCTCGTGGGCGGTGCTGTCGGCCGTAGCCGCGCTGCTCTGGCTGCTGATGCCGCACCGGTCGGAGCGCGCCCACGCCAGCGGCGGCTTCACGCACGGCCGGGAGCTGTTCACCAGCCCTACGGCGTGGGCCCTGGCGCTGTTCTTCGGCGCGCAGTCGATGCAGGCCTATATCTCCCTGGGCTGGTTCGCACTGTTCTTCCGCGAGCGGGCGGCGTTCTCCCCGGCCCGCGCCGGCCTGCTGGTCGCGGTGATGGCGTCGATGTCGATCCCGGTGTCGATGGTGGTGCCCTACCTCGCCGCCCGACTGCGCTCCCAGCGCCCGATCGTCGCGGCGTGCCTGGCCTGCTATGTCGTGGCGTACTCCGGCATGCTGACCGCGCCTCGTGCCGGCGCCTGGCTGTGGGCGGTCCTGGCCGGCCTGGGCGCCGGCGCGTTCCCGCTGGCCCTGACGTTGATCGGCCTGCGCAGCCGCACCCCACAGACCACGACGGCGCTGTCGGCGTTCGCGCAGAGCATCGGATACGTGGTCGCGGGGACCGGACCACTGCTTGTCGGGGTGCTGCACGGTCACACCGGCGGCTGGACCGGCCCGTTCGTCGTGCTGTTCGCTGACCTCGGCCTGTTCGCGATCAGCGGCTGGTACGTCTCCCGCCCGCGCTACGTCGACGACGATCTGGCGACCGTGTGAGCCCGTCGTTCGACACTTAGTTGAGTCGCGCCCAGGAAGACCTTCTGGTCGGCTGGGACTTCACGACCCTCGCCGCCCGCATGCGCGAGGACAAGCCGTGCTGGAATCACCGGCGGGGGAGAGCTGCTGTCCGACCTGACCGGCTTGCCGGCCGACACCCGGGCCACCGAGCGGTACGCCCCCAACGTGCCCTTGGCTCGCGCGGTGCTTGAACCGCGGCGAATCGCTGTGGACCGAGTCAATGACGACGCGCAACTGCCCACCGCGGGCCTACGCCGGCTCGGACCTGGCAGGTGTGGGCGTTGTTCGGTGAGCCGTTGCGACAGACGCGCTGGCTCGAGGCGGCGGGGGGCGCGCGTACCTCAGGTCGAAGTTCCAGCGGGGGTCACGCGCCTGCCGATCGGCTGGCTGACTTCGTCGTGCCGGGCACCCATTGCCCGCCCTTCGCTGTCGTACGCTGCCGTGGGTGAAGCCCAACGGTAGGTGGACACACGAGTCTTGGAGCGAGGCAGCACATGACCACACTGGATAACCGGCCGAACACGGCGCTGCTCGTCATCGACGTGCAGAACGGCGTGGTTGAGGGAGCTCACGAACGCGATGCGGTCGTCGCCAACGTCGGCGGCCTGGTCGAGAAGGCTCGACGGGATCGCGTCCCCGTCGTCTGGGTCCAGCACTCCGACGCCCAGCTGGCAACGGGCAGTGATGACTGGCGGATCGTCCCCGAGCTCACTCCGGGCGACGCCGAGCCGCTTGTCGCGAAAAGCTATGGCGACTCCTTCGAGGACACCAACCTCGAGAATGTGCTATCCGGTCTCGGTGTCGGGCGAGTCGTCGTTGTCGGCGCACAGACCGATGCGTGCGTCCGCTCGACGCTGCACGGCGCATTTGCCAGGGGCTACGACACGACCCTGGTCAGCGACGCCCACACGACGGAGGACCAGACGGCATGGGGGGCGCCACCGCCGGCTCAGGTCATCGCTCACACGAACTTGTACTGGACCTACCAGACGGCGCCGGGGCGGACGGCTGGGACAGTCGAGACCAAGGACGTCGACTTCGGCGGGACAACCTCAGCAGGTGCGACGCAAAGCGCACCCTGAGGTATGTGTCCCTACGGCCGCGCCGTCACGGCGTGTCCGGTCCTAGCAATGTGTCAACCAGGGATTCGCCGACGAACTGGCCGTAACGTGCAGCGGACCAGCCGCGGCACACCACGAGCAATCGGTAGAGGTCCGGTGAGCTGTAGATCCACATGATCTCAGCGACTTCCTCGACTGAGCGGCCGGCGCGCAGTCGGGTCTTGCCGGCCAATGTTCGGGCTACCTGCGTCATCCTGGCCAGCCGGGCGGTTTCGAGCTCGGCTCGTAGCTCGGTTAAAGCGCCGTCGGTCTCGGCGGCGGCGGCCAGAAGCAGCAGTAGCGGGGCGACCCGCGGCGAAACTTCGGTGGTGAGCGTGCCGAGTCCGCGCAGCATCCGGCGCGGATCGGTTTCGGCCGCCTGCATCGCGTCTGACCGTTCCTCGGCAGGGATGGGTCCGGCGCCGGCGAGGGCGTCCTGGCACATCACGCGCAACAGCCCGGCCTTGCCGCCGAAGGTTTTGTAGATCGTGTCGGCCGATGCCCCGGCGTCCGCGGCAATCGATGCGATCGTCGTGGTGGTGTAGCCGTCGCGCAGAAATCGGTGCAGCGCGGCGTCGATGATGGCAGCGCGGGTGCGGCGCGCCTGATCGCGCCGTCGGCTGCCGTCGTACGGCCGCGGCTTGACAGCCTTCACGGTTGACTCCATAGCAATAGAACGAATCCAGTACGCTGGATTAGATTAGTTCGCCAACCTGGTCGGCGGCAACCGTCTCCCTCGCTGCCGATCCTGCATCGGAGGGTCATGTCCGAGCTTGGGCGCATACCGGAGCCGACCGAGGTCGTTGAGCGGCTGCGTGACGTCTCCAACGCGCACGATGTCGAGGGCATCGTGGCCTGCTTCGCGGCCGATTACCGCAACGAAACCCCACTGCATCCCGCGCGCGGCTTCGTCGGTCGGGAGCAGGTGCGCCGGAACTGGCGGGAGATCCTGGCGGCGATACCGGACATATCCACGGGGATCGTCGCGTCCATTGCCGACGGCGACACCGTGTGGTCTGAGTGGGAGCACCGCGGCACCCGTCCGGACGGCTCGGCGCATCTCATGCGCGGGGTGATCGTCTTCGGCGTTCGAGATGGGGTCATCGCGACGGCGCGCTTCTTTCTCGAGCCGGTCGAGGACGCCGGCGGCGGCATCGACGCCGCGGTTCAGCGACTCGTCGGCCGAGGGAAGATCGGCCTAGAACAGACCGGCCTAGAAAAGATCGGCCTAGGAAAGATCGGCATAGAGAAAACATGACGGGCCGGGTGCTGGTTGCCGGCGGTACGGGTCGGCTGGGCACGCTGGTGGTCCGTGGCCTAGCTGGCCGCCAGCTCGACGTGCGGGTGATGACGCGCGACCTGCAACGCGCGGCACATCTGGCTGGCGACCACGTCGAGGTGGTCCTGGGCGACGTTCGCGACCCAGCCAGCGCCGCGGCGGCCGTTGCCGGCGTGGATGTCGTGGTGTCGGCCGTACACGGCTTCGCTGGACCAGGCGGCGTGGCGCCCTCGTCGGTGGACCGGGACGGCAACATTCACCTGATCGAAGCCGCCCGAGCCGCCGGCGCCGACATGGTGCTCATGTCCATCGTCGGCGCGGCGCCGGACAGCCCCTTCGAGCTGTTTCGGATGAAGCAGGCCGCTGAGGCCGCACTCGCCGCCAGTGCCGTTCCGACCACGATCGTGCGGGCGACAGCGTTTGTCGAGCTCTGGATCGAGCTATTGCGACGCACGGCCGGCCGGTCCAACCGACCCTTGGTGTTCGGTCGCGGACAGAACCCGATCAATTTCGTCTCCGTGCGCGATGTCGGCGCGCTCGTTGAACGCGCTGTCACCAATGCGACGACCCGCGGCCGCACACTGGAGATCGGCGGACCGGACAACCTCACTCTCAACCAGCTGGCCCGCCTGGTCAGTGCGACCCGAGGCGGCCCGAGGAAGCCCCGACACGTGCCGCGGACAGCACTGCACGTCATGGCCGCCACCGCCGGGCGCGTGCGCCCCGAGCTGGGCCGACAAGCGCGAGCGGCCCTGGCGATGGACCAGCATGACATGACCTTCGATGGCGGCTCGGCACGTGTCCGGTTCCCCGAACTACCCTGTACCTCGGCTGCGGAACTCCTGCGCTGACGGCGATCCAGCGCCCGGTCACCAGTCCGAGGACCTCACCCTCGCTCGCCGAGGCCTTGCCCGGAAGTCCGTTATCCGGGCTGGCCACTCAGCGGTCGCGGAGCAGCAGCCTCGTCCAGGCGTCGGTGAGCCAGTCAGCGAACTGTTGAGAAGTCCAGCCTCGTTCGCGAACGAGCAGGTCCCAGTACTCGGCGGCGTTCATGCTCCAGATGATGTCGGCTACTTGGTCGTTGTCGAGGTCGTCACGTAGTTGGCCGGTGCTGCGCAGGTCGGCGGCGAATGCGCGCATGTTCGCGGCGCGGCGCCCGGCGATCTCCGCCCACAGGGCGGCGCAGTCGGTGTCGGTGGCGGCGGCGTCGCGCAGCGCGAGGAATACCGGTGCCATGCGTCGCTGGATGGCGGTGATGGCGTGGGCGTAGATGGTGATCTTGGCGATCGCCGTGTCGGCAGCGGCGATGCGCACGACGTAGTCGCGCTGGTCGGCAGGCACGGCCTGCTCGGTTCCGGAGATCGCGGTCTCGACGAGCTCGCGCAAGAGTGCCGGTTTGCGCCCGACTGTTGCATAGATGGTGTCGGGAAAGACCCGCGCGTGTGCGGCAATGTCGGCGATGGTCGTCGCGCCGTAGCCGTTGCGAACTGTGTGTGCGCCAGCCCGACGGCCGGCTGCGTTACATCGACGTCTGGGCATCCGAAGACGCCTGCAACCGGGCGTTTGAGGAACGGATCCACCCCGCCGTCGATGCCGCCTTCGGTGGCAACCGGCCGGCAAGCGAACCCGAGGTGAACCACCTCGACGTCCTGCACGCCAGCGGTGCCCTGCTCGAGGCGAGCCGGGCATGAACGCGGCTCGCGGCGGCTGCTCATGATGATGTCGGTGCAGCTCAACGGGCAAGCTCGAAATGCCACACGATCAGGTGTGGCGTGTCGCGGTATGCGGCGTTGGTGGCGGCCGGCGCCCACTGGTGCAGGGTCCAGATGTCCGGCGGGACGGCTGACGGGAGATGTGGCGGGAGGGGCGGTCCGGAGGACTGGCCGGTTGCGTCGACGAAATCGGCGCCACTGACGGGCTCCTCACATCGCCGGACCTGCAGCCCCAGCGCCAGGGCTGCCCGCAGGTACTCACTCGTGGAGTGGATCCAGTTCGGCAGATAGCCGGGGCGGCCGTCCGGGCCGGCTTTCACCAGTGGGTATCGACGCGCGCCCGGCATCAGTCCGCGCGCGTCGGAGATGACCAGGTGCCCGCCGGGTCGCAGGATGCGGGCAGATTCGGTCAGTGCCGCGCCGAGGTCCGGGATGTGGGTGAGGGCCAGGCCGCAGACCACCACGTCGGCGTGCCCGTCCGGGACAGGGAGGTTGTGCAGGTCACCGACGTGAAAGCTGCCCCGGGGAACCTTGGTCCGGGCCATGTCGAGCATCCGGGGCGAGCTGTCCACCCCGATCACCTGATGGCCGAGCTCGGCGAGATGTGCAGCATGGCGACCCGTGCCGCAGGCCACGTCGACCGCCGTGCCGACCGGCAGGTCGTCGAGGATCTCCCAGACGATCGGTTGCTCGGTGTCGATCATCGCGTTGCCTGGGTCGTCGTAGGACGACGCCCAGCCGTCGTAGCCGTCGGCCGCGCTGATCGGTGCCGCAAAGCCGCCTGGCCCCAGCTCGTCGGCGCGGTCCAGCAGGTCACGGATCTCGGCGATGCGGGCCAGGGTGAACTCCCGGTCGTACTCGCCGGCGAAGGCACGGAACAGCGAAACGCCTTCCAGGCCCAGCAGGTAGCCCAGCGGATGCTGGTAGATCGGCGGTTCGCGGGGCACAGCGGAGGTCATGGGTGCTTTCAGGTGCGGGCATAGCTGCGGGCGAGGGCGGCGAAGCCGTCATCCAAGCTGACCCGCGGGGACCAGGACAGCGCTTTACGGGTGCGCCGCTGGTCGAACCAGTGCGCGGTGCCGAGCTGCTCGGCGAGGAAGCGGGTCATGGGTGGGGTTCCCGGTCGGCGCAGGGCCGCCCAGGCCCGTTCGATGCCGGCGCCGGCCAGTGTCGCCACCGGGTACGGCAGGTGGATGGTGGGGCCGGGCACGCCGGCGGCCCAGCACACTCGGGACAGGATCTCGCCGACCGGGCGCGGCTCGCCGTTGGTGACGACGAGCGCCTCGCCGTGCACCGGCGCGTCGAGCGCAGCGACCAGGGCGTCGACGGCGTTGTCGAGGTAGGTCGTGTCGACAAGTGCCGCGCCGGCCCCGATCAGCGGGAGCCGGCCGGCGACGGCCCGGGCGACGATGCGCTCGACGAGCTGAGTGTCGCCGGGGCCCCACACCAGGTGTGGCCGGATCGCGACGACCGCCAGGGCGGGCCCGTCAGCGCCCAGCGCCTCGATCTCGGCCAGCGCCTTGGAGCGGGCGTAGTTGCCGCGGGCGTGGCCAGGGTCGGCCGGCTCGGCATCGACCCCGACCAGGGGGCGGCCGGTGTGCGCGACGGCCGGCGACGACACGTGCACGAGGCGGGACACCCCGCCGGCGCGGCAGGCGGCAACCACCGCCCTGGTCCCGTCGACGTTGGTCCGCTGGTAGTCGGCCCAGCGGCCCACCACGTCGACCTTGGCAGCGAGGTGCACGACGGCGTCGTGGCCGTCGACGGCGGCGCCGACCGCGGAGGTGACGTCACCCAGCACCTCGTCGCAGGGCAGCCCGGACGGCCGTCGCTGCAGCACCGTCACCACATCACCGCGCGCGATCAGCGCCTGCGCCGTGCCGCGGCCCAGCAGGCCACTCGCCCCGGTGACCAGCACCCTCATACTCGGGCGCCCGCCAGCACCTGCGCCGCCCATGCGGCTACCCGCCGCCGGTCCACCTTGGAGGCGTGGCGGATGTCGACCGGGAGGTCGGCGGCCAGCAGCACCGCCGCCACGTCGACGCCGGCCACGGTCCGCACCGCGTCGGTGAGTGGCAGGCCCGCCAGGGCCGAGCGCGACGCCGTCTCCGGGACGACCACGACGACCACCTGCTGCGTCCCGTGTGGTCCCACCCCCACGACGGCAGCCGAGCGCACCTCGTCGAGGGACTCGACTCGCTGCTCGACCCCGACCGGCGTCACTACGCCGGCCGCCGTCGTCGCCACGTGGGCCAGCCGGCCCTCGACCCACAGTCGGCCCTGCTCATCGAGATGCCCCACGTCGCCGGTGCGGTGCCAGCCAGCATCCCTACCGCTCGCCTGCTGTGTCGCCCACAGCCCGTCATAGGTGTCTTTGACGTGCGCACCGCGTACGCAGATCTCGCCGGTCACGCCGGCGCAACCTGACAGGGGCCCGCTGGCCTCGCCGAGGCCTGACAGGGCGCTGATCGCGACCTCGACACCGGCCAGCGCAGGCCCCACGCATACGCCGTTGCCGGCGCCCGCGGCCTCGATCTGGGCCAGCGAGATGTCAGTCACGGGCAGTGCTTCGGTCATGCCGTACGGCGTATGGAGCTCCGCTGCCGGCAGCAGCGCCGCCAGCGACCGCAAGACGGTGAGCGGGACCGGCGCGCCGGCCGACATCAGCAGGCGTACGCGACCCAGAGCGGCCCGCTGCTGGGCACTGAGGGACGCCGCGGTTGCGACGACGCCCCGCAGCGCGGCCGGGGAGGCGAACACCACCGTGCCGCCGGCGGCGAGCACCGCATCGGCCAGCGCGGGCGCGGTCAGGCTTGCCGGAGCGGTCACGTCGATGTCGGGGGCTACCGAGCCGATGCCCAGGCCAGGTCCCAGCAGGGCGAACGGCGCAAAGGCGGCGACCAGCGTGTCGTCGGCGGTCAGCGAGTACGTGGATCGGACGAGCTCCAGTTGGGCCTGCACCTGGCGGTGCCGGTAGACGACGCCCTTGGCCGGGCCGGTTGCTCCGGAGGTGAACACAACGGCGCACAGGTCGTCGCCGTGGGGAGCCGGCGGCGCCGGCCGGGTGCGGCCCAGCCGGGCGAGGTCGACCAGGCCGGCGGCGGCGCCCAGGACCCGCATCCCCGCGGAGCCGATGGGGCCGGCGGCGAAGCGAGTCCCCGGCAGCCGCATCGCCCGAGCCGCAGCCAGCCCCTGCGCGGTGCCGATCAGGTGGTCGATCCGGGCGCCGCGCAGCGCCCGCCCCATGCCGCGGATGCCGAGCCCTTTGTCAGCTACGACGATGCAGGCACCGGCTCGCCAGAGGGCGTAGACCGCCGCGGTGAGGTCGGCCGAGGGTGGCACGAGGAGAGCCACCCGGTCGCCGGGGGCCACCCCGGAGGCGGCCAGGCCGGCGGCAAGCTCGCTGACCCGCCGGCCCAGTAGGTCCCAGCTGACGCTGGCACCCCCCACTTCGACCACAGCGGGACGGCGGTCGCCGGCCCTAGCCTCCAGCGCGGCCCACAGCGGCCGGCCGCCGGCCGCCGGCCGATCCGGCAGGTCGGCGACGGACGGCGCCGGCCGGCCGAGGTCGGACACCCAGGAAGCGACCGCCGTCACGTACTGCGGCGCATCCTCGCCCACCAAGTGACCCGCGCCCTCGTACCGGTGCAGGTCAGCAGCCGGCAGCCGGTCGAGCAGGTCGCGCAGATGGGCGGTCGTGAACACCGGGTCGCGCGGCCCCCACAGGATCAGCGCCGGCACGTCCAGCGAGCCGACGCCGGCGGCGACCTCGGCGAGCGCGGCCGCACTCGGGTGGTCGGCCGATAGGGGGATGTCGGCTACGAAGTCGCCGACGGCCCGGCGCCGCCCGGCCGAGCGGTAGGGCGCCGCGAAGGCGGCCCGGACCGCGCGCGGCAGCGCCGGCCGGGACAGCGCCGTTGCCGCGCGGACGAAGCCCGGCGTACGCACACACACCGCGTCGCGCAGCGCCGGTTGACTTACCAGCCGAATCAAGGCGGGCGGGGCTGCCCCGGAAGGCTGGTGCACCGCGGTATTGAGCAGGACCACGCCGCGAAGCTGGTCGCGGTGGCCGAGCGCCCAGCCCAGCGAGATCGCGCCGCCCCAGTCGTGTCCGACAGTGACGACCGGTCCGGTGATGCCCATTGTGGCGGTGAGCCGGCCCAGGTCGTCGACCCGCTCGGCAAAGGAGCGGGCGTCGCTGATCCGCTCCGAGTAGCCCATGCCGAGCTGGTCGGGAGCCACGACCCGCCAGCCCGCCGGTGGCTCGGCGAGGAGGCGACGCCACAGGTAGGACCAGGTGGGGTTGCCATGCACGCACAGCAGCGTGCCGACGGGCGCGGTCCCGCCGGAGTCCAGCACGTGCCAGGTGCGCTCCCTGCCGCCGGCGTCAGCGACAAGGACCGCGCGGGACCAGGCCGGATCCAGCCCGGGAAGGCCGTGGGGAGGAGCCGTCACCACCGAATCTCGGTGCAGGAGGCATTGAGACCGGAGCCGATGCCCATGAGCAGCACCCGGTCACCGGCTTCCAGCGAGTCGACCTCTGTGGCCAACGTGAAGGGCACCGACGCCGGGCCGATGTTGCCGCGGGTGGGGAAGGTCCGCGGCACGCGTAGCGGGTCGATCCCGAGCTTGCGGCAGATGGCGGCTGTATGTACCTGGGAGATCTGGTGGATGACGTACCGGTCCATGCCCTGCGCCCAGTCGAACTCCGTCGCCGCGTCCTGCCAGAGGGCGGCCGACAGCTCCAGGCCGGCGCTGAGCAGCCCGGTGGCGTTGGTGCGCATCATCTCGATGTCGCCGACGCAGAGCTCGTGGTGCTCGGTGGCCGCCCGCGTGACCCCGCCGATGATGCGGTGCCCCTCGGGGTGCCGGTCGGCCCGGCCCAGCACCATCGCCGCCGCCCCCGAGCCCAGGGTGAGAGTGGCGAACTCGGCCATCACGTCCTGAGCGGTGACGTCGGGCCGGGACAGCCGGGCGATGGTCCGCTCCTGCACCGGGCGCGCGTCCTCGCCGTTGACCACCAACGCGTAGTCGACCTGCCCGGTGTCGATCAGCGCGCCCGCGAGCTGGATGCCGTTGACGAAGCCCAGGCAGGCGTTGGTCACGTCGAAGTTCTGGCACGACGACGGCAGACCCAGGGCGTGATGCACCGCGACCGCCGACGACGGCTCCAGGTGCGCCCGGCTCACCGACGTGTTGATCATGAGACCAACCTGCGCGGGGTCGACGCCGGCCTCGGCCAGCGCCTTGGCGCCGGCCATTGCCGCGCCGTCGGTGTAGCTCACGCCCGGCGACCACCACCGGCGCTCCCGGATGCCGGCCAGCCGTTCCATCAGCCCCGCCCGCAACCCCACCCGCTCATAGGTGGCGGACAGCCGCTCATCGAGCTCCGCCGAGGTAACGACCTGCGGCGCGTCGACAGCGCAGACGGTCAGCGCGGCGGAGTTGACGCAGCGGTACGTCGCGTTGCCGGTCATATGCTCCCCCTCCAGCGGGGAGGCCGGTCTGCCTACCGCGCGACGTGTCCGAGCAGGGCGCGCGTGGTCGCCCCGTCGGCCAGTGTTTCACGCGGCCGGCGATCCGGCCCGCCTGCGGATGTCAGTCGGTACGCCAGCCGAGCTTGATCAGCATGTTCTTGGCGTCCTCTGACTGCTCCGGCGCGCACGTCACGTCGTAGCGGCCCGCGACGACCTGGCTGCGCGAGGTGAAGTCGCGCCGGCCGCCGGCCGCGCGGTACGACACGAGCCCGAACACCAGGCCGAACAGCGCGCCGGTGAGCGTGGCGACCACGATCAGCCCCAAGCCGTTGCCCTTGCCGCCGCCGAAGACGCTCAGCAGCAGGCCGACGAGCAGCCCGAACCAGGCGCCGCTGCTGGCGCCGGCCGCCGCAACCCGACCGGTGGTGAGCCGCCCGGTCACGTTCTCGACCAGCCGCAGCTCCGAGCCGATGATCGCCACGTGCTCGACCGGGAACTTGTTGTCGGACAAGAAGTCCACCGCCTGCTGCGCCTTGGCGTACGTCGGGTATGAGCCGACGACCGGCCCGTTGACGCCCGACTCAGGGCCGGGTTCCACGCCCATCTTCTGCATGCTCATGCGTCGCTCCCTGAGGTCTCCGCAAAACGGTACGCCCGGGGCGCTCGTGGCGTTCCCCGCGACGCAAGGCGGCTCACTGGGCGGATACCGTCGGGTCGTGGCAGGAGGCAGGCATCGGCTCGACGTCAGCGTCGTCCAGGTGCTGGGCAGCGCCCTCGCCGCCGTGACGGCGGCAGTCGTCGCTTCTTTCGTAGGCGTGGCGGGCACCGTGGCCGGCGCCGCGGTGATGAGTGTCGTGGCCACCATTGGTACCGCGATGTACACCCACTCACTCGACCAGGCCCGAGACCGCCTGCGGGCCGTGCAGGCTGCCCAGCTGGCCAGCCGCCGGGCCCTCGCCGGCCCTACCGGGGCCACGCTTGCCGAAGGGCCGAGCACGGTCGGGGCAGCCGATCAGAGCGCCCGCGGCTCGACGGCGGTCCGGGGCGCCGACTCGCCCTGGGCGTCGGGGGCGGTCGCGGCTGCCGCGGTCGCCGTGTTCCTGCTATCCATGGGGGCTGTCAGCGGTTTCGAGCTCCTTGCGGGGCGCCCGATCAGCTCGCTGCTGGGCCACCACGGCGGCTCGGGCACCACCATCGGCCGCGTGATCGACGGGTCGGCCGGGAAGCGGCCACCCGCCCTGCCCACCGCCTCGCCGCGGCCGGGCCCCAGCCGCGCTCCGACGCCCAGCGCAGTGCCCTCGGAGCCGGCGCCCAGCGCCCAGCCGTCCCCGAGCCCGTCACCGCCGGGCCAGCCGTCGTCCTCGCCGCGACCGTCGGCCTCGCCGTCCTCGCCGTCCTCGTCGTCCTGACCGGCCCGATGCCCGACCCGCCCTTCATCCCGGCCGCCGAGCTGGCCGGCGCGTTCTACTCCGAGGTGGTCCAGCCCTTGATCGGCGGCGACCCGCACTCCGCCGCGCTGCTCGGCTGGGGCTCCGACGTCCTGGGCTACGACACCGCCCGGTCGACCGACCACGGTTGGGGACCGCGGCTGCTGGTCTTCGTCGACGACCCGAGGACCGTCGGGGCGGTGCAGCAGCAGGTCGATGCCGGCCTGCCGGAGCGCTTCCGCGGGTGGCCGGTGCGCTTCGGCTGGGACGCCGTCCCGGTCCAGTCCCACGTCACCGTGACGACCCTGCCCGGCTGGCTGGTCGAGCACCTCGGGTTTGACGCCACTGCCGGCGTCGCGACGCTGGACTGGCTGCTCACCCCGCAGCAGCGGCTGCTGGGCGTGGTTGCCGGTGCGGTCCACGCCGACGACTCCGGTCGGCTGG
>JAABUK010004921.1_pt1 | contig 21312 bp, 10 predicted proteins | sample 5559141 | NCBI WGS metagenome assembly JAABUK01 (sample SAMN10711869, study PRJNA513367) | rock metagenome | isolation source: Antarctica rocks | place: Antarctica: Victoria Land, Pudding Butte nord | collected 2016-01-03
ATTACAAAAATTTGACGGGTGGTATTGCGGCGCTTCATGTCGGATCGCGCACGCAGCTTTGAAATATTCGGTTCGATTACAATGCTGATGCAAGAACGAGCTTTGTAATCATAAACGTAGCCCGGGTGCTCGTGTTCCATTACTTCGCGCGCGGTTGTCGGGGCTGTTGCGTGAAATTCAGAACACGTATGCTTCCGGGCTACGTTTATTTTTGCTACAAGGTTTTTCTACTATATTTAACACGCGCGTTTCAAGGCGGCATTTCTTTTTCTTCACGTTTGCCTGCCGCGATTTCCTTTGCATTCCATAGCTCTTCGTTCACGCAATCTGCTATTATCCGCAAGCAATTTTCTATTTCAACCGAACTGTAAAATTCCGCTTCGCACGCGCAATGAAGCACAAGCTATTCGGCCTGCTGCGCCGCATCATTATTTTATTACTTGTCGTGTGGACGGTCGTCTCGCTCGTGACGGTGCTGATCGAGCTTGTGCCGGGCGATCCGGCGACGGCCATCTTGGGCGAAGCGGCGACGCCCGAGCAAATCGCAGACTTTCGCCACCAACACGGCCTTGACCGCCCGCCCTTCTTTTTTTCATTTCCAAGCGACGCGCAAAACACACGCCATTTCGAGTGGCACGGCTGGGATAATCGTTACACGGAATACTGGCGCGGGCTTTTGCGCGGCGATATGGGCACGTCCTTTCGCACGGATGAGCCTATCAGGAAAATAATTTTTGGGCGGTATACGGCGACGATAGAATTAGCTATTGCCGCGCTTTTGATTGCAGTAGTGATCGCCATTCCGCTTGGCGTCGTAGCAGGCACAAATCAAGGCACTTGGATCGACAGTCTTTCATCTGTGGTCGCACTTTTGGGCATAAGCCTTCCGAGCTTTGTGATAGGGCCGCTGCTCGTTTATGTGTTTGCCGTCAAGCTAAGATGGTTCGCGGCAGAAGGGCGTGATTATTGGGAAGACATTGTTTTGCCCGCCGTCACTTTGGGCGCGGCGCTTTCCGCAATTCTGACGCGCATGGTCAGGTCGAGCGTGATCGAAGAAATGGGCGAAGACTATGTCCGCACGGCGCGCGCCAAAGGCTTGAGTGAATCGAAAGTCGTTTACAAACACGTGCTGAAAAACGGCTTGATTCCCGTCGTCACAATCTTGGGCTTGCAACTCGGCGTGCTGCTGGCGGGCGCAATTATCACCGAAAAAATTTTTAACTGGCCGGGCATCGGCTTGCTGCTCATCGACGATGGTATCGGCAAACGCGACTATCGCCTTGTGCAAGGCTGCGTCCTCGTCATCAGCGTCACATACATTATCGCCAACACGCTGACAGACATACTTTATCGCCGACTCGACCCGCGTATCAGAGTGTCTTAAGATTTTAGACTTACGATGAGGATTAGCCACAGAGACCGGAGAGGCACAGAGATTAGGAAAGGGTAGTAAGAGACGTTTTCCTTCATACGTTTCTCTTTTTATATTTGTGTTGCTCTGTGTCTCTGTGACTCTGTGGCAAGTTTTCTTTGGTGCTCTTGAATTAAAGCATGTGAGTCCAAGTTTTCAAATCGGAAATCGGTAATCCAAAATCGCAAATACCGTATGAATCGTTTAGCCGTTTTCGGACTTGTTATTGTCGGCGCGCTCATCATCGTCGCTGTTTTCGCGCCCTTCATTGCGACGCAGGATGTGGCGACGACGAACCTTGCGATTCGTTATCTGCCGCCTTCGAGCGCGCACTGGTTCGGGACGGATGCGACGGGACGGGATGTGTTCGCGCGCGTGGTTTACGGAGCGCGTATTTCTCTGCGCGTAGGGCTGACGGTTGTCGCTGTGTCGGCGATTATCGGGACAATATGCGGCGCGCTCGCAGGCTACTACGGCGGGTGGGTGGATCGCATCGTGTCCGGTTACGTGTTCAATGTGTTCCTTGCGTTTCCCGGTTTGCTGCTGGCGATTGCGCTGGTGGCATTTCTCGGCGCAGGAATCAACAAATTGATTTTCGCTTTGTGCTTGATCGGCTGGGTCGGTTATGCGCGGCTGATTCGCGGCCAAGTGCTGAAGGTGCGCGAGCGCGATTTCGTGCAGGCGGCGCGCGCGCTCGGCGCAAAGGATATGCGCATACTTTTTCGGCACATTCTGCCGAATGCAATTCAGCCTTTGATTGTGCAGGCGAGCTTAGGGATGGCGGGCGCGGTGCTGTCGGAAGCGGCGCTTTCTTTTCTGGGACTCGGCGTGCCGCCGCCCGCGCCTTCGTGGGGCGTGATGATAGAAGAAGCGCGCGGGCTTGAAACGCTGCAGTTCGCTCCGCACGCACTTATCTTTCCGGGTCTGGCGATTGCTCTCACCGTCCTTGCGTTCAATTTCATCGGCGACGGATTGCGCGAATACTTAGACCCGCGCCAACGCAAACGTTAAAGCGCATGTCTTCCATCATTACGACAAACGACGCTGCAATAATCAAGGCCGAAGCATTGCACAGCGAGCAGTTGAATCAGGTAGAGATTGCCGTTTCCGTCAATCATCTCTCGAAGACTTATCCGACGCCGCTCTTACGCCTCAAACGTTTTTTCCGCCGCCCGATAAAGCCGCCTGTCGAAGCATTGCGCGACGTTACCTTTGACATTCGTGCGGGCGAAATTTTCGGGCTGATCGGACGCAACGGCGCTGGTAAAACTACGCTCACCAAAATCATCGCCACGCTTGTGCAGCCGACTGAAGGTAGTGTAGCGGTTAAGGATTATGACAGCGTGCGCGACGAAGAAGCGGTGCGCCGCAACATCGGGCTGGCGACAGCCGAAGAGCGTAGCTTTTACTGGCGTTTGTCGGCTGAACAGAACTTGCTTTTTTTCGCGCGGCTCTACGGTCTGAGTGATCGTGCCGCGCGCACGCGCATCGCCGAACTTTTCGATATTTTTCAATTGCAGGAATTGGCGCGCCGCCGCTTCGGTGAGCTTTCGACCGGCAACAAACAGCGTCTTGCCGTCGCGCGCGCGATGCTCGCAGAGCCGCCCGTGCTGCTTTTGGACGAACCGACGCGCTCGCTCGATCCGCTGGCCGCCGCGAATCTGCGCAACGTTATCAGTTCACTCGCGCAGCAAAATCCGCCCGTCTCGATTCTCTTAACGTCGCACAATCTACATGAAGTCGAAGAACTGTGCAGCCGCATTGCGGTTATTAGTCGCGGCAGAATTCGCGCGATTGATTCGCCGCAAAATCTGCGCACGCTGAATCAAAGCAGAGAGCGTGTGAGAATCACTGTGCGCATTGCGTTGTCTGAAAATCTTCGCCGCGCTTTGGCAAACGAGCTTGATGGCCTTGAAATCAGCGACGGTCAGAGTGATTCTGTTGTCTTCGCTTTTCTACATGATAACGGCGACGGGCGGCTCGATCAGGCGTTGCGCTTAGTACATGAATATGGCGGTGTCGTGATGAATGTCGAGACAACACGCGCGACGCTGCTCGATGTGCTGGAAAGCTACGAGCGAGAAGACAACAGCAAAGAGGAAGCGGCGCAAAGATGAAGGCCGTTATAATGTTGTTGCGGCGGGTGCGCGCTTTTGTCGTGCGCGACTTTCAATTGGCGATCAGCTATCGCCTGGAGTTTTTTCTGCGCATGTTGACGATACTACTTGTCGTCACCACATTCTTTTTCATTTCGCAAATTTTCACAGGACAGGCGGGAGTGCAGTTTACGCAGTGGCGCAATCCGCTCGCCGCATGGATTACGGGACTCGCCGTGCTGAACTATTTTATGACCGGCTTTTCGAGTCTCGCCAATGCGATTCGCGCAGAGCAAACGCAGGGCACTCTTGAGAGCGTGTTGCTGACGCCGATCAATGTGCCGACGGTCATCGTCGCCAGCTCTGCGTGGGATTTTGTGCAGGCAACTTTTAATTCCTTTCTGTATCTATTCTTCGGGTGGTTTTTTTTCGGCGTGCATTACGAAGGAAATTTCCTGCTCGCACTGGTGTTCCTGATATTGACGACGCTCGTGCTCGCATCGCTCGGAATTTTATCGGCAAGTTTCGCGATGGTCTTTAAGCGCGGCGATCCGTTCGGCATAATCCTCGGCACAGGCTCTGCGCTTTTTTCCGGCGTCTTTTTTCCGACGCAATTGCTCGGCAAAGGTTTCGGCGTCGTATCGAGATTGCTGCCGCCGACCTACGGGCTTGATGGCATTCGGCGCGTGCTGATCGAAGGCCAGACTTTGCCGGAAGTCCGCGAACCGCTCGTCGTGCTGCTGCTTTATCTCGTCGTGCTGCTTCCCTTTTCACTCTGGGTTTTTAAGCGCGCTGTCCGCCGCGCCAAACGCGAAGGCAGCCTCATACAGTATTGAAGATGCTGGATGTCAGATATTGGATGTTGGTCAAAGCTGCTGACGAATCATCACAGTAGACGTTGGCTTCGTCTTCCTACTAATATCTAGCATCCGGCATCTAACATCTCGAAGTATGCGTGTCTTTTACACAACGCGTTATTACGCAGACATCGGCGAAGGCCATGTTTTTCCGATACGGAAATTCGAGCTTGTGCGCGATAAATTGCTCGAAGAGAAAACCGTTTCTTTGGCGGAATTCGTTGAGCCGCAACCCGCCGCCGTCGTAGACGTGTTGCTTGTTCATACAGAGGATTACGTGACGCGGCTTCGCGCGGGCGCGCTGACCGAGCGCGAGTTGCGAAGGCTTGGACTGCCGTGGTCGAAAGCGCTTGTGCGGCGCTCGTTTCTCGCGGCGGGCGGCACACTTGCGGCGGCGAAATGGGCGCTCGCAAATAATGTCGCATCGAATCTAGCGGGCGGCACGCATCACGCTTTCGCGGATCGCGGCGAAGGCTTTTGCGTGCTCAATGATGTCGCCATTGCGATTCGCGTGCTGCGCCGTGAAAAGTTAATCGAGCGCGCAGGCATCATTGATTGCGATGTGCATCAAGGCAACGGCACGGCGACGATCTTTGCGGGCGACACGAATGTATTTACTTTCTCGATGCACGGCGCGAAGAATTATCCGCTGTTCAAAGCCGCCTCGACGCTCGACATTGAACTGCCGGACAAGACTTCGGACGCGGAATATCTGGCAACGCTCGCAGAACATCTGCCGCGCGTTTTTGCTCACAGGCCTGACATCGTTTTTTATCTCGGCGGCGCTGATCCGTTCGCGGGCGATAAGCTCGGCAGGCTCTCGTTGTCCATCGAAGGCTTGCGCGCCAGAGACGAACTCGTGCTCGCGGAATGCCTCGCGCGCGGCGTGCCGGTTGTGACGACGATGTCGGGCGGCTATGCGGCGGACATCAACGACACAGTGGAAATTCACTGCAATACGATTCGCGCCGTGCGCAAAATTTACGGGAGCGAAGATGCGCAGACAACATTCGCGCGCGAGCAGGCAGACGGCGCTTCTGTATAAAAGCGGGAACAAATTTCCTGCGCGTGCCGGCTGATAGAAATTGCGGGCGAACAAAAGTGTGTAAAAGTGTTTGGGTGTGAGCACGTTGCCGAAACAATTTCCGCGTAAGATATTTTTCGCATGAACATCACAATTATCGGCAGCGGCTTCGGCGGGCTGGCGGCAGCGATTCGCTTGCAGGCGCAGGGGCACAGCGTCACGATTCTCGAAAAGCGCGACAAGCCGGGCGGGCGCGCTTACGTGTACGAGCAAAACGGATTCGTGTTTGACGGCGGCCCGACGATCATCACCGCGCCATGGCTGATACGCGATCTCTTTCAATTATGCGGCAAGCGAATTGAAGATTACGTTCAGCTTGTTCCCGTCGATCCTTTTTACAACATACGTTTCGAGGACGGCTCCGTTTTTCATTACAACGGAGACCGCGACAGACTGCTGTCAGAGATTCGTAAATTTAATCCAGACGATGTTGCGGGCTACATGCGATTTTTGCAGGCGACGGAGCGAATTTACAAGACCGGTTTCGAGTTGATTGATAAACCTTTCACGCGCTTTAGAGATATGCTGCGCGTGCTGCCGGACATGGCGCGCCTGAGTTCACACAAATCCGTCGCGCAGCTCGTCAACGGTTATATCAAAGACGAACGCCTGCAACAGGTCTTCAGTTTTCATCCGCTGCTGATCGGCGGCAATCCGTTTCAAAGCACATCCATCTACGCGCTTATCCACAAGCTCGAACAGGAATTCGGCATCTGGTTTGCGATGGGCGGCACGGGAGCGTTGGTGCGTGCGCTGGTGCGGCTTTTTGAAGAGATGGGCGGCACTTTGAAACTCGAGGCGGAAATCGCGGAGATTGTGATTGATGAGCGAACGAGGCGCGCGACGGGCGTGCGTTTGAAGAACGGACAGGTTCAGGCGGCGGACGCAGTTGTAAGCAACGCAGATGTCGCGTCCACGTATCTCAACTTGATTCCGGCGCGCTTTCGCCACAAGCACACGGATCGTCGCGTCAAGCGTAAGCGTTATTCGATGTCGCTGTTTGTGATTTACTTCGGCACGAATCGCCGTTATGAAAATATCGCGCATCACGAAATATTGATGGGCGCGCGTTATCGCGGACTGGTCGATGATATTTTCAAACGAAAACATTTGCCGGAAGATTTTTCTTTGTACTTGCATCGCCCGACGGCGACGGATAAGAGCCTTGCGCCGGAGGGATGTGATAGCTGGTATGTGCTGTCGCCCGTGCCGCACTTGGGCGGGCAAACGGATTGGACGAAGCACGCGCCCGTTTACCGCGATGCGATCATCAAATATCTCGAAGAGCGTTATTTGCCAGACCTCTCGAAGCACATCGTCGCGGAGCACAGGATTGATCCGCTGCATTTCCGCGACACGCTCAACAGTCATCTCGGCAGCGCGTTTTCCGTCGAGCCGATCCTCACGCAGTCGGCATGGTTTCGCCCGCACAACAAAAGCGAAGACATCCAGAATTTATACTTCGCGGGCGCGGGCACGCATCCCGGCGCAGGGCTGCCGGGCGTGTTGAGTTCCGGTAAAATCGCCGCCGACATGATCGGCGACGCGAAATAAAAACGCGTTACGTTGTAAACGCAATCGCCCGCGTTTGTGTAGACATGAGAATTTTTCGTTGGCTAATGAAAATTGCGCTGGGGCTGCTGCTCGTATTTGTGCTGTGGCTCGGTTATGAAGTCGTAACCTTCCCGAACATCGCCCGATTGCGCGAGCAGAATCCGCCGACGACTTCGCTGATCGAGACGCGCGCGGATGAAGCGCGCCGCGATAATCAACAACCGAAGCGCGCGCAGACGTGGGTGCCGTTGGAAAAGATTTCGCCGAATTTGCAGCGCGCTGTGCTGGCGGGCGAAGACTCTAATTTTGCGACGCATCATGGATTCGATTACGCAGCGATTCAACATGCTTGGGAAGAAGCGCAACGCGAGGCCGCGAAGGAAGCAAAGGAAGAGGGGGACGATCAATCGAGTTGGATTCCACCGATGCCGAGTTTCAAGCGCGGCGCTTCGACCATCTCGCAGCAACTCGCAAAGAATCTGTATCTATCCACAGAGAAATCTTTTTTCCGCAAAGGCCGCGAAGCCGTCATCACTTATTTTCTCGAACGCGATTTACAGAAGCGTCGCATTCTGGAGCTTTACTTGAACGTGATCGAGTGGGGCGACGGTGTTTACGGCGCGGAAGCCGCTTCGCAATTCTATTTCAAAAAATCTGCGAGCAATCTCACGGCGCGCGAGGCGGCGTTTCTCTCCGCGATGATTCCCAACCCGCGCACGGTCTTTAATCCGCAAACGAATCCGCGCCGCGTCGCTCGCCGCCAGCGAATTATCTTGCGCGGAATGCCATTCGTTAAAATGCCGCAAGCAACCGGATAAAACGGCAAGCGTGAGCTTAAAGCTAGTGCAGTGTAATGGTAGTTCTTGGATTTTATAAATCGCCACTAGCTTCAGCTAGTGGACAGGATTGGCGGCACATTGATCGGCTTTAGCCGAAAGGGTTTGGCTAAAGCCAATAGCTTTCTGGCTCCTATCCTCCAGCTAAAGCTGGAGGCAATTCAAAAACCTTTCATTACACAGCACTAGGAATCTACTGCCAAAGAAAGCGGCTGCCGTTTTATCGACGACAGCCGCTGTTTTATTTCGGATGCTCACTAACTTGCAAACGCGAAGGTTAGAAAGTGTATTTCAGCGCGAACTGTATGCGGCGTCCGGGCGTGACGGTGTCCGTCGCCTGACCGAAGCCGGGAGCTTCGAGTGAGCGAACGGGCGCGCCGAAGTTAGCGCGATTGATAAAGTTGAAAACGTCCATGCGGAAAATGAAATTCTGTCGCTCGGAAATCTTGAAGGTCTTGGTGGCAGACAAATCGAGTTCAAGCAGATTGCCCGCGCGGAAACTATTGCGCCCGACTTTTCCATCCTGCCCGACCGGAGCCAGAAGCGTTAGCGGGTCAACCGTCAAGCGAAGCGGCTGGCGGCGATTTCCGGTTACGACAAGGCCGTTCGTCGAGTTCAAGCGATCCGTTAAATTGCCGTCGAGGTTAACGTCATAGATGCTGTTGACGGTGAAGGGCTGGCCTGTCTGGAAGCGGCCTGTGCCGGAGATTTGCAGCCCGCGCAAAAAGCCGCGTGCGACGTCGCTCTTGAAATTTGAAGACGGCACATCGTAAACGAAGTTGTAGGAAAAGCGGTGGCGCGCGTCGAAATTGGCAAGGCCGCGTTCATTTTTGAGATTCAAACTATTTTGCGGCAAAGCGGACGCGCCCGCTAAATCGAACACGTCCGAAACATCGTCCGTCGTCTTCGATAGCGTGTAGGCAAGCTGGTATTGCAACGATCTTTGGAAGTGCCCGCGCAGTTGCAGTTGCAGCGCATCATAGCGCGAGCTTGCCGTCGTCTCGAAGATTTGCACGCCGCCGACGCCGGGTTCGGGACGCCCGCCGGTGAACTGTCCCGCCGCATCGATGCGCGTGCCCGGCTGGACTGCGAGGCCGAAAAAGTTGGGCTGGAAAGCGTTATTGCCGCGCAATGAAATATCGAACATCACAGGCAAAAGAATCGAGTTAGTGCCGAGATTCGGCGTCGTGAAGCGCAGCAGTTTGCGTCCGAGCGTGCCGACATAGGATGCCGAAACAATCATGTTTGAATTGATTTGCTGCTCGAACGAGAAGGAATACTGATGCGCCATCGGCATCTGAAGCCTTCGCGCAGGCAAAGTGACTTCGACGCCGCTCGCCGCAGGAAGCGAGAAACCGCCCGGGTCTATCCCGAAAAAGTTGAGACAAGGCGCTCCGCCAGCCGTAGCAACGCAATTGATAAAGTTAAGCTGGCTGGCAAGCGTTGACGTTGGATCGAGCCTGTTCAAACTGTTTCCTGAAACGATTTGAGAACCCGACGGATTAAGCAAACCAAGCGGAGTCGTCGGGTTATTCGGATCGAAAAAAACAGAGCCGAGTCCGCCCGCGAGATTAACGGTCACGAATCTGGGAAAGACGCTCCTGGATTGGCTGACGACAGCGCCTAAAATCTGATCGTAGTAAAGTCCGTAGCCGACGCGCAGAGTGGTCGGATGATCGGCACCGAAAAGCTTTGGCGCATAGGCGATGCCAAGTCGCGGCGCAAAGTTATTGCGATCCGAATCATAAATGCTTGTGCGTCCGTCAATGAAACGTTTGAGGCCGGGAACGAGATCGAGCGCAGGGTCTGTAAAAGAGCTTTCGATGCGGCGGTTCACTTCACGCGCGGGCGTGTTGTATTCGTAGCGCAGTCCGTAGGAAAGCGTCAGGTTGCGCCGAATGCGCCATTGATCCTGCCCGTAAAAGTTAAATTGATAGAAGCGCAGATTGATCGCCGCGTCGCTGCCGTTCGTTAGTGTCTGAAAGAAACCGCTGGCCGCGCCCGCCGCCGCCAGATCGACGGGTTGAATGAAGTTGTTGGTGAACGCAAAATTGTTGTTGGCGTCGATGCCGACTTGCGGAGCGCCGTTGAAGGTAATGAGCGGGCGAAAATTTCTGGGCAGATCGGAGTTTAATTCCGTGCGGCGATTGTCCGTGCCGACGGAGAAATTGTGATTGCCTGAACGAATGGTCAGCGCGTCGGCGAATTGATATGTGTTGTTGACGCGCTTTTGAGGAAAATTGAAAACGTCCACGCCGATGGGGCTAAAGCCCGCGACGTTGACTTGACCGACGGCTCCGAGCTGGCCTTCGGTCGTGCCGGAATTGAGATAAAGCACGGGGCCTGTGTTCGGCACGATGCTATCGCCGATGACGTTCGGCAAAGTGAAATTGGAGAGCAGCGGCCTGTTCAAAAGAAAAGGCATGTCTGGAAATGCTGTGCTCGGCAATTGAAATTGGTTGTCGCGCACTTCGTCGAAACGAAGCCGCGTGCGTCCGTATGAAAGGCGCACTTGATTAAAGATGGGACGGTCGGAATCGGGATCGCTGACTTCGCTGTTCAAGAAGAATGAAAAATTTTGCGTGCGGACGCGCGGGCGCAGGGTCGAGAAAAGCGCGCCGCCGGTTGCGGGAATATCACGATGGTCGTTCGTGAAATTGTAGCGGCCTGTAACGGTTTGCAAACGATTTCTATATTTGAAATTTTCATCGAGCTTGCCGGACAAGATTGCGCCGCGCCCGCCCGCAGGCAAGTTTTCCGTGAAGGTATTTGCGCCGTAAACGCCCGTAGGATTATTGGCAAACGGGAAAAGGCTAAAGATCGCATCTCCGTCCGGCGAACTCGGAAAAGCAAATTCGGGCGAGTTATTAAAGGGTCTTCTGAAGATACCGCTCGCGCCGGAACCGAACGAGCCGCGTTGCGCGACAGTCGGCACGGCGAAGCTTTGTTGCTGCATCGCGTTTAAGACTTGCCCTTCCGCCGAGACGAAATAAAACAAGTGATCGCGTTTGATGGGGCCGCCGAGCACAAATCCGTTCTGGCTTAACGTGAAGGAATCCTTGCCTCCGCGCCCGTCGCGCACTGTGAGAGCGGTTGCGCCAGCCGCGCTGAAATTAAGCGTTGAATCATTGAACGGGCGATTCTGTGAAATGGAAACGACGGGCTGATTGCCACTCAAAAGCGTTGACGTGCTGTTGCCGCCAAGCGGATCAAAAAAGTTGCGCGCGTTCAATTGACTCGAATTGAAGAAACCGTAAATGGTGCCGTGCGTCGAACTTCCGCCCGACTTCGAGACGGCATTGACCTGCGCGCCCAAGTTTCTGCCGAACTGCGCCGGTGCCAGCAAGGTAATCGCCTGATACTCCTTGATGGATTCAATCGACTGCGGAATCAAAGATAAAAAACCTTGTCGGCGCACGCCGATGTCTTCGTCGTTATTGTCCGAGCCGTCAACCGTGAAATTGTTGGCGCGCGAACGCAGTCCGTTGACGCTGAACTGTCCGGCAGTGCCGACGCCTGCGCCGACGCCGGGGCCTGCAACGCTGCCGGTGGTTTGCGGCGGTTGTGCGACGCCGGGAAGCAGCAATGTTAGTTCGTCGAAGGTGCGCGTTAAGGTGGTTGCGCCTAAAGGAAGAGTAGCAACTTCCTCTTCTGTAAATGATCCGCCGCGGCTGGCGTCGCCGGAACTCGCGGCGGCGCGCACATCCGTATCGGCAACGCTCAGAGCCGTGCTGCCTGAAGAAGTGCCGCCGCCGCTGCTGCTGGCAGTGCCTGTTTGAGCGCCGCCCGTCGAAGCGGACGATTTGGCATTCGCTTTCGGTTGCGGAGAGGAACGCGGCGATGGCGTCGCAGTTGTCGTTGCCGTTGCAGTAGTAGCAGCGCTGGCGGGCGCATTTGTAATAATTGGATCAAGGGAGACTGGCACGGGCACGACTTCGCCTGTGCGCGTGATGAACAATCTTTGTTCGACTTCTCTGGTTTGAAAGCCGGGCGCGGAAACGCGGATTGTGTAGATGCCGGGGTTAAGCAAGCCTTGATAAAAACGTCCGCGCGAATCGGAGCGCTTTGTAATAGCGAGTCCCGTTTGCTTGTTAATTATTTGCGCCACGGCTCCGGCCACCACCGCGCCCGTTTGACTGTTAGTGACGGTGCCCTCGAAAGCGCCGGTGACCGTGTCCTGCGCGCTCGATGACGATGACGAAAAGGCCATGTAAACAAGCAGCGGCGCGAGTATTAGCAGCAACGCCAAACGCGCGCGAGTTCCCGTGCGGGTGCGCATGTGCAACTTCCTCCAAACTGTGTAGAAAACCGTTGAATCTAAAGTTCAGCGTGCGAGGCTAAATGAATGACTGGGAGCGACTAGCACTCCGGCGACGAGGATAATGTAGGACAGAAAGGTGGCGACGAAGCGAAGTGTAATTTGAATTTCTGTTTCACTTTTATCTTTCGCCTTTCCTTTGTCGCTTCGCGTGTAAGCTATAGTCTGTGCTGCAAGCTAAGTTCCGTGTCTCACCTTTCCGATTTCACTGAGCACACTGGGCGTCGGTGCGCGTTCGCACAGAGCCGAAGCGGAACTGGTATTCCGCTGAAGTGATAAAGGCGCAGACCATCGCGCGGTAATTGCCCGGAACTTTATTGTTAAGAATGCCCAACCAGAATTGATAACCCGCCTCATCCGGGTCGCGCCGCAAATATTCGAAATATTCGGCTAAGACGAACGACGGATTGAACTCCTTGCGTATCAAGTCTTCGTTGGCGACAACCTGTTGAAGCACGCTGGCGCGCGTTTCACGTTTACTCAGCAGCCCGGCAATCAAAGCGGTGCGTTCTTCCGAACTCGGGCGTACTCCGGCATTGGCATAGAGCGCGTCTACATATTGCGCATTCGTTAATTTATCATACAGGGCATGAAACTCCTCCCGATCCACCCATTCCACGACGAACTCTTGCTTGGCCGCATCCAGATTGTCTCCGCCCACCACACGACTGCGATCAATCTTGAACTGACTGTAGGTTGGCCGCACTCCGTATGAAGCTTTATACAACCGGTACACAAAACTGCCGGTGTCCTGAAATTCCCGCGAGAGGAAGAAGGCCGCCGATACATCAATGCGCCGCGCGCTAATGCACTTCTGATCGCTGCCGCAGCTAATGATTCGCTGCGACCAATATTCCAGCCCATCCGCGTCCGGCTCTCTGCCCAGAAAGTCCAGATATTGCTGCCGCACGAAAAAGCGCGTATCGTCAATTGCATTCGTCGTCCGATTACCGCCATTCAGTATCGTCAATACGACGCTCGATGGCGTCCCAAGCCCCGTGCCAATGGGATTGGCGAGATTCACGCTCAGCGTCTTATCCGCTCCCGCGACCCGGTTATCAATGATCGGAATGCTGAAACTCTTGTTTGTTTCTCCCACACCGAAGGTCAGCGTCCCGGCCGTTGCCGTATAATCTATGCCCGCAATCGCGCTTCCGTTTATCGTCGCGTAAGAGATTGCCGCAGCGCTCTCGGCTGTCCCTGCGCGGCTAACGGTGATCTGTACGCTGCCGCCATTCTCCGCCACAGTATAGGCTGGCTCCATAAACTGCACGCTGACGGGCGAAACCACCCCTAAGTTATCAAAGATGGCAGTCCCCGGATTGCTCACCGGCTTGGTCGTACCGGCGGAGAGTTCAGCCGTTAAGGCTTTCACACTCTTGGAAATCGCCGACTTGTAGCGCAAGTGCCACACCCGCGCATCCGGGCTTGTCTCGAAGTTGATCGTCTGCTCTATAGCATCGTGGCGCAGCCGCCAGAACCGCTGCTCTACAGGATTGTACGGGATGCCGATGGCAAACTTCTGTCCGTTCAAGTTGGTCTGGAAGGAGAGTGTCTGCGTACCACTCGAACTGTTATCTTTGACCTGCGATGAGCCTTTAGCCGAAGCCGACGTTGAGCCTGACGGTAAGCTGTCGCTGCTGGTGACGACGAAGCGATAAAAGTTGTCCGAATCGTTACCTAACGCAAAGATGGTCTCCGCGCCCTCGCCCGTTGCCGTTTGATCCACTTCAATGCTGACACTCGGCGTAATGGTCAGATCAACCGGATTGGCCGTGACGATACCGTTGTCACCCGAAGCACCGTTCTGCGGTGTGATCTGTAGTTTGCCATTGGCAACCGCAACGACGACGTTCGGGTTGAAGTTGGTGCTGGTGAGTGTTCCGGGCAAGAAGACTGCCGGATTGAGCGGGCCATCAAAATTGGTGCTTGGCGGCGGCGGCGGTTGCGGCGTCGGAAGCTGTGTGCCACTGAAGTTAACATTCTGTTGATTGCTCGACAGATTATTGAACGTTTGATTTGACGGCTTAAAACTATACAGGCTGCTTGACGGCGTAATGGTGTAGCCGGAATTGCCCACCAGATTCGTGAAGCCGTAGTTGCCATTAGCATCGGTAAGGGTCGTTGATGAATTGGCACCGCTTAGGGTCACCACAATATTAGCCAACCCATTGCTATTGTTGCTTGCATCTACGATACGACCTGTAAGGCTAAAGGTCGGTGGCGGCGGCGGGGCCGTAAATTGCGCGATTACAAACGGACTCAGCGAACTCTGAGTCGAGCAAATTGTGCGGCTCGCAAAATCGCTGCTCGAGGTTCTGTCAACAAGCGTGCCTCCTTCGCCGTGCAGCACACGCAGACTGGCGAATTGCGTGGCATCGGTAATAAAAGGCACTTGGAAGCACGTCGTGATCGCTCCACTGACCTGTGCGGTAGTCGAAAGATCAAAAGCCGGAGCAGCAATAGCTGCATAGCCAGAAGGCGGCGTGCCAGCGCTCGCCGGATTGATCGTCGTCAAGGTTGTCATGCCCGCTTGCGTGACGCTTGTGAAAGTAAACGATGACGGGCCAGCCTGCGCCGGAACATTTGTACCCGTCGGCGTCTGTACCGTGATGCGCAGTGTCGCCGTAAAGTTAGCGGTCTGGTTGGCGCTCAAGCTGTCGAAGCTTTGGGTGGCAGGCGCAAACGTGTAGTTCTGCTTCGAAGGGGTAATCGTATAGGAGCCTCCACCCGTTACTTTCTGGAAGCTGAAAGTGCCATCGTTTCCAGTGGTGACAGGATTGAGTAAGTTTGCGCCGCCGCTTATGGTGAGGGAGACGCCGCCCAGTCCATTACCGGCGTCATCTAGCACGCGACCACTAATAGTATAGGTTGGTGTTGGTGTGGCCGTGAAGTTCGCCGTTTGATTAGCGCCGAGGCTATTGAACGCCTGATTCGGCGGAGTAAAGCTATAGTTAGCCTTCGACGGCGTCACGCTGTAGTTGCCGCCTGCATTAACGGTGAACGAGTAATTGCCGTTGTTGTCGGTTGTAGCTGTCGCAGATGCGCCGCCGCTCAAGGTCACAGTCACGCTGCTCAAGCCATTGGTTCCATCTGAAGTCACGCGCCCGCTGATCGTGAAAGTCTGAAGCGTGGCGGTGAAGTTCGCGGTCTGATTGCGATCCAGATTGTTGAATGTCTGGCTCGGCGGTGTGAAGGTGTAGTTAGCCTTCGATGCAGAGACCGTATAGTTACCGCCAACGGGCAAGCTGCCGAAGGTGTAGTTGCCGTTCGCATCCGTTGTGGTTGTCCCTGTTTGCGAACCGCTCAAAGTCACCGAGACATTGCTCAGGCTATTACCCGCACTATCCACAACATGCCCACTGATGCTTTGCGTCTGAACCAGTGCCAGCACAAACGGACTCAGAGAGCTTACTCTCGCGTAGATTGTCCGCGTATTAAAGTCGGGCACAGGTGAATCAGGCGGCAGAATCGTGCGATCAACTAGCACGCCGTTCTCGCCATGCAGAATCCTCAACCTGGCAAAGACCGCCGGATCGTCGGCATGATCAACCGTACCGGCCAAAGTGATTGACCCGGAGAACGTCGCCGTCGTAGTGATGTCTATACCGCGCTCATGGTTTCCACTATCACGAGATGGATCGAAGAGGGCGTACCCGCTTGGCGGCGGCCCCGCAGTGGTCGGATCAATCTCTCTCGACGAAGTCGTACCCTCGGCAGTGACGTTAGCGAAGGTCAGCAAAACGTCGCCGACCTGTACGGTGACGTTCGTACCAACGGGCGTGCGAGCCGACGCCGTGCCGCTGAAATCAACGACAGTGTTCGCACTCAAATTATTTATGGTCTGGCTCGCAGGCGAGAAGACGTAACCAGCCCTTGAGACGGTCAGCGTGTAGTTGCCGCCCGCCGTGAGATTGGTAAACGAGTAGTTGCCGCCAGGACTGTTGGTTGTCGCCGTGCCTGTTTGTGAGCGCTCAAGGTTACGGTCACGTCCTCGATGCCGTTCGCGCCGCCATCCAACGCACGCCCACTGATGGTGTAAGTAGGTATCGGTGTCGGCACCGGAGTCGGAGTTGGCGTCGGTGTCGGCACCGGTGTTGGCGCAGGCAATGTTGATGTGCCTGCGAAATTAGCGCTCTGGTCGCCGCCCAGATTATTAAAGGACGTAGACGACGGACTGAACGTGTAATTTGATTTAGACGGCGTGACAGCGTAGTTGCCACCCGCGTTGACGGCAAAGGAATAACTGCCGCTTGCGTCGGTGATGGCAGTTCTGTTTTGCAAACCGCTCAGGGTGACGGTCGCGCCGGAGAGAGGACTTGCGTTGGCGGAGTTCGTTACTTGCCCGGCGATAGTAAACTGTAGTCGTTGCCAGGCCGGATAGTTAGCAAAGCCATTGGTGATGCGCGTGTGCTCTGTGCCGTCGACCTTGATGGCAAACAGCCCTTGACTGCCTTCAACGACGAGGCGCGTGTCGTCCGGCGACCATGACGGGCTAGAGAGAAAGCCGGGATAGTTCTGCGTAATGTTCGTCGGGTTTGTTCCGTCGGCGTTCATCACGATGATAGCCGAACTGCTTGATTGATAGCTGGAGACGGTGATCTGGTAAGCGATTCTGGTATTGTCCGGTGACCAATCGGGTTGAGACCCACCGTCTGTGGTGAGCACTGTTTGCGCGCTTCCGTCGGCTGCGTTCATCACGCCGATGCCGCTCGTACTGCTTGTATTGCTGTTACTGCTAGTGGAGGAGTTAGTGTCGCTCGAAAAGCTATTAGCAGCGTAGCTATAAGCGATCTTCGTGCCGTCGGCTGACCATGTAGGAGAGGACTCATTAGTAGTAGCGGCACCCGTGAGGTCAGTCGCGGTGCCACTGCCGTCGGCATTGATCACAAAGATTTTCGATTGTCCGTTTGAGACGTTCCTTGTGAAAGCGATCTTCGTGCCGTCAGGCGACCATGCCGGACTTGCATCAGAACCATTATTGGTAAGCAGCGTGGGATTGCTGCCGTCGGCAGTGATGATGTAAAGCCCGGATGCGGATGAGAATCTTCTGAAGACGAGTCTGGTGCCGTCGGGCGACCACTTGGCTTGTTGCGATGATCCGTACGAATTGGCGGAGGAGTTTCTGGTGAGGTTAATGCGATTGCTGCCGTCGGCGTTGATGATGAAAATGTCGTTGCATTCGCATTCGCCATCGCCGCTCGTGAAAGAAATCTTTCCGCTCAAGCCCGTAACCGGCCTGCCCGTAAAGTCTGCGCCCGTTTGATCGCTGCTCAGATTGTTGTACGTCAAAAGCTGCGGAGTGAAGCTCAGGCCGATCTTCGATGGATCAATTTTGTAAGTTCCGCCTGAAATCAGACTCGTGAGCGAGTAAGTGCCGTCGCTGGCGGTGGTGGCGGCATCGTATACTCCCGAATATGACGGAGAATATGCCGCAACTGTGACATCGGGGATGCCTGCGCCGTTACTGTCAGTGACGCGCCCGCTGATAATCGGATTTCGAGCGAAGTCAATATTCGTCGCGTTGCTGTTCAGAGTGATGGTTCGGCCTGAAGGATTGAAGGTGTAGTTCGCCTGTGAAGGCGTGACATTATAGGTATCGCCAGCCGCAAGGTTCGTGATGGTATAGAAGCCATCGTTATTGGTGGTTGCGGTGCCTTCGTGAGAAGTGCTGTTAGCGCGCACGGAGACGCCGGAAAGCCTGTTGCCGATGGCGTCAGTCACGGTGCCGCTGATCGCGTAAGTCGGGGTGGTAACTGTTGTCTGATCGCTGGCCGTGTTATTGGCCGCATTGCTGTCGCCCGCGTTCGACACGCTGGCCGTGTTCGTCACGCCGGGCGACGCAGCATTCGAGACGGCGACGGTGAGCGCGATGCTGGAACTGGCGCCTCCCGCTAGCTGGCTACTGTTAGTGCAGGTGACTGTCTGGCCGGACGCTGTGCAAGACCAATCCGTGCCGGTGGCGGAGACGTAGGTCAGACCGTTGGGCAGCGTGTCTGTGACGGTTGTTGTGCCCGTGCTGCTTGCGTTACCAACATTGCTGACGGTCAGTGTGTAAGTGCCATTGGTGCCGACAGTAAAATTGCCTGTATGACTCTTGGTCAGCGCAAGGTCAATGGTGGCGTTAAAGGTGCTCTGCCCGGCGGCAAAGAGCAGCGAGTTGCCCATCAGTCGCGCGCCGTTTGTGCTCGCTTGCCAGAAATCACTTCTGATATCGCTTGATGGCGGGAAGAAATTGAGACCTACGATGCGCCCGCGTGTCGGCTGCTTGGTTCCGACGAGCGGCTGGTTGTTAGTCCAATGTGCGACTAAGGTTGTGCCTGTGGTCGTCGTGATAGGACTGTTATGATAGCTGCTTGATCCACCATTGAATGATGCGACGCCGTTGAGGATCGGGTGATCCGGCTGGTCTTTAACAAGAGACAGGCGGGTGCCTGCAGTATTACTCGACGTTGTGAACGGAAGGTAGCCAGCAGTCTTGATTCGCCCTTCGATGCCGTAGCCTGCATTATCCGTGTAGGCAAACGTTGCCAGGACAACGCCGCCGCCGCTATCCATATAATCCGCTAAGACGTTGCCGAGGGCCACGCGATCACTAAAGCCAAAGTCGGAGTAGACAAAGACAGCGTTGTACTGTTGTAGTTGAGCAAGGGTCGGAGTGCTGGACCTAACGTCAAATAAGTCAACCTGGCTAAAGAAGCCTGTGCTTCGGATTTTGTTTTGAACGTCTATAGTCCACTCCGGGTAATCCGCAACGAAGAGTGCTACCTTAGATGGGTTAACGACAGTGCTTGCTGAGGCGGAGTTGTTAGCTATATTTGGATCAGATTCAGTGGCGGTCACGCTCGCCGTGTTAGTGATTGTCCCTGCCGTTGTCGGTCTAACAATAATTGTGGCCGTAGCAGTAGCGCCGCTGCTTAATGTACCGATACTGCAAAGAACGCTGTTAGCTGCATCTCCTCTGATACAGGTGCCTTGCGTAGAAGTGGCGGAGACAAAAGTCGTGTTTGCAGGCAGCGTGTCGCTCAACTGCACGTTGGTGGCAGTTGCGCTGCCGTTGTTGGTGACGGGAATCGTATAGGTTACGTTGTTACCTGCCGCCACTGGATCGGGTGAATCCGTGATTGAAAGAGATAGATCGGCTGTCGGCGCAGGTGTTGGCGTCGGTGTCGGCGCTTGGGCGGGAGTAATTGAAGCGGCGAGGCCGGTACTGTCGTTGGTGTAACCGTTAGTGCCGATGCCAACCGAGAAATCTATGGTGTCTCCGCCGACAACTGACACAATCAGCGAAAACGGCTGTTGCGCACCGAAACCATTGACAGCTCCGCTAAAGAGTTCGGTTGTTGTAATGGTTGTTGTATTGGTTGTTGTATTGGTTGTTGTGTGATTCTTGAGGACGGCGACATCCGTTGTCGTGCTATCTATCCCCTGAAATCTACCGCTTATTCGATAATTACCCGCCGCCGGAGCCGTCCAGCGGACGATAGAGTTTTGCTGGGAAAAGCTCGGATCGAGATTCAGCAAATCAGGTGGCTGAGTAATGCTAGCGTAAGTCTGGGTCGTACCCGATTTGTTATGATAGACATATGGGCCATTGCTACCCGCACTCCAAGATTCAATAGATTGACCTGGTGTGCTGTTAGTATCAAGATTAAAAGTCGCGCCGCGTCCTGCGGAATAGCCATACGACCACACGCCGTTTGGATTTTGATTTATTGAAAAATTATTGACCGCATCGTAAGACTTGCACTTGCCAGCGCTGTCGGCGTTGACGATAGCTTGAATTTCTGTTTGCGAAAGCGCGTGGTCGAAGATGTCTACTTCGTCCAGCGCGCCGGTATAGCGCGCGCCCGCGCCAGTGCCGGAAGGCCGCAGCCCAAAGTACAGATCGTAAGTCGTCTGTGGTGTGAAGACTCCGAGGTTTTGCTGCGCCACGATAACGCCATTGTGATATAGCGTGGCAACACCGCTTGTCTTATCGTATGTGACGGCGACATGCTGATATGCATTGGCGGTAATGATGGCTGTCGGAGACTGAATGATGTGGTTCAAGCCGTTGGTATCAACCAGATTTGCATAGAGATTGCCAGCCACGCCGCCTTGACTGGTAACTGAAATCCAGAAGTGCGTGCCGGAGTTGCCAGCATTATTGTTCCACTCGACAAGCGGACGTTCCTGTGAAATATCTACCGGATTGATCCACGCATCAATGGTCAGCCCGTTTCCGGCGCCCACGTTCAGGCTTGCTGATGCCGGAACTTTAACGTCCGCATCCGTTCCATTAAGATTGAACGCTTGTGCCACCTTGCCAGCCACATAGCTCACATTACCTTGTGGCGTGCCGTTATTGTTATTACCGCTAATATCATTCGTGTTGCCGTCACCCGGCAACCACGCGACGAGGCCGGAGGGCGGCGTGCAACCCTGTTGGGCGTTGGCCGCTAGAAGGTTTAGCCCGCCGAAGTATTTAGCTATCGCTGAATTGTTGGCGAGGCGCGTGAGGCTCTCTCCGATTGAGTTCGCGGAGAAGCGGTTGTCCTTGCCGTTGAAGGCGGCGGAGGCTGAACCGAAGGTAAGCCAACCGAGCGCACCCGTCAGCGCGAGCGACAATATGACTAACAATAAAATATAAGAGCGACGACGGCGGGGGGGGGCGATGCGGGGCATTAATCTCTACTCCTTACTGAAAGCGCGAATCTCTGTAAAACCTGGGCGACTAGGGGTTTGACAGCCACTTAGGGAAGCAAAAACTCCGAAACGGAAGTATACGAACGGAGTGAACCCGATACTTTAACAGCACATATAAGTTGAATGCTCTATTTACCGCTTGAATATATGATCTACCGCTTGAATCTATAAATCAGGAGAAATGCAAAATTGCATTTCTGTGGAGAAAAGTGCGGCAGTCTGCGAGGACAATTTTTAGCGTGGCGCAATAACCAGCAGCCACAGAATTACGAGGCGAAATAAGCAGAAAAGACCTAGCCAGTCACGACGATTCCGAATGACCGCGTATCATAATTCCTGAAACGACGAATGTCAACCTTTGGTAGTGTCCTAATTTGGATTCTTTGTCTGCTAACTGTATTTGCTTTGCCTAAAAGCGTGTCCGCGCGGTCAGTAGACAATGCCAGACTGTCCTTTCCAGATTCCTAT
>JAABUK010004922.1_pt1 | contig 21311 bp, 17 predicted proteins | sample 5559141 | NCBI WGS metagenome assembly JAABUK01 (sample SAMN10711869, study PRJNA513367) | rock metagenome | isolation source: Antarctica rocks | place: Antarctica: Victoria Land, Pudding Butte nord | collected 2016-01-03
CGGCGCCCCGGCCGGATCCGGCCTTCCCGGCGCGGAGCCGGACCGCGGCCAGCACCGGCGCTGCATCCGGGGTGGAGATGGTCACCGCCAACGGGGACAACCCTTTGCGCAGGACCTGCCGGTTCGCGATTTTGGTGTGACCGAAGGAGGCGCCCTGCTTCTGGTGGCCGTACACCGGCCGCAACAGCGAGTCGACATCCACCCGGGCCTGGACCTCGATTCCTTTGAGCAGGTCTGTCCCCTGGACCAAAGCCAACAAATGCCCGGGTCAACACCGCGTCGAGTTGCCGGACGTGGCCGTGGGTGAATTCCCGCAGATGGATCCCCAACGTCGACGGCGCATAGACGAAGTTGAACACCTTTTTCATTCCGCCGGACCGCACCACCTGCAGGTCGTCGATGCTGTCGGCGCCGGCGGCCAGTCCGGCGATGATCGACGTCAGCTTCCCGGCCGGGTTCGCCCCGCCGGAGCGGACCCGTTCGTCGGTGAACCGGACGTGATCATCGAGTAGCTCCGACAGGCCGGCCTGTTCGGCCAGCGCCATGACCGGGATCAGCCCCGCGCAGGACACCAAATTTTCGTCGTCGAACACCGCGCCATCGGTCCGCCAGCTGTGCGACAATCTCACTGAAAGTGTCCTTCCGATCCGCGTCAATCCGGTCCTCAACAAACCGATTATCGCAGCTCAAGGGCACTTTCTTCATGTCCCACGCCGGTCAGCACCCCAGCGGGTCGACGGATTCAGGCTTAACTGCGGCGGAACCCGGCAGACCACGCATTCTCGTCACGGCCGGTGTGTTGCATTGGCAAAGAAAGGTCAGGACCTTGTACTGGTTGCAGATCGTTGTATTCCAGCCCTTCCTTCAAGCGGTACCGCACTCCTCCTGCATGGCTGCGAAGCCCCGGGGGTCAAGACATACACCCCGGCAGCATGGAGGTTCACCGCAGGCCCATCCGGTTCTGTAAGCTCTCCATGGTGACCGCACCTGACGCTTTGCTGAATTTGCATAAAGGGAAGCCTCGGCTTGCCCTACTTCCTCTGATTGCGTTCATTTATGTTCTGTTCAGGCCCGTGTCAAATGGCAACGTGTTGCTGCCCCTTCTCATCGGCCTCGCTGTGTGCGGTTTCGTCGTCGGCTTTTTTAGGCGTCACTGCATGACCCCGGCATTGCTGCTGTACTTGGGGTGGCAGCTGCTGTTCGGTGTGACGTTCGGTTTAGTCGGCTCCGGAAATATGGGACTGCGGGATCAGTTGCAAACGTTTGTTGGGTTCCCGGTAATTTTCTGGTTGATCGTTTACGGTATCAGCCAGGCCACGCTGGCGCGCGTCATGTGGGCGTTAGCGATAGGATGCACGATTGTCGGATTGACCATCGTGGCTTATGTCGGGAACCAGCAGGGCGTCCTGCCGCAGATCATTCCGGTCAGTTTCCTCAAGTCTCAGACCGGCGCGGTGTTCGATAGCGCCCGCTTTGGGAGGACGACCTCGATCCAGTTTTACGGGCTGGCGACGCTGGCGGGTGGAGGGCCGTTATGGGTCGCCTCCCTGCTTGTGCCCCGCGCGCGGCTTCTTCCCCCGATGTGGATGCGGCTACTCGCCGCGGTGAGTTGTGTCTTGGCCGCGTTGGTGGCCGGGCGCCAGGCGTTGGTTGTCACCACGATATTAGCACCGGTACTGCTATGGGGCGTGTCGAGTATTTTGGGCCGGGTACGCGCTGATAGGGCGGCGCTCGGTGCGGCCCAATTATTCACAGCGCGAAAGCGCAACGCATGGCTTGTGTTGGGCATGGTCGCGGGCGTTTTAGTCGTAGGAAACGTGTCGTTTCAGCGATCGACGGTATCTGGATCGACGGTCGGCAACGCACTGAAGGCTTTGAGCGCAACCTATTTGGGTTCCGGTGCGCTTTCGGAAGATTTGAACACCCGTACCCGGCAGCAGGAGGGACAGATGCTGCTGACTGGTTTTCGGGAGCATCCGATTCTGGGCAGCGGCTTGGGTGCCACGGTCCCTCAGTATCAGCGCGATCCGGTGAGCCCTTGGCATTTCGAACTTCAATACCACATGCTGCTGTTTGACACCGGACTGGTCGGAGTCTTGTTCGCGCTCGTTGCCGGAGCGATATTCGTGTTCGCGGCCCGCAGCGCTGTGAAACGTCGACCGGATCTGGCCGGAGACGTGGTGGTAGCGAGCGTCGGCTGCGTGGCCCTGCTGATGGCGTCGGCGTCCAACCCGTATTTGCAGGCACCGGGCTACAATTGGGCGCTGTACCTACCGATCGCAGCCATCAATGTGGCGCTGACGTCGGTACCGGCTGCCCGTGGAGGGAAGGGTCCTGCTGAATTTGACGAAACTGAACCGGAGCTGGCCTTACGCGGAGGCGGTCAGGTCTCCGTTTTGCATTGCGTCGCGTCGTAGTAGGAATTCTATCTCGTGACAGGGCATCAACCAGCAGAAGTGTTCTTCGTAGAGCTCCTGAGCCCATCGTGACTGGTTCACCCACGCAGAGAGCAGCTTTTTCATCGCGTGGCGCACATAGAAAGGGGGGGATGACTTGAACCGGTGTCGAGCCTGTAATAGTTGGAACGGGAGCGGATCGGTATATTGGGGTACCTGGCGTCGAAATGGTGAGGCCCGCACCCAATAGGCGAACGTGTAAAGGCCGAAAAACGCGCGATGCGTGGGGTCGGAGTAGAAGGCGGGGTTGGAGAAGTGTGGGACAACCGCACGAAACTCACCTCCCTGCTGTAGGACCCTGGCAGATTCCCGCAGGATAGCTAATGGGTCGCTCACATGCTCGAGAAAGTGCGTGCTGAAGATTGAGGTAACCGACGCGTCCGGCAGCGTGCTCAGCACCATCAGAGCATCACCGACGATGTCGACGCCGTCTAGTTTTAGGATATCGATACCTACCGAGTCTGGGCGTCGCTTGCGTTGACCGCAGCCCAATTCAAGGTGCAGCGGTCGAGCCGTCAGCATCTGGGTTTCATTGTTGTCCATGGTCTTTAGTCTAGGCGCCAGGGAGATGCTTGGTCGGAAAGCAGCGACATGTTCAGTTGCAGTGATTGTCGTTGATCGTGACGTAGAGGGGTCGTATCAGCGGTTGCCGCAGGACGATGGGTGGACCTGCAGCGGGGGGCTCGACCAGGTGCAGCACGAGCGTGCGTGTTGTTGCGCGGGGCAGTTCGAGATCGACGGTGTAGACGGGGTGACCCCGTTCCGCTCCGATGGCGGCGGTGCCCGGTCTGTTGTCGACTGTTATCGATGTCAGCAGCGCACCGGCCGTGGCTAGGTAGCCTACTTCGAGCCGGTTGTCGCCACGGTGCACGGGGTAGGAGCGCTGATCGCTGCGGTAGGTGACGTAGTCGGACAGGCCGGTCGGTGGTGCGTTGTTGGTGAGCGTGATCGTTGCGGTGACCTGCCGGGAGGCACCGCATCCTGTCCGTTTCCAGCTAAGTGTCCGTCCGAGGTAGTAGTCGAGTTTGTTGCCGCCGTCGTTGACGATGGACAGTCCGACATAGGGCGCCGGGGTGTCGGGAATTTCGCCGGCGACGGCGGTTTGCGCTAGGTCGGTTTGGATTCTGGGATGGGCGCTCCAGATGAGGAGGCGGCGTTCGTCCGCGGCGCGACCAGCGGCGGCGATGAGGGCGACCATGCTTCCGGGTTTCGCGACCAGTCGGGTACTGACCGCGCGGGCGATGTCCAGTAGGTAACTATGTCGGGCGTTGGTGTCCTTCGTCGCCGGGAATTTGGCGTAGACGGTGCTTTGCGTCAGCGCGACGACGTTCGCCGCGGTCACCTTCGTCTTGTCGGCGAGATCGGCGGGCCCGGTGACGGTGAGCAGGTAGCTCAGGGCAGATGGGTCGACTGCGATCACGCCGTCCACTTGCTGTCCGCTGTGCATTTTCCACATCGACGCCCAAATCTGCGCGGCGTAAGGGAAGTTTGGGCTGAGGTTTCCGTTGCCGTACAGCGTTGTTGTGCCTGCGCCGCGGTAAAGGTGATCGTAGTCAGGGCCAAAGTTGACGTCGGCGTGCGATCCGGCCAACGCTCCGACGCTGTGGAAGCTGTCGAATTTGAGCTTGCCGTGGTCGGCTGCGACGATGGCGAACGCTCCGGGCAGGCCTCCGGTTCCGCGTGACTCGGCGTCATTTTGGAAGGCCACAAAGTAGGTTTGCGGGGCGTCCCGGCCAAGCATTGTCGGTACGATCCGGGCTGTCAGGTTTGCTGAGCGGAGGGTCTGCTGCAGTGAGTTCAACTGTGACAACAGATCAGTGCGGGCACCGTCGACCGGGGCCAACCATGTGTGCGCTGGTAGTTGTTGCACTCGGTCGGCTGCGCTGCTCAGGGCTGCTGTTGCCGACCTTAGGGTGGGCGCGAGGCCCGCGACCTGGGCGAGATCCAGACTACCGTCGGGCAGGCGCAGCTTCATCGGATTCAGTTGGGCAGCGGCGTAGACGAGTTGGGGTAGGACTCCGTTGCCCAGGACGTCGGCGCCGCTGGTGAGTCCTCGCATGGTCTGCAATGGATCGCCGACGCCGGGCATTGCTGCTGCGACAGTCCAGGCGGGTCCAGTGGTGAGCTGGTGGGCGCGTCGCGTGTGCGCACCGATGTCGATGGCCACCTCGCGGGCGTTGCCTAGCTGATCGGTGACCATATCGGTCCGCAGTTGGTGGATCTCGCCGCGGACAGTATCAAGCTCGCCGCGCGCCATCTGCCCGGTGACGATGATCCAACCAACCGTCAAGGTGGCACATCCGCCCAGGATCATCAATGTGATCATGATCCGCCGCCGACGCTGACGCTGACGAAGGGATGATCGGGGGCGCTTTCCGCCGACGGTAGGTGCGACATCGACGTGGTTCCCGGCCCCACTCGGGGTGACGCTGCCTACTGGGGCCTGTTCCGGGCGGTCAGCGTCACTCCGGGGTTCTGTCAAGTGCTTTCACGCCCCGGGTCTGGTAGTCGGGTCAGAGGGGCTCAGGCGAACGGTTCCAAGGCGGGCGTCTTTTTAAAGACTGGATTTGCGGCGCCGACTGGTCAGCAGTGTGACGAATCCCGCCAGCAGGAGCAGGAGTCCGACTACAACGATTCCGGTGACCGGCACCCCGGTATATGCCAGCCCTCCGTTGCCGCCGCCTGCAGCAAGTGCACCGTTGCCGGCGCCTGAGCCGTTGCCGGCGCTTCCCGCGCCGTTTGAACCCCCGCCAGAGTTGTCGGCCCCGATAACGATTGTCAGGGAGGCGGTGAGGATGGTGTTGCCGGCTGGGTCGGTTGCGGCGAGGGTGTGCGTGCCGCTCATTCCTGCGGGCAGTGTCACGGTGGTTGTGAAGCTGCCGCCGGCGTCGACGGTTGCCGTACCGAGATCATAAGTCTGTGTATGTAAGGTCAGGTCGACCGTCGTACCGGCCACGAAGTCCGCGCCTGCCACCGTTAGATTGGCCCCTACTGCCGGGTTGGATGTGCTGACCGACAGCGTGGGCGCATTGGTGTACGGGGCGGCGTTTGCGGTGCTGGCGAACAGAACCGTGGCGACGAGCATTGTCGTCACCGCAACGGTCGAGTAAATCATCCGTTTGATTGCGGACATGCTTTCCTCCGGGCGATTGCACTGCCAGGTGCGGGCTATTGCACTGCCAGCTGCCGCAGACAAGAAAAGTCGCCCGGTTCGCTGGTTCGCATCGTGGTCGGCAGAATCGTATCGGATGAACGGTCTCCCGCATAGCGGCATGCGCCTTGAGATCGTCCGACACGTCATTGATGCGGTACGTCTTCCGAAGGCAACTGACCCAACGAGGTGAACATTGAGCTATTCGGGTCGCCGACTCTTGGATTTCCATCGCGCAGAGTGACAGCACAGATTTTACGTTTTCGATTGCGCATTTTCGGAGAGACGACGATCCTCTAGGTTCGAGGTGGGCCAGGGACGTTTAGCGGTGCGGCTCGGCCGATCCATCTTGTGCGTTGAACCTCTGCAGGAGCGACTATGAAACTGTCCGGACAACGTCAGTGACCGCGTTCCGCGTGTTCCCCAGCCGAGCGGGGCTTCCGTGGGTCAGACCACGCGCCGCGAACGTCTCGGCGGTCATGACCGACGTGGCTGCTTGGTTGATAGCTGTTGCTACGGCGTACATCGGACGGCTCGACTTCCAATTTTCGGTCGTCCGCTGGGACGTCGTGTGGTTGCTGGCCATGTTCATGGCCGCCGCGCAACTGGGCGTGGCCTCGGGCCTTTTTCTCTACCGTGGCCGCTATCAAGTCGGGAGTTTCGGCGAGCTCCGTGCGCTGGTGGTTTCGGTGACCTTTGCCTCGGTTGCGGCCGAGTCGATATTGTTGCTGCTACGGCCAGCGGGAGTGCCACGCAGTCTGCCGCTGCTGGCTTGGGCGCTGGCGGTCACCGCGATGATGGGTATCCGCTACCTCAAACGGGTGATTATCGAGCGGCACTGCCTGCCCCGCCCCGATGCGGAACGGGTAGTCATTCTTGGGGCCGGTTCGGTCGGTTCTGCCCTTGCGCTGCGGATGCTCCGCGACTCGTCCTCGCCGTTTCTACCCGTCGCGTTTCTCGACGATGATGCAGCCAAACGGAACCTGTACCTGCACGGCATTCCAGTCCGTGGTCACTTCGGGGACATGTCCCAGGTACTGCAACAAATGGGGGTGGAGCGGGTCGTGGTGGCAATCAACCAGGCAGACGCATACCTGGTCCGGCGGATATCAGATGAGGCCAGCGCATTGGGGGTTGTGTGCATGGTGCTCCCCACCCTGTCGGACACGCTGCGCCTTTCTCAGGTTCAGCTCTCTACACTGCGCAACGTCAACGTGGAGGACGTGATCGGCCGGCGGCCCGTGGACACCGATCTGCGATCCATTTCCCAGTACATCACCGGTCGTCGCGTGCTGGTGACCGGCGCGGGTGGTTCCATCGGTTCCGAGCTGTGTCGTCAGCTCCACAAGTTCGGACCATCGGAGTTGGTGATGCTCGACCACGACGAGTCGGGGTTGCACGCCACTGAACTGTCCATTTACGGCCATGCTCTGCTGGAATCGGCGGAGATCGTTTTGGTGGACATCCGGGATGCTCAGGAGCTTGGCCGGGTCTTCCGCGAGCACCAACCGCAGGTGGTGTTCCACGCTGCGGCGCTCAAGCACCTGACCCTGTTGGAGCGATATCCGTACGAGGCGTTGAAGAGCAATGTGTATGGCACCCTCAACGTGCTCGATGCAGCGGCAGCCAACGGTGTGGAACATTTCGTCAACATCTCCACCGACAAGGCGGCGAACCCGGTCAGCGCGCTTGGTCATTCGAAGCGGCTCGCGGAGCGCCTCACCGCCTGGTATGCCCTACGCGGTACGGGTAAATACCTGTCGGTACGCTTCGGCAATGTGTTGGGCAGCCGCGGGTCGGTCCTGCACGCGTTCGCTGCCCAGATCGAGAATGGCGGCCCGGTCACGGTGACGCATCCCGAGGTGACCCGGTTTTTTATGACCATTCCGCAGGCATGTCAGCTGGTCATACAGGCCGGTGCGATCGGCCGTGCTGGGGAGGCGTTGGTGCTCGACATGGGCGAGCCGGTCAAAATTGTGGACGTGGCCGCTCGGATGATCGCGATGTCCGGTAAAGAGGTCGACATGGTCTTCACCGGGTTGCGGGAGGGCGAGAAGCTCCATGAGGAGTTGTTGGGTGTTGGAGAGACCGATGATCGACCGCTGCATCCGATGGTGTCGCATGTGACTGTGCCGCCGATGCGTCCTGAGCTTATCCAAGCCCAGGATTGGACCCGGGCCGTGATGGCTCGGCACTCCTGCGATTCGGCGATCCCGCTCAGGGCGTTGGCTTAGGGCATGGGCAGGATTTTCCTTTCTGCTCCGGACGTCGGTGAACTGGAGGGCAAATACGTTCAGGAGGCACTCTCCTCAGGCTGGGTCGCTCCGGCGGGGCCGGATCTCGACGCTTTCGAATCTGAAATGGCCCAGCGGGTTGGTGTCGGGTATGCGGTTGGGTTGAGTTCTGCGACGGCGGGCCTGCATTTGGGTTTACTGGCCCTGGGAGTGCGTCCCGGCGACGTTGTCCTGACCTCGACGATGACGTTCGCTGCGACCGCAAACGCGATCACCTACATCGGGGCGATACCATTTTTCATCGACTGCGACCGCGAGACCGGCAATGTGGATGTGGAGCTGCTGCGCCAGGCGGCGGTCTCACTACGCGTAGCAGGACGCCGCGTCGGGGCGATCGTGCCGGTGGATCTGCTGGGCAAGTGCGCAGATATGAACGCACTGCAACAGCTGGCCGCGGAGCTGGCCGTACCGTTGCTCGTGGACGCAGCGGAATCGATGGGCGCCACCTATGATGGGCAGCAAGCCGGTTCGTTCGGCGACGCCTCGGTGATCTCTTTCAACGGCAACAAGATCATGACGACCTCCGGCGGCGGGATGCTACTGAGCGATGATGAACAGATAGTTCAACGAGTGAGGTACCTGGCGACACAGGCCCGGCAACATGTCACGCATTATGAGCACACCGAGATCGGCTACAATTATCGGCTCAGCAATGTCCTTGCCGCTCTCGGGCGGGCGCAACTGAGCAGACTCGACTTAATGATTGAGCGCCGGCGACAATTCCGGGAGGCCTACCGCCAGCTGTTCGCACGGGTGCCGGGTGTGACCATCTTCGGCGGGGATGACTCGGCCGACAATTGTTGGCTGACATCGATCCTGGTTCAGGCGACGGCTGGGTGGACAGCGGCGCAATTGTCACAATATTTGCTGACCCGCGAGATCGAGAGCCGCCCGCTGTGGAAACCTATGCACCTACAACCAGTATTTGCTAACGCCGAGCGCTTGGTCAACGGGAATTCGCAGTGGCTGTTTGACCACGGGCTCACTCTACCGAGTGGTTCGGGAATGAGCGATGCCGACTTCAGCACGGTTTGCGAAGCGATTCAAATGTTCTTGCGGCACGAATGAGATCTGCGGACCGGGCCGCGGGGCGGCGTTACGAGCGGATGAAGCGGTGGACCGACGTCGCGATCAGCGTGAGCGTATTGATCGTGACCGCTCCCCTGCAGGTGGCTGTCGCTGTCCTTGTGCGCTGCAGTCTGGGCCGGCCGGTCCTTTTTTCTCAGCCGCGACCCGGACTTCACGGCGCTCCCTTCACGCTGATCAAATTCCGGACGATGCGGCACCTAGATCCACGAAGGGGTTGGGTGTGTGAGGCCGACCGGATAACCCCGGTCGGCGCGCGGTTACGTCAATTGAGCTTGGACGAGCTCCCCACGCTGTGGAACGTGCTGCGCGGCGATATGAGTCTGGTCGGGCCGCGGCCGTTGCTGATGCAGTATCTGCCGCGGTACACCCCGACGCAGGCGCACCGACACGACGTACGTCCCGGGATCACCGGATTGGCGCAGGTTTCCGGTCGTAACGCACTCACCTGGGAGCAGAAGTTCGCCGCCGATCTTCAGTACGTCAAGAACCGCAGTATGGGTCTCGACTTCGCCATCTTGCTTCGCACCATCTGGTCCGTGTTGGCCCGCAACGGGATATCTGCCAGCGGCCATACCACCATGCCAGAATTTCACGGATCATCCGGCTCCGGGCAGCAGGACCAGTGAGCCACCCCGTCGTGGTCGTGGGGGCCGGCGGGTTCGGTCGGGAAACGCTCGATGTTCTGGACGCTGTCAACGCCGTGCATACCGGCTCGCTGGAGGTGCTGGGCGTACTGGACGACGCCCCGGACCCGGCGAACCTGCGTCGACTTGCCGCCCGAGGAACCGCCCACCTGGGCCCAGTCGACGCCTGGTTGGAACAGGGCGATCAAGAACCCCAGTACGTGATCGCCGTCGGTGCTCCCGCCGCCCGGCGGGCCCTGGCGAAACGATTCGCCGCGGCCGGGCGGGTCGCCGCGACGGTCGTGCATCCGTCGGCGGTCATCGGTTCCCTGTGCCAAATCGGGCCGGGGACAATCATCTGCTCAGGTGTCCAGGTGTCGACCAACGTCACACTCGGTGCGCACGTCCACCTCAATCCCAGCGCGACCATCGGGCACGACACCGTCCTGGGTCAGTTCGTCTCCGTCAATCCTTCGGCCACGGTGTCAGGAGAATGTGTGGTCGGAGAAGGCGCGCTGATCGGCGCTGCGTCTGTGGTGCTGCAACGCATCACCCTGGGTGCCGGCGCGGTGGTGGGCGCAGCTGCCTGCGTCGTCCGCAACGTCGCCGACAACACAGTCGTACGTGGGGTACCAGCTCGCTGAACCAGCAGGTTGGCACGTCAACAGCGTAGTCGTGAATGAGCCGGCACAAGAATCTACTGGAGGAACGAAGATGCGCGTACTGGTCACCGGCGGAGCCGGGTTCATCGGGACGAACTTAAGTTGCCGGCTCATCGGCGAAGGCCACGACGTAGTGGTACTTGACAACCTCAGTAGCGGTTACCGTTCCAATATATTCGGCCTTCGGCTCGACTTCCGGGAAGCTGACATCCTTGACCGGGATGCGCTCGCGTCGGCGTGCAAAGGTGTCGACACCATCGTTCACTTGGCCGCGCGGGGGTCGGTGCCCAGATCAATTGTGGACCCCGGACTGACGCATGCGGTCAATGTCGACGGCACGATGAACGTGCTGCTCGCCGCGCGTGAGCAGGGGGCGCACCTGATCTACTCATCGTCGTCATCGGTGTACGGGGCGAATCAAGAACTGCCGAAACGGGAAGCTATGCGCGCCCGGCCGCAGAGTCCCTATGCCGTCAGCAAGCTGGCCAGCGAGTCGTACGTGCTGGCGTTCCAACACGTCTACGGCATGCCGGCGTTGGCGTTCCGCTTTTTCAACGTCTACGGCCCGCTGCAGTCAGCGGGTCATCCCTACGCAGCGGTCATTCCCGCGTTCGTGGACGCCCTCCTGGCCGGCCGACCCTTGCAAGTTCACGGCGACGGCGAACAGAGCCGCGACTTCACCTCTGTGGACACCGTTGTGGACATCGTCGCGGAAGCGGTGAACCGCCGAATCTGCAGCGACGACGCGGTGAACCTGGCCTTTGGCACCCGGACGTCGTTGCGCGAACTCATCGCGTTGCTCGAGCAGGTGGCGGACCGGAAGGCCGATATCACCCATGTTCCCGGACGGGCAGGGGATGTCCGCGCCTCACAAGCGGACAACGCCCGCCTGCTCGGGCTATTCCCGGCCGCTGTTCCGCAGGATCTTGGGGTCGGTCTCAAAGCGACCGTCGCCTGGTTCCAGGCCGCCGGGCTACACCAGCGGTGACCGCAGCCCGCCCGCGACTACTCGTGGCCACCACCATCCCCGAGACGGCCTGGACGATCATGCGGGGCCAGCTGGCGCACCTGCAGGGCCACGGCTTCGACGTCGTATTGCTGACCTCACCCGGACCGCTATTGGAACAGACAGGGCGGCGCGAAGGCATCGCCGTCAGCGCCATCCCGATGCGACGGGAACTGTCACCCAAGGCAGACCTGATCGTCCTCTGGCGTTTGTTTCGGCTGCTCCGAGCCGATCCGGTGGACATCAGCTACGTGGGGACACCGAAGGCTGCCCTGCTGGTGGGCCTGGCCACTGCGGCTGTGAACACCCGCACACGCATCTGTCTGCTGCGCGGCCTGCGGTTGGAAACCGAACACGGCTGGCGCCGGGCGATCCTGTGGATGTGCGAATGGATCACCCTGCGCACTGCCCATCACGTGATCGTGGTGAGCCCCAGCCTCCGGGACAGGGCGCGACAATTGCATCTGTTGGGCAAGCGGCAGGGCATAGTGCTGGGCCGCGGCGCGAGCAACGGGGTTGACCTCGACGCGCTGGCCCCGACACGCCCCGCTCGGGCGCGTGGTGCGACCCTGCGCACCGCGTTCAAAATCGCCGAACACGGCTTCGTATTCGGGTTCGTCGGCCGACTGACCGCCGACAAGGGTATCAGCGAACTCGTTGATGCGTTTGCCCTGGTGCAGCATCAATACCCGGACGTCTGGTTGTTGATCGCTGGTGCCGAGGAGCTCACGGGATTACCGTCGCCCCTGCGAGACCAGCTGAAAACGCTCACCAATGTCCGATTCACCGGGTGGCTGGAAGACACGGCGCCCGTCTACCACGCTATTGACTGCCTGGTACTCCCGACGTATCGAGAGGGATTCCCCAATGTCCCCTTGGAAGCAGCAGCAGCCGGCCGGCCCGTCATCACCACCTCGGCAACGGGAGCGGTGGATTCGATCATCGCCAATCAGACCGGTCTACTCGTTGAGCCCCGATCGGCTTCCGATCTCGCGGCGGCAATGGCGCACCTGGCCGGCCACCGGGACGAGGCACAAGCAATGGGAGAGGCCGGGCGACATTTCGTCGCCCAGCATTACACCAACCAAATCATCTGGCGCGCCCTGACCGATTTCCTGGACTCGACTGCAGCACCGGACGCCACCCGTCATCGGCTTCATCGGTAGAGTGTGTCCGCAATACCGTGATGTAGGTGTTCTGGCGACGGTGATGCGAAGTGCTGCACGACCCTGGGTAGAAATGAGCTGGTATGTGCGGACTGTTGGCAAGCCTGGCACCGGGTTGGGACGACCGCACCGATCCGATCGCTGTTGCGCTGCACGAGCGTGGACCCGACGCATTCGGCGTCGCCACCGGTGGTGGTGCGACCTTCGTGCATACGCGGTTATCAATCCTGGGTTTGGGCCCAGAAGGGGTGCAGCCGGCGAAGTCGAGCAATGGACGCCAAATTCTGGTTTTCAATGGTGAAATCTACAACTTCCGTGAGCTTGGCCGCGCGCACGGCATGTCCAACGCCGTGTCCGATACCCAAGTGCTGTTGGAGATGCTGACCCGGTTGGACGCCGCCGAAGTGATCGCGCAGCTCAGAGGAATGTACGCGTTCGCCTACTGGAACCAGGACACCCGGCAACTGGTCGCGGTGCGTGACCCCATGGGAATAAAGCCTTTGTATTTGCACTCCGATGATGCTGGGCTTCCCACCCTCGCGAGCTGCTTACCTGCGCTGGTGGTGGCCGGCAATCCTCTCACCATTGATCCGGTCGGTCTCGTTGAGTTCCTGGCCGCCGGGCACACCGGCCCGGTGCGTACCGTTTACCAGCAGGTCAACAAGCTGCTGCCGGGCACCCTGTACCAGTGGCAGCTGCAGGCGGACGGACAGATCGAGCACGGCAGCCGGCCGGTGCAATTCTTGCCAGCCCCTGGACTACCAGTGGACGAGGCGCTCGCCGACAGTGTCCGCGCTCACCTGATCGCCGATGTGGAAGTCGGTGCCTTCCTCAGCGGCGGCATCGACAGCACGCTGCTATCAGCGGTGGCGACCCGTGAGGTCGGACCCATCAAAACATTCACCGTAAGCTTCCCCGAGTCGCCCTCGCGCGATGAAAGTGCGCTAGCGCAGTGGAACGCGAAGCTGATGAACAGCACGCACCAGACCATTCCGGCGACCGCACAATCCATGACCGACGCTGCTGCGACCTTTATGCGTCAGCACGGCGAGCCTTTCGGCGATGCTGCGTGCCTTCCGTTGACGGTGCTCGCGGCGAGTGCCGCGCAGAGCCTGAAAGTGGTGTTGTGCGGTGAGGGTGCCGATGAACTGTTCGGCGGCTATAGCCGCTACCGGGTCTCCGAGCACCTTCGTCGCCGCGAGGCTCCCACTGGCCTGGTCGCCAACTCCTGGGGTCGAAGACGGGGCGGCGCGCCGTGGGCGCGGGCGCTCGAGGCAGCCCTATGGGGTGGTGGGTTCCGCGCGCATGCTGCCCTGCTGGACTCGGACCTGCCGTTGCTGCAACGCATCGCGCCCCAGGCGACTGGGGATTATCTGCAGGCTGCGCAGGCGGACTGGCGATTACTGGCCGGCGACAGCAGCCATCTGGACGCGGCGCGTCGTTACGACCGGGAACGGTGGCTACCGAATGTGTACCTGGAAAAAACGGACCGCTCCACCATGGCCAGCAGCCTGGAAGGCCGACTGCCGTATCTGGACAAGGTGGTGGCCGCCGCCGCGCCGCAACCGCGACCCGACGGTACCCTCAAGCTTCCGTTGCGCAATCTTCTCCACGAAATCCTTCCGCAGGTGCGTCTGCCGGACCGGAAGAAAGGTCTCGCTGTTGACATCTGGGCGCTCCGCGCGGCCGGGTTGGACCGGCACTTCCGATTTGCTGTGCACCGCCCGACAGCGGTACTGGTCCGAGCATTCGGCGCCGCCGCCACAAGTGAACTGGCTCGCCGCGCCGAGCGCTCACCGAGCCTGTTCTTTCGCCTAGCCATGCTCGGACTGTGGGAGCAAGAATTTGACACCGACCGCTTTCCAATTGGGGCGTAACACTCAAGGCCGTTTACAGCAGCTCACACTCGGCCGGTACGACGCAACGCGTATCCAGGACAGCGGCTGCACCCAAAAGCAGCCCGTAGTCGAACGAATCGTGATCGGTCAAGACGACGACAAGGTCGGCGGCCGCTACTTCTTCCCTGGTCAGCAAAGCGCGCGGGATGTTCGGAGCGGCGGTGTGCAACACGTGCGGGTCAACGGCCCGGACGTCCGCACCCAAGGCCATCAGTGTCTCAGCGATCTTCACCGCCGGGGATTCGCGAGCATCGCTGGTGTTCTTCTTATAGGCCAGACCCAGCAACAAGATCTTGCTGCCATTCACCGCCTTCCGGCCCGAGTTCAGACTCGCGGTGACCCGGCGCACCACGTACACGGGCATGTGGTCATTGACATCGTTGGCCAGTTCGACGAACCGGAACGTGGTACCCAACCTGCGCTTGACATCCCAGGACAAGTACGAAGGGTCGATGGGCAGACAATGACCCCCCACCCCGGGCCCGGGGGTGAAGCGCATGAAGCCGAACGGTTTCGTCGAGGAGGCGTTCACCGTTTCCCACACGTCGATACCAAGGTCATGCGCAAACATCGCGAGCTCGTTCACCAAGGCGATGTTGACGTGCCGGAAAGTGTTCTCCAGCAGTTTCGTCAGCTCCGCCACCTTGCACGAGGACACCGGAACCGTCCGGTCGATCAACGTGTCGTAGAAGTCCTGGACCGCCCGGCACGACGCCCCCGTCACACCGGAGACCACCTTGGGTGTGTTCGCGAAACCGAAGGTGGGGTTTCCCGGGTCGATCCGTTCAGGCGAATACCCGAGGTGAAAGTCGCGGCCCGCCCGGAGTCCCGACGCGGCCTCCAGAATCGGTGCCAGCAACTCCTCGGTCGTTCCCGGATAGGTGGTGGACTCGAGCACCACGGTGCATCCCGCACGAACGTAGGGCCCCAACGCCCGCCCGGATTCCTCGATGAAGGCGAGATCGGGAAGGCCCTCCCGCAGGGGCGTAGGCACGGTGATCACCGCAACGTCAAAATCAGCGCAGTCCCGGTAGGCGGCGGTCGGCAAGAAACGCCCGGAGGCAAGAAGCGAACAGACCCGCTCCGCCGATACGTCTTCGACGTAGGATTTCCCGGCCTTCAATTGCGCGACCCGGTCCTTGTTCACGTCGACACCGATGACGTGGTAGCCCATATCGACGGCCCGCACAGACAATGGCAGCCCCACATAGCCTTGACCGACGACGACAAGTCTGGCAGGCGGCGGCATAAGCGGTATTGTGCCACGCCCGTCAGCGCGCGGCGCCCGACACGCGAGCAGGCGCGTGAACGGGTTCTCCCTCCCCGGGAAAATACGGAACTACTATTCAAACAGTTGGTGCCGCGCACCGCGATAAACACATGCCTGTGAACGGGGGTGCCGGTCGGCATGGGCCCCGGCAGGCCGCCGTTTCGCCCGGCTTTTATGGTCCATGACCGCCCTGATGGGGGCTCGACAGCGGGAGTTGGTCTGATCGGTGACAAGCCTTCGCCTGAAGGAACGAGCGCGGCACCCCGCGATACGGATCGTCCTACTGACCGGGCTGCTCGCCGGGACTCAGTCGGGCTTCGCCGTGGTTTCGGCGCGTTGGCTCGGGCCATCAGAACGTGGCGTGTTCACCATCGCCTCCGCCATCGCATCCTTCTCGATGCTTGTCGGATCGATGGGGGTCTACACGGGAGGCCGCGTCCTGCTGTCCACGCCCACTTCGAGGTTCATGTTCAGTCACTACCGGCGCGTCATCGCAGTGCTCACCGCCGCGCAAGTGTCGATCATCGTCATCGTTTGGATGCCGGTATGGCATTTACTGACGGGAGTCAACAGCCGTGCGGCATTTGCGATGTTCGGCGTTTATTGCGCCTTGATGGCGGCGGCGTCCCTAGCCAGGGAGGGTGTGCACGGCGTCGGCAAACACGTGCTGGCGACCTTGAGCGACGTCGCCGCAGCGACGGTACAGATTTCGCTCGGAGTGGTTCTGTATCTGGTGAACGAGGTGACGGTCACGTCGTTGCTGGGTTGCGGCGTGACCGGATTCCTGATCCAACTCCTGATATGCAACTTGAGCGGCCGGGACACACCCCGAACAGGTGAGGCACGGCCCTCGAGTTCGGTCGGTGCGCTCAAGATCACCTACCGTGTTGTTCTGTTCAGCCTTCCCGGCCTCATTCTGGCGGTCGGACAATTGTTCATCCAAAAAGGCGACCGACTCATCCTAGGCATCTTCAGCCAGCCTCGAGACGTCGGCATCTACGCCGCAGGCGCAACAATCGCGGACGGGGCCTGGATCCTTCCTGCCTCTCTCTCGGTCATCGTGGTTCGGCAGGTCGCCATGACGAACTCGCTGGAACCGCTGCGCAGATGGCGCCGCGCCATCCTGGCCATGACCTGTCTGTCGTCCCTCGTGCTCGCCGGCAGCGGATCCACGCTGATACATCTGCTGCTGGGCAGCAGCTACCAAGGTGCGTCACCGATACTGTGGATTCTGTGCGTCGGCTCGCCCCTGTTCGCCAGTCAACAAATTGACCTTGCCGCGTGCAACGGAGCGGGACGGCTCGACATCGGAGCCAAAGTGACCGCATGGGGAGTACTGACCCTAATCATCTTGTCAGTTGGATTGATCCCTGCCTACCAAGGTGTCGGCGCTGCCCTGGCCAGCATCGGCGCTTACGGCTGTATGGCCGTACTGGCCAGAAAGGGTGTACGGCGTATCGAACGCGAGAGTACCGCCGGCCGCCGGCCGCCGGACAGTGACGCAGCCGTCCGGCGCCTTGGCAGCCAGGACGCGCCGAATCGGATGAACCTCGGTTTGTGAGGGTGCGTGTCATGGCAGCAGACGGCTAATCCGCCGAGCGAGCTGCGGCGCCCAGACATTCGTGTCGAAACTCGCGGCAGCGTGGCGGTAGCCGTCAGCACCCATGGAACGGCGCAACGCCGGATCACGGAGCGCATCCAGCGCGACGCGCCATTCGGCTTTGCTGTTTGCGAAAAACCCCTCCCGCCCAGCCGTCATCACGTTGCGGTTGCTCTGCGTGGCGGTTGCGATCAGTGGGATGGCGTGGGCCATGAAAAGCACCGACTTCAGCGCGGATTTGCCCATGACCGCCGGGTGGGTCAAGTCCAACGGATAGATGCCCACCGAGGCCCGAGTGAGAGCATCCGCTTCCGCCGCCGGACTCCAAGGCACCTGCGTCACCTTCACGCCGACCGGGGCGGTAATGGCCGCTCCGACCACCAGCACCCGCCATCCCGCGAGAGAATCAGACAACTCGTGCAACCACGCCTCTACGAAGGGCCCGGTAGAGGGCGTGCCAACCCACGCCAACAAGTCCGGTTCGCGACCCAGTTCCGGCGGCGGCACGGCCGGAACAGCTACCGCGGTTGGAACCCGGTGGACGTTGCGGGCGCCCTGCCTTTCCGCCCAGTCGGCTGCATGCTCACTGCCAGCCCAGACTTCCTGCGCATGACGCGCCAGCCAGGCGTACTTCTCGTGACTGCCCCTGATCAGGGCACGACCGGGCGCGCGCGTCCAGACCGCGTCGTCCACATCCCAGATGATGGGGCGCCCCCGGCGCGCCACGATTCTTTCCAGCGAAAGATTGTTCAACGGCAGTGCCTCGCGCTGCAGCAGCAGCACGTCGCAGTCCAACGTTGCCCGAACAGTGCGACCGGCGTGCCCCACGCCACGGACGGCGGGCCTGATCCGTCCCAGGCCCCCCTGCAACCACAGGCCCAGATCATCGTCAGCGACGAAGGTGCACAAAAGGGTAGAAACGGCGTCATCGGCCAGTGCTTTGAGGACCGGCGCGATACGCAACCGAGTTCCGGCCGCCCGCATCGGATAAACACTTGCCGCAACAACCTGCGCCAACTGGGTGTCCCCCCTTCCGCTCGAGAGAAACTTTCGGTCCCGGCGCCCTCACCCGCGCTCGGCGAGCTGGCAACCTATCATAACCAGAAGCAGAAGCAGCTTCCCTACGAGTCGACCATATCCGGATGCTCCGCTACGCGAACGCACCCAGCAGAGCGTGCATTGCGAAAATTTGCAGGTATGCGGTTGCGAGGGATCTGCGGCAGGCAAGGATGAGCAACTAGTGTCGACGTCAACGTTCCCAAGTGAGAGGCCGCAGACATTGGAGTTGCTTGGTTTTCTTCGCGTCGTACGCAAAGGCTGGCTGTTCGTCGTGGCGTTCGTGGTCCTGGGCGCTGCGCTCGGTGTAGGTCTGACCCTGGCGACAGAGACTGTCTACCAGGCGAACGTGCAAGTCTTCGTGGCCACGGCCACCACCGCCAGCGCAGCGGACCTGGTGGCCGGGAACAGCTTCAGCCAGGACCGGGTGCAGTCCTACACCAGCATCGCAACCAGCCCAGCAGTCACCGCCGCGGTCATTCAACAGTTACACCTCGCCCTGTCCCAGGAGCAACTCTCTGCCAAGATCACGGCGGACGCTCCCCCCAGTACGGTGCTGATCAACATTCACGTCACCGACCACAACCCGCAACAAGCGGCGACGCTGGCCAACCTGGTCGCGCTCAAGTTCGACGACGTCGTACAAAAGACCGAGCAGAACGGAGCAGATCGCAGGCCGGTCGTCACCCTGACCGTCATCCATCCCGCTGTTGCACCCCTTACGCCGATCAAGCCCAACAAAGTCACCGATATCGGACTGGGCGTCATACTCGGTCTGCTGCTCGGTGTCGGCTTTGTCGTCGCGCGCAACCTTTTGGACAACACGATGAAGACCGCAGCGGACTTCGAACCCCTGGGCATTCCGGTGCTGGCTCAGGTGCCTTTCGATAAACGCTCCGTGGTGTCGCCCAACGCATTCGGGGATGATTCCCACAATGCCCGCTGTGAGGCCTACCGACAGTTACGTACCAACCTGCAGTTCGTCGAGGTAGACCAAACTCGACGTGTCATTGCGGTGACCAGTCCGATCAGCGGTGAAGGGAAGAGCACCACGGCCCTCAACCTTGCTGCCGTACTCGCAGAAAGCGGCTTCCGCGTCTGCCTGGTGGAAGCCGACCTACGCCGACCGACGCTGGCTCAATCCTTGGGCCTGGTCGCAGACGTCGGCTTCACGACCGCTCTCATCGGCAAGGCACCGTTGCAGGAAATCCTGCAACCGGTCGGCGACAACCTGACCGTACTGGTGGCTGGCCCGATCCCGCCGAACCCCAGTGAGCTGCTGCTCAGCGAGCACGCCCGCACGATCATTGCCGACCTGGCGAAGCAGGCCGACTACACAATCATCGACACCGCACCACTGTTGCCGGTCGCCGACGGCGCTCAAGTGGCTGCGCTGGCCGACGCGACGCTGATCGTTCAGCGAGCCGGCAAGTCAACACGCGATGATGCAAAACATGCGCTCCAAACACTCAATCAAGTCGGGGTCAGTCCGGTCGGCGTCGTTTTAAATATGATCTCCCGGGGTGGCGATCGTTACGACAGATATGGGTCCGCCTACGGCGCCGAGGTGAACCGCAGATCAGCTCATGTGCCGGTTCCCGAACGAAACCAACCCAGCCACCGCCGCGCCGCGGCTGACGAGCGCGCCCCAGACCCGTCCACAGCCAACACTTCGGCGGCGGTTTTGGATCGACCTTGACGATTTTGCTGCGGTTCCACAGGATGGTCGCACGGAAGTCCCAACGTAACGATCAAGGCGTCGACCGCTTCAACGATCTGAGCTGCGCAGGATCGCATCACCTCTAGCGACGCACCGAACGGGTCAGCGATCTCGTCCTCAGCCGAGGTAGCCGATCCAGCGATACCTCGCTGAGCCGCAACCTGGGCGACCCGATCCCGTAGCGCTTCCACCGTCGACCGCTCGACATCAACTTCCCCTAAACCGGCACTGAGTCGGACGAATTCACGCAATGTGAATGTGCGCCGAAACGCCAGTGGTGCGCTCTGCAGCACGACGGAACGGTGCAACAGCTGGGCTGTCAGGATCACATCGGCGGCCGCAATCAGCGCGGGAGTGAGGCGGCGACCGACGTGCTCATCTGGATCCGCGCCATATTCGCTCAGTACGATGGCGCAAGACGCGTCCAACGGGTGACCGACCAAAGCCATGGTCCCAGCGCTGACCACAGTGACCGGGGACCCAGCGCCCAACCGGGTGATCAGTAACCGCTCCGCCATCGGAGAACGACAAATGTTCCCAGTACACACGATCAGGACGGTGAACGACACCCACCAAGAGTACGGCGCTAGTGTCGCGTGTCGGAAGTGACTTTACTGTGGTGGTTTGAGAAATGGGGTATGTCGACCGCTGCCCCGTTGATACTGCGTCCCGGTGACGAATCGAAACTGACAGCCCTGCTGCGGGCCACGACGGTGCAGGCAGGGGTAGCGCAGCGGGCCAGAATCGTGTTGCTCGCCGCGGAAGGGATGCCGAACGTGGCGATCAGCCGGCTGGTCGGGGTGTCCCGGCCGACGGTGCTGGAGTGGCGCAACCGTTACACCGCAGGTGGTATCGGAGCGTTGCAGGATCTGGACCGATCCGGGCGGCCGCCGGTCATCGACGACGCCGCGGTCGTGGTCGCCACGTTGCAGCCCCCGCCGCCGGCGTTGGGGGTGACCCACTGGTCGGCGCGGTTGCTGGCCGGGCAGTTGGGGATCTCCTTCGCCTCCGTCGCCCGGATCTGGCGGGAATGGAACCTGCAGCCATGGCGGCAGGAGACGTTCAAGTTCTCCACCGACCCAGAACTCGATGCCAAGGTCCGAGACGTCGTCGGGCTGTACATGAATCCGCCGGTGCGCCACGAGGCGCCTACTGACCGAGTGGGGTGAAGGGACCCACTCTCGGCCTGTCGCAGCAGGTCGTTGAAGCAGGGAGCAGCCTGATCCTGGTGGCGCAGGTGAGGGTGGGAAGCAGCTCCGTCAAAGCCGGGACGGTTTGGTACTGCCAGACGGGCCGGGTTCGGCAAGCAAGATGGGAAGG
>JAABUK010004926.1_pt1 | contig 21294 bp, 15 predicted proteins | sample 5559141 | NCBI WGS metagenome assembly JAABUK01 (sample SAMN10711869, study PRJNA513367) | rock metagenome | isolation source: Antarctica rocks | place: Antarctica: Victoria Land, Pudding Butte nord | collected 2016-01-03
CCCTCAACAGGAACACTGGGCATCGTCTTTGTCGACACCAGCAACCTTGCCCTGAATCAACTCTCCATTGTCGATTCCACCAATAACGGTCTCACTTGGCGAAAGCGAAGCATTGTTAACGGGACCGCTCGATATCTGGTTCCTGCCATTGCGCTCGGCAGCGGGCAGGTGTATCTCACCTTCACGCAGGAAAATGCCGGAATTCAATATATGACGGGCAAGCTGACCGATAGCCCGAGTTCCTGGACGAAAGAAACGGTCCCCAACCTGGGGTTTACGGATTTTGGCGTAGGGTCCGATATCGCGCTCGATTCTGAAGGAAAACCTGCTATCGTTTATGCGGTGTTGGGCGATGACTACAGGGAAATATTCTATCGGCCCGGTTCAACGCCCTCGGTTGCCAACATCAGTACCGTGGGCTTTGGGGACAATTTCGAAATGCGCCTGGCGTTCGCGGGAACCAAGCCCCGCATCGCCTTTGCCGGTGCCATGGACTCCCATTATTTTGAGGATTATGACCACACTTTATTTGCTCTCACCTCGCCCGATTCCGGCGTAACGTGGAACCCGCGTGTAAACATCAAATCGGACGGAAACCGATCGATCGGTGGGCCTATCGATCTCGCAATCAATTCGAGCGGCGGGGCAGCGATCACGTCGCATGATGGCGGCGGGAACTACGGCGGCGAAGTTTGCGGGTATCCCAAACTGTCGCTCTCTTCCGATCTTCAAAACTGGAACACGTGCGGTATTACTTCAAACATTCGCTCCCGTGAGAGTTCTTCCGGTGTGCGGTATGCGCTTAACGACACGCTCTACCTGACAATCTCAATCGGCCAATACCCCTTCGATCCCACTGACCCGAAGGAAATCCCCGCAGGCCTATACTTCTGGCGCGGACCGGTTGGCTTCCAATTCCCCACTGCACCTGTTCCGGCGCCGTAGGACTAACCCAAGCCAAGCCGCTAGCAAAATCCGCGCTGCCGATACACTGAAAGTTCCACTATCTTATGAGTCAGTATGCCTTCCTGTTCCCCGGCCAAGGTTCACAGTTCGCCGGAATGGGCAGATCCCTTGCCGAAAATTTTCCTGCCGCTCGCCGCGTTTTTCAGGAAGCCGATGACGTGCTTGGCTTCTCTCTTTCCCGGCTATGCTTTGAGGGTCCGGAAGAAGAATTGCGATTGACGGAGCACACACAGCCGGCGCTGTTGACCGTCTCAACTGCCGCGTATGCCATTTTGGCGGAGCGCGGCGTGCTGCCTCAAGCTGTTGCTGGCCACAGCCTGGGCGAATATTCTGCCCTAGTAGCGGCAGGCGCTTTGCCCTTTGCGGACGCTTTGCGGCTGGTGCGGAATCGCGGTCGTTACATGCAGGAAGCGGTACCTCCGGGTACCGGAGCCATGGCCGCGCTTCTTTACCTGCCCGAGGACAAGCTTGAAGCTATTTTGCTGGAAGCTGCCCAGGGAGAAGTAGTGAGCGCGGCAAACCTGAATAGCCCGGAACAAATTGTGATCGCCGGGCACACGGGCGCTGTAGGCCGGGCCATGGAACTGGCGAAGGCTGCAGGCGCGCGCCGGGCCAAGCTGCTGCCAGTCAGCGCGCCCTTTCACTGCCCCTTGATGTTACCGGCCCAAGCCAGACTCGCGCCGGAGTTGGACGCTTTACAATTCCACAATCTCTCTTTTCCATTGATCAACAACTGGCAGGCAAACGAAATTCAAACTGCGCCGGAAGCCCGCAATGGATTATTCGAGCAGATTCCCAACTCCGTTCAATGGAGCAAAACCATGCAAAGGCTTGCTAACCTGGGAGTTGAATCTTTCGTGGAAGTTGGCCCCGGCACAGTTTTGGCTGGGCTGGTACGCAAGAATCTGCCTGCTGCAACCTGCCTCCCTTTTGGGGAGTCTTCCCAAGTAGAGATGTTTAACGTATAGATAGTCACAAGCCGTTTGCAACTTTTTCGAAAATTGGGTATGCTCCAGCAATCCAGCTTTCTATAGTTAACAAATCGGTTAAAATTTGGACTGCTCCTTAGGGGTAAGGAGCGATTGGGGATTTATGTGCGGAATCGCGGGTTTTACTCACGACAACCGGTCATCCGACGTGTGTCTGATCGAACGGATTACGGGAACGCTGTTTCATCGCGGACCTGACAAACAGGGCAGCTTCCTGTCTCCAGGAATTGCGCTTGGAGCCGTGCGCCTCGCGGTAATCGATCCGGACGCAGGGCCCCAACCGCTGCGCAGTACGGACGGTCTCACGATCGCCGCCTTTAATGGCGAAATTTATAATCATCGTGAACTGCGCCTGGAACTTGAAAGCCACGGGGTGCGCTTCCGCTCGGATTGCGATACGGAAGTGGTGCTGGAGTCATTTCGTCACTGGGGAACAGACTGCCTGCACCGCTTCCGCGGAATGTTTGCGGTGGCATTTTGGGAAGTGCGCAAGAAGCGGTTGATCCTGGCCCGGGATCGCGCTGGCATCAAGCCGCTGTACTTCGCCCGCCAATCCGGGCAAATCCATTTCGGCTCAGAGCTGAAGGCTATTTTTGCTCACCCTGCAATCCGCCGCGTGCTGGATCATCAGGCTCTGGAAGATTTTCTCTCACTGAACTATGTGCCCGGCTCGCGCACCCTGATTCGTGGAATTGAAAAACTGCCCGCCGGCCATTATCTGGAATGGTCACACGGAAACGCTTGCATTCACCGTTACTGGACACTAGATCCCATTCCAAATACAGCCTGGACGTCCGGCGCGGCGGAAGAGCGCCTGGACGAACTACTGCGCAGTTCCGTCCGTGAACATTTGGTTGCGGATCGTCCGCTCGGCATCTGGTCCAGCGGCGGTCTGGATTCCTCAACTATTCTGCACTACGCCTCCGAAGCGAGATCTACGCCTCTCGACACTTTCTCGGTAGGCTTCGGCTCGCGTTGTTGCGATGAAACCCCGTATTTCAGGGAAATGGCCAGCCGGTATGGAACCAATCATCACGAGCTTCAATTAACGCCCGGAAACCACCTTTTGGGCGCGATTGAAGACTTCGCTCATTTCTCCGATGAGCCGAATGCCGATGCTGGCGGACTGCCGGTTTGGTTTCTTTCCCGCATGACGTCAGAACATGCCACTGTTGCCCTTTCCGGTGATGGCGGTGATGAACTTTTTGGCGGCTATCTTACCTACATGGCCGACCGTGCGGCGCGCCCGCTGCGTTTATTCCCCAGTTCCTGGCGGCGCGCAGCCTTAGCAGGGCTGCAACATGGTCTTCCCTGCTCCGCCAAAAAGATCAGCTTTGAGTACAAGTTGAAACGTTTGCTGGAAGGTTCGCTGCTGCCCCCGGACGATGCGCACCTTTTTTGGAACGGCTCCTTTACGCCGACTCAAAAGAGCGCGCTGCTGGGCCGCTCTTCCTTCGGCCCCAACTTGTTCTATGGGTTGCCGCCCGCCTCCAAAGTAGGCGCATTAAACCGTTACATGTTGCTGGATCAACAGTTCTATTTGCCAGATAACATTCTTGCCAAAGTGGACCGCATGTCCATGGCTCATTCTCTCGAGGTACGCCCGGCATTCTTGGATCATAGGATTATCGAATTCGCGGCAAGTCTCCCGGAGCACCTGAAAATCAAGGGCCTCCAACAAAAGCTGATCCTTCGCAGGCTGATGAAGAACAAGCTGCCCGCCAGCATTTTGAATCGTTCTAAAAAGGGCTTCGATATCCCAGCTCACGCCTGGTTTAGAGGATTTCTGCGGCCTTTATTGCATGACACGGTGAACCGCCAGGCGGTGGAAGCCTCAGGAATATTCAACTTTGCTGAAACGGAACGCCTGATCCGCGATCATATGGAGAGACGGATCAATGCGGGATATCAATTATGGGGTCTGTTGACTCTCTTCCTCTGGCTGAAGAAGTGGGACGTGGAAACCGCGCCAACAGAGGATTCTTCGAAAGACTTACTCGTTCCGGCAATCGCCGCAATCAACTAATTATCTTGCTGGCCGCAGCGGCCATCTTCCTGCTTTCCGTCATTAGCCCCCCGGCATTGATGGACGATGTGGATTCCGTGCAGGCGCAGATTGCGCGCAACATGCTGACGTCCGGCGATTGGGTGACGGCTCATCTGGATGGCGTGGCTTACCTTGAAAAGGCGCCGCTGAAATACTGGATGATTGCAGTTTCTTATCTGGTTTTTGGCGTTCACGATTGGGCCGCGCGGCTGCCCATAGCCGTTTCCGCCATCCTTCTCTGCTGGTTGACCTCGCATATCGGCTTGTGGGCATTCCGCAAATCGCCAGAGGCTGGCTTCTATTCCGGCTTAGTTCTGGCCACCTGCGTAGGGCTGTTTCTTTTCACGCGGATCTTGATTCCTGATGTAATTCTTACCCTGGCGATCACTGCCGCACTATATGGATTCCTGCGCGCTCTTGACAGCGAAGAACAACGGCCATTTCGATTGGCAATGCTCTTTTGGAGCGGCATGGCCGCGGGCATCCTTCTTAAGGGATTGATAGCCGCGCTCTTTCCAGTGGCAATCGCCAGCTTATACCTGCTGATCACCGGTCAACTCTTCCGGCTGGAAACATGGAAGCGCCTGCACATTGCTCCTGGCGTTCTGCTCTTCCTAGCCCTCGCTGCACCCTGGCACGTGCTGGCCACGATCCGCAATCCGCCTTACCTTGACTTCACGCTGCATAGTGAATCGGGCTCTTACCGCGGCTTTTTCTGGTTTTACTTTTTCAACGAACACATACTGCGCTTTCTGAATACCCGCTACCCGCGCGATTACAACACGGTGCCGCGTCCCCTGTTCTGGGCCTTTCATCTCATCTGGTTCTTTCCCTGGTCGGTTTACTTCCCGGCAGTAGCGAAGCTTCAGTTCCGCAGCAATGATCGCGCCTCACGGCTACGTTTACTGGCTCTTTGCTGGATTGGGTTCGTTATGTTGTTCTTCAGCCTTTCCACCACGCAGGAGTACTATTCCATGCCCTGCTATCCAGCTATCGCGTTGCTCCTCGGGTCCGCCATGGCCACGGAGAGCAAGGTACTCAAGCCTGCTACAAAAGTGGTTGGTATTCTCGCCGCGGCTCTTGCAGTGTTACTGCTTGCCGTAATAATTGCGACTAAAGGCCTCTCCACCCCAGGCGATATTTCCGTCGCGCTGAACTCAAACCCTGATCTCTATACCTTGTCCATGGGCCACATGGCCGATCTCACTCTGAAGGCCTTCGCGTATTTGCGAATGCCGCTCGCGCTGGCTGTGTTGGCAATGGCAATTGGTGCCGTGGGTGCCATATCGTTGCGCGGCCGGCCAGCCTACTTAGCATTGGCATTCATGATGGTTATTTTCTTTCAAGCAGCGCGCACGGCTCTTGATGTGTTTAACCCGTATTTAGGTTCTAAGCCTCTCGCTGATGCGCTCATTTCCGCTCCCCCAGGTGAGTTGATTGTGGACGACCAATACTATTCCTTCTCCTCAGTGTTCTTTTACGCAAATCGGGAGGCTTGGCTACTCAACGGACGTGTCAACAATCTGGAATATGGCTCGTATGCTCCCGGAGCCAAGAACCCGTTCCTTAATGACGCGCAATTTAAGGAGCGATGGCGTTCTTCGCGGCGCTACTATGTTGTGGCGGAAATCAAGCCCGCTCAGCGGCTTCATGCCTTGGTGGCGGATTCACCCTGGCGCAAGGTAGCGGAAAGCGGCGGCAAGGTGCTTCTCGCCAACCAATAGGCTTCTTCAGATCCAGCGCGCGCGCCGCAGATAAACCAGCAGAGCCACTGTGGTGGCAATCATCATCACACTTACAATCAGAGTCGCATGCGGCGAATCCGCCCACGGCAACCCTTTGGTGTTCATTCCGTAGTACCCGGAAATGACAATCACGGGAAGCGCGATAGTACCCAGGATTGTCAAAACCTTCACCACTTCGTTCGTTCTGTTAGCGACGCTAGAAAGATAGACATCCATGATGCCCGTGAGCAGGTCCCTCTGTGTTTCCAGCAGGTCCATGTACCGCGCTACATGGTCGTAAACATCGCGCAAAAACGGCATCAGATCGCGGCCGATCAGCGCGTGCTCAGCCCGATATAAATGTGCGCTCACATCCCGTGTGTTCACAAGAATGCGGCGCAGCTCAATCAAAGACCGCTTGGTCTGAAAAATCCGGGAAAGCACTTCCGGGGTGGGGTCACGCAGAACCTGTTCTTCCAATTCGTCGATGATATCGTCGGTTTTATCCAAAAGCGGAAGGTATGAATCCACCACGCCGTCGCAAATTCGATAGAAGATCTGGTCCGGCCGCAGCCGCTCCTCCATCGCATGAATTGGATTCAATAGCTTTTGCACACTATCGCACTGTGCTTCCTGAACGGTGATCACCCAGTCGGCCCCAAGAAAAATGTCCAGGTCATGGAATTCCAGCGTCCCGTCCGCATTCACTTGTACTGGTTTTAGAACTGTAAAAATGTACCCGTCGCTGTCTTCCACCTTGCCGCGCTGATCACGGTTGCGGCAATCCTCAATATGAAGGGGATGAAGATGATACTCTTCTGCCAGCCGGTCCAGTTCAGAATTTTTCGGATCCAGAATATCATGCCACTTCATAATTTCCGAGGGCTATTCTTTCTTCTTATCGATCCGGAAATCATCGAAGTACGCAATAGTGTCGCTCTTCGTCCATACTCCTGTCTTACCCGGCTTCACAATAGAACTGTCCTCCACCTCAAATAGCTTGCGATGGTTGAAGAAGACCACGGTATGAGTATCGCGAAACTGAATTTTCACAAGATTCCACTCCTGTGGATCGACGCGGCGGGAGACCGCGGAGATCTGCCCGCTTCCTGTTCCATGTGACATAGCCGTGGCTTTGCCGTCCACCATTTTGTGGACTGTAATCCTGTCATCGATGGCGCTGATATACAGAGCGTAATAGTTGTTTGGATCCTGGTATCTCCACACCACTCCAGCAATTTGATCGGCCTTGCCGGATACCATTTTCAAATTCACACTCAGGTCGCCGTCGCGGCATAATCCTCTGTCGAAGAGGGCTAAGGAAAAATGGGCACGGTTCTTATCGGCGGAAAGCTGTGCCAGTACGTTCGGCTTACTGGGTGCACTGCTATCCGGGTGAACCATCCATCGGCCCGGATCGCCGCGATGCGTATTAGCAAGGGTCCAGGCTTGCGGTGCGGCACCCACCTTACCGTTGTCGAAGTCCACGGTTTCCGTGTTCCGCCCGAACCACCCGAAACTGATCATCAGAAATGCAAAGCTACGCAATGTCTGCCCTGTCCTCTGGATTGAGTGTATCGTGCCCCAGGTCCGCGACTCAGCCTAATGGGTAACGCGAAGACCAAACTGCAGTTGCCTGGCATCGCCGGAAGCAGTAGCTCTGCCGAAGGCTGGCCCGGCGGTCAGACTATTGTTCGGAAGCTGCAGGTTTGTGCGGTTAGTCGTATTAAAGATTTCAGCTAGTGGCTCGACAGTCCAACGCTCGCCCACATGAAACGTTCGGCTCAGGCGCAGGTCCACTGAGAAAGAATTAAATCCCCGGCCAGTGTTGCGGCCTACCCCTACGGGCCGGTCGTTGACGTTGGTATCGAAGTTGCGATCCGTGCCCGTCTGGACATTGAAAGGCAGAGGCGAAGTGTAACTCACAATCGGGGCGAGTTGAATCCCTGCCCACGTCAAAACTCCGCTGGCGGTCACGCGATGGCGCTGGTCATTATCAGAAAGACCGCGATCGTCACGAAGGTTGAAATTATTCTGTGGCGAACTGAAAAAGAAGTTCCCCACATCATCGATTGTTTTTGAATAGCTATACGAAAAACGCAGCTCCGCATAGCGCCCGGCACGCTTGCGCGCCGAAACAAGCAGCCCGTTGTAATACGAATCGCCGCTGCCTTCGTAATAACTAATGTTTCCGTAACGAGGATCTGGGCGGCCCAGATTGGGAATACCTTGGGCGGCGGCGTCCGCCGAAGTAAGGGTCGGGACGTTACGATTGCGGGAAAGAATCAGGTGCAATCCACGCAAGTGCTGAAAGCCGACAGTGACACTGCTGTCGCGGCCTAGTTCCCGCTCCACTTCAAAGCTGGCCTGCTCGGAGTAGCCATTTCGAATGTGGTGGTCAATGGTCGTGATGCCGATGTACTGTCCGCTCGAAAACGATTGAGTAATGGCTGGAAATAGCGGCGCGCCCGCCTGTCCAAAAGAAAGAAGTGCCACCCGGTACTTTGAGCCGTCGCGCTGCAGGGCATTCGATGTGGCCCGCAACGGGGTCCTGTCAAAGTACAGCCCAAAGCTGGTACGAAATACCGTTTTCCGATTGCCCGGTGCCCACGCAATCCCTAGGCGGGGGGCAACGTTCGTGAGATCTGTTGCAATGGGACTGGGAAGGAACTGCAGGTCATACCGAAGCCCTATATTCACCGTGAGCCCAGGCTTGGCACGCCACTGATCCTGCACGAACATACCCACGTTTGGGTTGGCCTGAAACTGGCTCGGTGCACCGAAGGCCTGCTGAAACGTGGTGTATCTGCCTGCCTGAAGGTTGGCCAGAGTGGAAAAGGAATAGACACCTTGAGCAGCACCCGGAAAGAGAATATTTACGCGGTTCTCAAGGAACTCAGCGCCGGCTTTCAAGGAGTGGGCTCCTAACTCCCAAATGGCGCTGTCGACGAGTTCATACATATCCGTATCGCGCCGGAGCGGAGAGCCCGTCGCAGTGCCAAGGCTCGCAATGCCAGAGACAGTAATGGCCGGTCCAACCGAGTCATTGATGGGCGCACCCAACCGGCTTCTGGTGAAAGCGCCGTGCAACGAATTGAAGAGCTGGGGCGAGAGTGTCATTTCGTGCGTTACGGCAACCGTTTGGTCCAGGTTGTCGAGCGAACTCCCACGGCTTACGGCGTTTAGCCCGCCCACTCCGCGCGCGTTCGTGCTGATGACTTTGTAGAGACTGTACCGAAGTGCAATTCGGCTGGAATCATTCAAGCTATGATCGGCCCGGACAAAGAAATTTGACGTTGCATAGCCGGTTGGAAACTCTCCAGTGGTCGTGAGTGGCCCCCGGTAGCCGATGTTTTGGAGCACTTGGTTGATGGCCAAGACGTTAGCGGGCGCGATGGTTAAAATTCCGACACGGTTCTGATTACTCTTTTCAAAATTAGTAAACAGAAAGGTGCGGTCACGCCTTACCGGTCCACTGAGAGAAGCACCTTCCTGAGTCTGGGTGAGAGGATCTTTTGTAATGGCCAGAGCGTTGCGTGCATCGAAGCGTTGGTTGCGAAGGAAACCATAAGCGCGCCCGTGGAGATTATTGGTGCCGCTCTTGGTCGTGATATTAAGGATCCCGCTCGATGCGCGCCCAAACTCAGCCAAGCCTCCGGATGTCACTACCTGGAATTCCCGGATCACCTCCTGGCTGAAGAACGTGCCCGCAAGTTCGGCGGCATCGTCATTGGCGGACATACCGTCCACTACAAAGTTGTTGTTGAGATTGCGCTGACCCGCCACGGAAATTCCGGTACCGGGCACGGCTGAGGTTTCCGCAAATCGTTGTGCGGCGCCTGTGTTGGTCCGCGAAACACCAGGCACCAGCAAAGCTAGGTCCAGATAATTGCGTCCGTTTAAAGGCAGCGAATCCACTTCACGCGGCAGCACGGTTTGCGCAGTTCCAGTGCGTGCGGTTTCAATTACGGGCACCGTTTCCGTTACTGCGAGCTGGCTATCCACTGAAGCTATTGCAAGAGTAACCGGGATCTCAAGCGCTGTACCCACCGTGAGCGAGAACCTGGAAACAACCGGCCCGAAACCGGCTGCCTCTACGCGCATTTCGTAAGCTCCTACCGGCAGTGAGGGGAAATGAAACTGACCACGGCCATCGGACTGAAACCTATTAGTCTGGTTTCTGTCCAAATGGGTAATTACGACAGAGGCGGCGCGTACCGCCCCACCCGCCGGGTCCTGAACAAAACCGGACACCGACTGTTGTGCCAGCACAGCGCTGGCACCAAGGCACACGTACAGAAAAATTCGTGAAAACAAGGTATTCTCCTTTCGGTTTCAGATCTAAATGTCAGAACGAAACAGAAGGAGGAGGGCGTTCGAATAGTGTAAAATTTTCAAACCGCTGAGTGAATACCGGACGGTGGAGAATCGCGAGTACAGGGTTGCTGCCTTGTGCGCGTGAGCTGTTAAGCCTGCCAGTCAGCAGAATAGCCGTTTCGATTGCGCTTGCAGGGCACCCGCATGACGAAACGCAGCTTGCACTCGATACCCACTTTCGCTCACCGCCGGAATGGCTGTGATGGCAAGACGCGCCTTTGGTTTGGCAGCACTTCATTTCGCACGAGCCGCCGGGTTTTGCACTGAGCACCACTGACGCCGGCGCGGCCAGGAAACACAACATCAGCAGCGCTGAAGCAAGTTGGCGTATCAAGCGAAATGGGTTACGGAACAACACGATGCAGATTCTGAGTCTAACAAAAGCACCCTTGATGCGAATGCTACTCTGAAAATTGTCCGCTCATTTACAGCAGATCCAGCGAGCTATGAACTGGCTGCTCCACTCTGGAATTCAGTCGCAGAATGGCAGTGTAGCCCGTTATTACCGCTCAGACCAAGCTAAAAATAATCCGGTTTCGACAGAGATCACCGGGTATCAGGCCAGCACGCTCGCTTGGCTTTACACGGTTACAGGCAATGGCGAAGCATTGCAAGGTGCCATCCGAACCGCCGATTTCTTAGTTGATTGCGCATGGGACCCCACCCTGGGCGCTTTTCCTTTCGAGTACCCGCATCCTTCACCCACTTATTTTTTCGATAGTGGAATCATCGTGCGCGGGTTGTTAACCGTCTGGCGCATCACTAAGACTCCTCGCTATTGGGAAGTTGCCCAAACATGCGCGAGACAGATGCTGCGCGATTTCGATGCCGGTTTCGATTTTCATCCGATCCTCTCGTTGCCGGGGAAGATCGCGGAGGTGCGCGATCCCCGATGGTCGCGCTCATCCGGCTGCTACCAACTGAAAGCGGCTTTGGGCTGGCATGAAATTGCGCACACCGGGGAACATCCGGAGTTGCACGTCGCATGGGACCGGTTGAGAACCCAAGCGCTCGAAGGCCATGATGAGTTCCTCCCCGGGCATACCGATGCAGAGCGCGTGATGGACCGCTTGCATGCTTACTGCTACTTTCTTGAGGCGCTGCTTGCCTCCGCTCACCGCCCGGAATGCGCGCGTGCGGTTGCTATCGGCATTCAGCGGGTCGCTTACCTGCTGCATAAAATTGCACCAGTGTTTGTTCGCTCTGACGTTTTCGCCCAGTTGCTGCGCATCAGGCTGTACGCGGACTTGGCTGAAATCCTGCCGCTGGATATGCACACCGCCGCGCTGGAGGCGGAACAGCTCGCCGCGTTCCAACTCCGCAGCGATGACGCGCGCATTGACGGCGGATTCTGCTTCGGCAGGAAAGGCGCGGAGATGCTGCCCTATGTAAACCCTGTGTCCACGGATTTTGCCGTTCAAGCGCTACACCTCTGGCACCTTCGCCAAGCCGGTTCAGCACTGCCCGCCGTCACCGGATTGGTGTAGTGCCCGGCCCTGTTCAAGTCGCCTGGCTGACCGGAACGGAAGACTTGAATCGGGAATTGGTTCTGAAACTCTTAGACGGCAATCCCGGCCTTCCTGTGCTTACCGTTTCAGAATTTCCAGTAGCGGGTGCGCGCTGGATTGCCTACCATCCGAAGCGCACATTTACAGAAAATCTCACATCGATACGAGCCGCCTTGCAAGCGGAAACAGTGCGGAAGGCAGCCATGATTCTGGTGCCGCGCGTTCCATTCCAGAAGTTGCGGACAATCGCCATTTTGCTCTCGGGCGCGAAACTTGCCGTGTACGACCGCAACCTGAACGTGCGGCCCTGGCCAGCGCAGGTGCCCCGGTTTGGAAAGGCTTGGGCAGAGTGGCACGCTCGCCCGACAAGCCCGCTGCGACGGTGGGCAACACGTCTGAAGCGCCCCCGGGAAGCGCTGGTTCCCCTTTATGCAAAGCTGGCGCACATATCAGGCAGGCTGCGGCGCAATGGTATGCCTGCAACCTCGTCGTTTCCACCCATACCGCTGCTGCCCGGCACTGCTGTCATTATCCCCTCGCGCAACGGTTTAGCTTTGCTGAAACCCTGCCTTACGCTGCTGTTGCCCGAAGCACCTGAACAGATTGTAATTGTGGACAACGGCTCGGATGATGGAACTGCTGAGTGGGTGACTGCGGAATACCCGGCGGTGGAGGTGGTCCAGACCGCTGAACCACTCTCATTCGCGCGCGCCATCAACGTAGGGCTAAGGCGCATAAATCATGAGCGCGTGCTGTTGTTGAACAATGACATGCTCGTTGAACCAGCCTTCCTGCGGGAGCTTAACAGCGCCTTCGAAAGTGATGCGAATCTTTTCTGCGCCACCGCGGAAATCCTGTTTCCTCCGGGCTTACGCCGCGAAGAAACAGGCAAGGCGGTACTGCGTGAGCCCTCGTCTGAAACGGAATTCCCGGTGCGGTGCGAACTTCCCCTGCCGGGAGAAGACGGCACGTGGGTCCTGTATGGAAGCGGCGGATGCTCGCTCTTTTCATCCGCGAAGCTGCGCGAATTAGGCGGTCTCAATGAAAGTCTGCAACCCGCCTACGTAGAAGATCTCGACCTGGGGTACCGCGCGTGGAAACAAGGTTGGCCGAGCGTGTTCCGGGCAGGCGCGCGTGTCGAGCATCGGCACCGTTCCACCACAGCGCGCTATTGGACTGAACAGCAGCTCACGGAAATGGTTCAGTTGAATTATCTGCGGTTCCTTGCGACGGCGATTTCGAGCCCTGTGCTGTTCCGCCGTTTGTGGAATCACGCGATCCGCCGCTTGCACCTGACCGGCTCGCTCAAGGTACTACGTGCGGCAGTCGCGCTTCCCCTTCGCTCCAACGTACCCAGCACGGGTTCCGCCGATGAGGAGCAGTTTCTTTCTTTAACCAATGGTGATGTAGCGGTCTTCCCCGGCCGCAAACGTTCCTGTAAACCGGTGATTGCGATCGCCTCGGCCTATCTGCCTTACCCGCTATCCCATGGTGGCGCGGTCCGCATCTTCAACTTGATGACACAGGCGGCGCCAGAATTCGATTTAGTTTTGGTCACTTTTTCGGAGCACTGGACCGCGCCCGCGCCAGAGTTGCTCGCTATCGCGGCAGAGATTGTGATTGTACGCCGCGCAGGGACGCACTATCGTGTTTCGACAAAGCTTCCTGACACCGTGGAAGAATTCGCATCTGCAACCTTTGCCGCAGCTTTGCGACAGACAGTTCAAAAGTGGAATGCCCGCGCTGTGCAGTTGGAGTGGACTCAAATGGCGCAGTATGCGGGTGATTGTGTCCCGGCAAAAACAGTGCTGGTAGAGCATGACATCACCTATGACTTGTATGGGCAGATGGCGCGGGACAATCCTCGGGATAGGGAATTTCAGGAGCAGCTACAACGATGGCGTGCTTTTGAAACAGAGGCATGGAAGCGGGTGGATAGGGTGGTGACAATGTCCGACAAAGATCGAAGCGAAACAGACCTACTGAGTGCTCGCACAATACCCAATGGTGTTGATATCGACCATTATCGGCCGTCAGATTCCGCAGTGGCAGAGAACACACTACTTTTTATCGGAAGCTTCGCCCATCTCCCGAATCGAACAGCGATCGAGTGGTTCCTGTCGGAAGTCTGGCCTCTGCTGGAACATCAAGCACCCAAGCTTCACATCATTGCTGGCATGAATCCGGAAGGCTGGTCCATCGGTGCCAACACTCCTCGCGTCAGCATTGAAGGCTTCGTAGCCGATGTGCGGCCCGCATACAGACACGCTGCCGTGGTAATTGCGCCGCTCATCACGTCAGCCGGCACAAACATCAAGATTCTAGAAGCGATGGCGATGGGGAAAGCCATTGTGAGCACGCCCGCGGGTGTGAACGGGCTTCGGGCGGAAGGCGTCAAACTGGCATCTTCCCCACAAGAGTTTGCCGATGCCATCATCAAGCTGCTGAACGATGCTGAACTACGCCGCACCTCTGGCGCCCTCGCCAGGAGTTACGTTGAAAGGCGTTATAGCTGGAGCAGCATCGCTCAACGCCAGACTGATCTCTACCGTGAGCTCGGTGCTATCTGAAGCGCGGCTTCATGGGAATCGTCAGCGTGGTATGAACTTCTTACCAGCGGGCCAGCCTCTACATGGCTGAACCCCATTTCCCGCCCGGCGCTTCGGAGCGCGCGAAACTCGTCTGGCGCGATGTATCGAACGATCGGTAGATGCTTGGGCGATGGACGCAGATACTGCCCAAGTGTAAGAATATCCACGCAGTGTTCCCGCAAGTCGCGCATCACCTGTAAAACCTCGGATTCCATCTCGCCCAAGCCCAGCATCAAGCCGCTTTTGACCGGCGTTGCGGGGGAGAGTTCCTTTGCATAGCGCAGCATCTCAAGCGAACGCTCATAACGGGCGCCCAGGCGAACTTGCCGGTAAAGCCGCGGCACCGTTTCCGTATTATGGTTCAATACGTCTGGCGCACTCGGCTGCATCACCATTTCCATAGCCGCGCGGCTACCCTGAAAATCTGGAACCAGTACTTCAACTTTGCAACCCGGGATGCGGGCGCGGATCGCGTCTATCGTCAGCCGGAAGAGCTCTGCGCCCCCATCTTTTCGGTCGTCCCGATTGACACTGGTCACCACGGCGTATCGCAATCCCATAAGGTCGCAGGCTTCCGCGACACGGGCAGGTTCATCATAATCCACTGCTAAGGGGCCGCCCTTTTGCACTGCACAGAATCCGCAGCGCCGCGTACAAACGTTACCCAGAATCATGAAGGTTGCAGTCCGCCTGTTCCAGCATTCGCCTATATTTGGACAGGCCGCGCTCTCGCAGACGGTGTGGAGTTTCAACCGCGTGATCAGTTGCTTTAGATCGCGGTAATTGTCACCGACAGGAGCGGGCGCACGGAGCCATTCCGGACGTACCGGCTTAGGGGCAAGGGTTACTAACACTCTCTTTACTGTAACGCCGCTCGAAAATCATGTCATCGTGCCAATTCAACCAGAGAAGATCGTGTCCCTGAGAAAGATCAACCGCGCGCTGCGGGATGAGACCGATTAATTCGCTGCCCCGAATTGTGACCTGCGCCTGAGCGGCCAGTGCGCGGACAGCATCAAGAACCGTGTGAAGCGGAGTGATTTCAAAGTTAACCGAGTTGATGGAGATCTGGACCAGATTTCGGGAAGGGAGCGGGAGGCCTAATGCTTTTACGCCAGCTAATCCGCCGCTCGACGCACGAATGGCTTTGGCCATAGCTTTCGCAAGCAGAAGATCGTTGGTATCGAGCCAGATATTCCAGGCAATCAGGAAATCGCGGGCGCCGATTGCGACGGCACCGGCGGTAGCATGCCGTCCGACTCCTGTGTGTGGCGACTCTCCCTGCCTGGCTAAGCGCCGAACCTCCTCAAGCGGCTGATTTCCCGCCGCTTCGTAGAAGAAGGAAGGCAAGCGAAACCTCTGCCACAAGATGTCCGCTGCGCGATGAGCGAGAGCCGCACAATCCGCCAGCGATACGCCTGAGACAGGAATGAAGGGAAGAACATCAAGAACGCCCATGCGGGGATGCACCCCTTGGTGTGTGCTGATTGTGAGACGGTCTACAGTGGCTTCCGCCAATCGGATTGCTGCCGCAAGTACCGATTCCGGATTGCCCGCAAAGGTGAAGACGCTGCGGTGGTGATCGCGATCCGCGCATACGTCAAGGACACGCACCCCGCACAAGGAAGATCTTAGTTCTTCGAGTACCTGCGGGTCGCGGCCTTCCGAGAGATTGGGGACGCATTCGACCACGGCCGCCTCGCTCACTGTTCCAGATTCCCCACTCGCCCGCGGCGGTACACGGTTTTTCCCTGGCGCAAGACACGGGTGACTTGGTGAACCGCTGAGTTACGCACCAAATCGGAATAATCGGCGCAGTCAAAAATCACCAGATCCCCGAATTTTCCGGGTTCTAGTGACCCCCTGTCTGGTGCGCATCCAGTCGCGTAAGCAGCATTCAAAGTTGCCGCAACTAATGCCTCACCGGCCGACATTCCGCTAAACCAGCACGCTAGCGACATGGTGTGAAGCATGTTGTAATCGCTATTCCCTTCCTGGCTGAAATTTGTCCCCAGGCTTACCGCTGCTCCCCTATCGATCAAATCGCGCGCGGGCGCAAACCGGTCGCGATGTTGAGAGTAAGTGACTGCGGGAGCAAGGGCCAGGATCACCTCCGAATTTGCAAGGGCACTGCAAAGTTCCGGCAGCGGCCCTTCTAACCCGTTCACGACCGTGACCTGGCTTTCGAGCGCAAGTACAGCAGAAGTATCTGAACATTCCGGTGTGGTTTGTATTTTAGTGTGGACCTGTGCCAGACGTGCTGCAGTCAAGAAGATGCGAGCTTCGTGATTACCTGCCCCTTCGTGGCCCATCATTGCAGTTACCGATTGCAAGAGCTTCACGTGAGACGCGGTTTCTAGCAAGGGAAGCAGCACCACTGTGGTCCAGGCGGCCGCGTCACCATCGAAATCCGGCGGCACGTAACCGGAAAGAACCAGGGAAGTGATAAGCGCGGCGCTGCGGCTGTCTAAAGAAGCATAAAGCCTCATCAGCCGCAACTCGCCCGCAGTGTCACCGCCGTACCCTGTTAAGACCTCAGCGGCAAGCGTTCCATGACGCACCATACCAGAGAGCACGGAAGCGGCAGTTTCTTCGAGTACGGTTTTCTTGGCCTCAGCGAAGGCGCGAATACCCGCCTCAAAGCTCTCGCCAGCGGCGTGGGCAAAGACAGGGCGGGTTGCACTGTCAACAAACCCGGGGATCACAACACTGCCAGTCGCATCCACTTCGACGGCATCACGAGCGGCCTTTAGCCGTTCAATCCGCCGCGTAGGACCCACATCTTCAATGCGCCCGTCCCGAATAAGAAGAGCACCATCTGGAATGATCGCGAGCCCCGACATCTGTTCGCCTCGCCTTACGCCGGGTAATCCACGCAGCGTGACCAGCTGCTTTGCACCTCGTACTAGAACCAAATTCGTTGTTGGGTGATCTACGCCGCAACTCCTGCTTTGGTGTACCAGGGCTTCGCGGATTTGATGGCTACGTTAACGGCATCCAGGTTCTTAAGACCGATATCTCCGAGCCAGTCCTCCAAAGCTTGCATGCCCTGTTTGGCGAAGACCGGAATTGCCTCTTTCCATGTAGCGCGGCCGCAAAGCACGCCGGAATAATCCGTTCCCGATTCTGCTGCCATGCTCAGATTTTCAATAAACTCCGCGTTGCTCACGCCAGCGCTCAAGTAGATAAACGGCTTTAAGGCGACATCGGCAGCTTTGCGGAACAGGTCCAGCGCTTCGGCATGGGAATAAGCCTTCTGGCCTTTATAAACGCTGCTACCTTCCACAAAATTTGCGTTGATGGGAATTTCCACCTTGAGAACATCAATCTTGTATTGAGGCTTTGAAAATTCCGTCATGCTGGCGATAACTACTTCCGGCTTTTTCTTCGCCCATTCCAGGCCCTTTTCATCGCCGCCTTTTGGATCGTATCCGATGAATTCGCAAAAGAAGGGGATGTCGCAGCCTTCGCATTCGGCGCCCACGCGCTCAATGAAAGCGTGTTTGATGTCCTTCACGTTGGAATCATCTTCCGGGGTGTAATAGAGGAGGATCTTTACCGCATCCGCGCCCCAGTCTTTAATTCGTTTGACAGAGACATGGGGAAGCAGATCAGGCAAGCGTCCGGGCTGCGTGGCATCATACCCGGTGGCTTCGTAAGCGAGTAACAAGCCAGCGGTTTTCGCGCGTGCTTTGGCGGCTGGAATACCGTATTCGGGGTCAAGCAGGATGGCGCTCGCGTGGGGTGTCAACACCTTTGAAACAGCGATCTTAAAATCCTCCATCATCTCTTGGGAAATGTCTTTCTGATCGACACCCTTTTCTTTGGCAAGCGATTTCTGCAAGCTGCCGCGCTGATCCATGGCAGCGGCGGCAATCACGCCTGCCTGGTTCGAAAGCGCCTTCATGTGTTGCAATTTTCCTGGAGTCATCTTTGTTAAATTATGACACGCGGTAGCTTGCGAAAGTACCGTTGAGCGCTTTGAACGTCGCTCATGATGCGGGCTTTCAGTAAGTCGGGCGAACTGAATTTACGCTCTGCCCGGATGCGCGCCAGGAATTCAACGCGGACCTGTTTCGGGGTTTGACTCAGGGCGCTCAGTAAGTAAGTTTCGATTGTAAGTGTGTCGCCCGAGAAGGTGGGGCGAGTGCCGATGTTGGTAACAGAATTCCATTGCTCCCCGGTGGCCAGATCCGTCGTGCGCGTAACATAAACTCCGTTGCCAGGAAGAACTTCGAAATCCGGAGCCAGGTTGAGAGTAGGGACCGTCTGAACTTTGCCGATGCCATGGCCGGTGACGACGAAGCCTTCGAGAGCGAACGGCCCGCACAGCAGGCGGCGGGCCAAGCCGACATAGCCACTCTGGACGAGGGTGCGCACGCGGCTACTGCTGACGCGCGCCCCGCGAAGCCGAACGGGAGCGACGAATTCGGTGGTGAAGCCTAACTCTGAACCGAGTTCCTGAAGGAAGAATGTGTTGCCTTCGTGTTTGTGGCCGAAGCGGAAATCCTCACCCACGAAGATGGCGCGCGTCTGTAATTTTTCAACCAGCACGTGTCGGACAAAGTAATCGGGGCTCCAAAGCGCGGTGGCTTCGGTGAATGGCAATATCAGTACTTCCTCAATCCCGCATTCCTGCATGATTCGCGCGCGTTGCTCCGGCGTGGTCATTACCAGAGGTGCCCGGTCCGGAGCTATGATGCGGACCGGGTGGGGGTGAAACGTCATCACGGCGGCGCGCAAGCCGTGTTCACGGGCACATTGAACAACCCTTCGGAGGAGTTCGCGATGCCCGGCATGCACGCCATCGAAGTTGCCGACAGTAAGCGCACAGGGTCCGAAATTGGGCGGGATCTCTTCTAGACTCCGATAAACGCGCACGTCAGTTGACATCCAGCACAAGCCCGTCGTACGCCAGGAACACGCCGGGCGGGAGCATCGCTTCGGTCTCCGCATGCGGCAGATCGTGAGAGAGATGAGTGAGGTAAGTGCGGCGCGGCCCGAGGAGTTTTACGGTTTCGAGCGAAGCTTCTACGGTGGAATGCGTGGGGTGCGGCTTGTGCCGGAGAGCGTCGAGAAACAGCACATCCAGACCTCGCAATTGCTCCATGGATTCTTCCGGAATCGTGCTGTGGTCGGTTAAGTAAGCAGCATTGCCGAAGCGATAACCAAAGATGGCGAGTTTACCGTGCAGGATGCGGATCGGCTGAAACTCCAGCCCGAGAACATCCACGATTCTGCTGTGGTGCACGTAGGTATCGAGCTGGGGCACGAACGATGCCTTCGCCTGTACATCGAAGATGTAGTGGAAGACCGTGCGCACGGTGGAGATGGTATCTGCCGCGCCGTAAAGCGGAATGCGACCGCCCTGGTGAAAGTTAAAAGGGCGGACGTCGTCAAGACCCATGATGTGATCCGCGTGCGAGTGCGTGAAGAGAATGGCATCGACGCGCGGGAGTTTCGCCCGTAGCGCCTGATAGCGGAAATCCGGCGTGGTGTCGATAATATATGTCTTATCGTCGTGTTGAATGGCGATGGAGGGACGCAGGCGATTGTCGCGCGGATCGGTTGAGGTGCAGACCGCGCAACCGCACCCGATCATCGGCACACCTGAGCTGGTGCCGCTTCCGAGAACTGTAATTTTCACGGAATAATAATCCGCGGCGCGTCCTCATTCGGGTCCGATCCATCGGGGGCTACGATCACGGGCTGTTCAGTTGCGCTTGCGGTGGATTTCGCCGACGCCTGTACAAACCGGAAACGTAGTTCCGTCAGCGAGTTGCTGAGCAGGCGATCTTCTTCGAGAGACAGGTTCCCTTTGGTTTTTTCCTGGATTATGCCAAGCAGGTCTATCGCATGGCGGGCCAGATCAAGGTTCGGTTCGCCGCGCTCTTCTTCACCGCCGAAAATGTAGAGGCCCATGTTCATTTCCGCTTGCGTGCGGAGGGAAAAAACCAGGAACTCGAAAGTAGCTGGCGGCATCATGGACATTCGTTCTTCGCTCATCAGTTTTAGTTTAGCGATTTCACCAAGGCCATGACAGCATCCACCGGCATGAGGAGCAGTTCGGCACGGGGCTTCTTCATGGCGGTAAGTTCGATCAGTTTTGCGGATACCCACCCGGCGGGAGGTGGCTTGGCACCTTCCTTATAGGCGAGGGCTTCAAGCCCGATAGCACCTAGACTATTCAGGTTGCGCGCTACGGGCGCGGCCTCCTGAACACTGGGCGCCTTCGGTAGCTGATAAGCTTTCCACGTGGTGAGGGCTGACTTTACAGCCTTCCAGTTTTGCGAGGCAACGTCAGCGGCGAAATGCCGGGACGCATCGCTTTCGGGCCGGGCGGCGTCTACCAATCGGGTGAGAGAAGTTTGTTGTGTGTACTTGATGCCGCTGCTGCTGCGCGCGTAGCCCTTTACGGGTTCTACTACATCGGCCAGAGTTCGCAGATCGGCATCCGGTGCCAGGCGGCGGAGCATGTCAGGGTAGAGCGCATTGTGTACAACACCAACACTGTCCAGGTTGCGGCTGACCTGTTCCAGGCGGGCATACATGGAATCGATATCGCGGACCGATGAGGGCGACCAGAGCCGTTCCGCGATTGCGGCGGTGCGGGGCCAGATGCGTGAATCTATGGTTTCCTGACTGACGTACTCGGTCCACATGCAAGCTTCGCCGCCCAGGATGTGGCTTTGTTGTTCGGCAGTAAGCGAGACCGGTTGAGCTGTCTTTGGATCGAGCAATGGGTCTACAAGATAGTGCTGGCGCGCGGGCTGCACAAGATCCAAGTAGTAACCGGAAGAGAGCAATCCCTGGTAGCCCTGAGCGACGGCATCGCCGAGCGATTTCTGCCCGCGCCAGGACTGGATGACAGCGCTTTTTGTTAATTCAGCGCCCAGAATCTCATCCCAGCCCATCATCTTTTTGCGATTCTTGCGGACCATGGGTTCGAGACGGCTATTGAAGTATGCCTGCAGCTTTTCATTGGCGACAACCTGCTGGGCTTTGGTGGGAACGCCCGCGGGCAACATGCCGTGGTCGCGCTTATAAGCCGTGATGCGCTGATTTGCATTCCACTGATTGCCGTTTACTTCA
>JAABUK010004927.1_pt1 | contig 21293 bp, 23 predicted proteins | sample 5559141 | NCBI WGS metagenome assembly JAABUK01 (sample SAMN10711869, study PRJNA513367) | rock metagenome | isolation source: Antarctica rocks | place: Antarctica: Victoria Land, Pudding Butte nord | collected 2016-01-03
GTACTTTTCCATGACATCATCATCCATCTCAGCCACCTGCTCCAGCAGCTTCTCCCGCCACTCTGTTGCTGAGTCAACCAGATCTGCTGGGATGTCTCCCACCTTGAATGTTGCTCCCATCTCCTGCAAAAGTAGCTTGTTTATCAGTCAGCATGTAAAGCTACACTGAGAACAATGCTGCGTTGTACGCAAAAGCGCATGATGATTGAATTCATAATGCTGCATATGACACAAGAGGCAGCACAACATGAGTGCTAGCTGACAAGCCATGCATAATGCTTATTGTTGTTGCTTAACAAGGCAAATAGCAGACCAATAGTGACAAATTGAACCTAGATACAAATAGAGACCAGTGACTGAATCAGAATCGCAACCATGTATGCAGACTCAATTCTCCATATGCACAAAAGCTTTAAGGTTCAGGATTAACGCAGAATTGACATAGAGGAGTGGGGTTTACCTCTCCATCCCAGGTGATGCCCTTCATGCGGACCAGGTCCACCATGCCCTGGAAGTTGTCCTCTCCTCCAATTGGAATCTGCAATGCCAAACCACAACATTAGCTAGTCACAACCGAAAAAGGCTAGACATGTGTCTCAGCACAGATGGAGCAAGAGTGCTGCTGACTGTGCTGATGCCAAATTTGATAATGCAGGGGTGGTGTGCTGTTTGCCTGATGGACTAGCGACAGGTTGTTGTGGTCACATATGAGGTTATGCACAGGATGTCAAGCTGCAGGCGCAGCATGTTTATGCACTTCTCACTCTAAAATCAGAATCGCATGCCATGCATCTGCATACCTGAAGAACCAGAGGATTAGCACCCAAGTTAGAGACAATCATCTTGACTGTGTTGAAGAAGTCAGCACCCATCCTGTCCATTTTGTTCACAAAGCAGATCCTGGGCACTCCATATTTGTCGGCCTGCAGGCACATAATGGCATCATGGCTTGACACCACGCAGGCAAAACGTGATAGAGCACAAAGGGGAAGGAGCAGAGGTGCCAAATATTCCAACCGGGTTCCAAGTGGCACATGTAACACAAGATCAATTTGTGAGCACTCCTAATAGTGCACATAGATGCGCGTTCCTGCATGGTGCTGTACACAGCAGCACTATGCATCTTGGAAGACCTCTGATCATGTGCAAAACAGTATGTGGCACACATGTGGGGCAGGGACATGAGGAGAAGAGGGGGGGGGGGAGGGATTACCTGGCGCCAGACAGTCTCAGACTGAGGCTCTACTCCGGCAACGGCATCAAAGAGAGCCACTGCTCCATCCAACACACGCAAAGCACGCTCCACCTAAAAGCGGTCCATGCGTTTGCCACTTTGACATCATTTCACACTACCATTCAATGCAAAATAGTTGAGACTGTGAGCACTGCTGAACAGGTGTGACTCTCATGCTGTGCCGTATTTTCATGCGGAAAGTCATGTGAGATGACCAACAGCCTCATGAGCAGTGTTCGTTGGACAGGATCGTTTCTACAGTTCCTGTGGTTAGTAATGAAATTCCAGATGCTGAGGTGTGTGTACCTCCAGGGTGAAGTCCACGTGACCTGGGGTGTCAATGATGTTGATCAAATGCTTGTTCCAGGTGCAAGTGGTAGCAGCAGAAGTGATGGTGATGCCTCTCTCCTGCTCCTGAGCCATCCAGTCCATAGTGGCTCCCCCCTCATGCACCTCCCCAATCTTGTATGTCTTGCCAGTGTAATATAACACCCTTTCTGTGCAAGTTGTCTGCAGCAGACAATCATTGTACAGAAAGCATGTCTGACAATCTTGCAAGCAGCGGCCGTAACTTTGAATGCCACCTCGGCAGCAACACAGCTTGTGCAAAAGCAATACGCATTGTGGAACCGCTGTTCCCATGGCCACAAACAAAGAAAACAGGCTTGTCAGGAAAGCTATGGGTTGTACGTGAGTGGCACTCTGGACTATGTATTGAATGGCGAGGTTGACGTACCTTGCCAGCATCAATGTGAGCCATGATACCGATGTTTCTGTAGGTGTCCAGCGGAACTTCTCTAGGTACTGCAAAGAGCAAACACGCAAGATCAGTGAACTCTCCTGAGGACAAGATGTTCTAGCCCTGGATGTTTTACCTGAAGCGGCGTGCACCTGGAAGTGACTTGCTGCACGTCGTCCTGCGCCTGCATTGTGTCCGCACCGCAAGGCTGTCTGTAAGACACCAAAGCTCAGTGTACATATGCAAACATACCAGGTCAGCACTTCCTCTGGTCATATCGAAACACAGGCTGACCTTGCCGCAGTCAAAAGCGCGTTGTGAGCCAACTGACGCTCGAGGCAGCTGGTGCTGGCGCGCGGGAAAAATCGGCACCGTTTGTCGACCACTAGTGCTTGCGTGACAGTGTGCGCAGCCTCGTGACGGGGTTTGCTGCTGTCCGTGACACAAACCTTGCGACATCATCGCGCTCGTATACGATGTCGTGAGAATATGACTGCGGCGTTGTTGCGCAAGACGCGGTTAAGGATGGTGACCACTTGATCCTGCTAGCAACTTTCCAACCCTAATACTCGTCCTACGGCGTACCGTAAAGTCCTGTTGGTGACGCAACAAAGTCAAACACATCGCCATCAATGCAAGTCGGTTGCGCAACATACTTTTTTGCCAAGATATTCCTGCAGGTGAGCTTTTGCATTGCAAACCATAGCCCCGGTAGCCGCGGGGCCCGGGACCCTATTCTGTAATTTGCATGAATGTCAGAACTGCAATCACCCGCAAAGAACAGGAAAGCGACCTTCCCAGTCACGGAGGACTGTGCTGGGCATCCGTGCACACTTACACTAATCAGGACGCCAGCAGTATCAAAGCAGCTGTACCTTACGTTGGAAACCTAGTCACTGCAGGAAGGACCGGTGTACAACAGTGGGAACTAAGCTCTGGCAAGTAGGTCTTTTAGCTTATAAAGCACGTCTTAGCATGCTTGGCATGAAATGCACCTGCTTGGCACCAGCATTGAGTCTGACACAATACATAGCTCTCCAATTAGTTAGCCTACTTCTCAATAATGCAATAGCACTGCAATTTTGGTGCAAGGCAATACCGTTTAATTGCAGGAATGTTCAGCTTGTGCCTGCAAATGCTTTTGGCAGCATGGTACATTGCTTGGCTGTGGTTGGATCTGATCTATGGTGCTGCACGGGAAGCGGCACCATAGCAGTTTTTGATCTTGTGACTTTGCAGATCCGGCACAAGGTCAGCACAAACAAAATTTGTCTGATCTGTGCAGCAATTGTTGCTGACCCGTTTGTATGTGCAGCAAAACACTGTCCATTGTATTGCACTGCAGATGTGGCGATCATATTTAACCCTGTCACAACGTTATCCTGTTATCAAGACTTAGCAGAGAGTCTTGCATGCAATCAGTTCTCATAGCCTCTTCCGGGATGCCCTCAGAAGGCAAAGCAAACAGGCATTCCATCAGTCCTATCTGTACTACCTTGCACATGTGATGTAGGGCTTCACAGCTCACAATGGGGAAATCCTGGCAGCTGTTACCATCCCCACAGCTGGCACAGTGGGCAGTGTTGTATTGACAGGTGGCCATGACTGGCAGGTACCGATTGCCAGACTTCTTGCTGTAGTACACGCTGTTGCATCAGTCTCACGAAGCAAAACTGTATAAGGCGTCTGCAGGCTTCAGATGTGTGTGTTTGTCAACAATAACAGAAAGATGGTTGAGCATTTCCAGCTGTAGTCTGCACAGTTTGATTCATTTGGTTGTGTCACATTCTGCAAATGAGCGTACACTGGGCGCATTGATGACAATGCTGACTGTTGACTCTGCCTGTGCCAGTCTGTGCTCATTGCCCAACATCACTTTCTCAGCAGATTTGCGGCTTGCCAGCTGTCACCATTTGCAGTTATGCAGATCAAACTGTGGTCTGGTGATGACTGCCGTCAACTCAGCTCAAGCAATGTGCACAGAGGCTCAGTTGACTGCTTTGCTGTCACCTCAGCCACCACCTCCAAAAAGGTGTGTGCATCATTGCAGCTTGTACTGCTTTGTGCCTTGCTGCTGAGCATTTCAATATGCTGCAAAGCATGGCTGCACCTTGACTACCCTGTCCTTATTGCTGACTGTGTGATTGTTTGCTGATGCTCTGTCGCAGCATGCCCTGACTGAGCCTGAGGGGTAAGTGTACTTACAGTGTGCTTGAGCTTGAGCTCAAACTGTGCTCCCCACTGCAGATTTGGAGTGGAAGCTCTGATGGGACGATAGCAGTCACAGATTTGGACAGCAGTGTCAAGATGGACAGTAACTTGGCCCGGTCGTTGAAGACGCCGTCAGGAAAAGGTACAGTTGCATATGCTCTGTGTACAGCTCGTGTTTTTGCCCAGGCTGTTTTGCTGGAGCTACAACTGCAAATATACTTGCGTTTTGCAAAAGCTTAAATAAATCAGTATGATGTTTTACAAATATGCTGCTATGTCCTATCCTGAGCAATAGTCGCGTCATGGGGGCTTCCTGTACCTTAGTTGATCGCTTCTCTTGCTGTGAGAGCCAAGCAACTCCAGCAAACATCCCTTGTGTGTAGACTGCATAGCCGCAGAGCCATTCTGAAACTGCTAACTCAGCTACGCAATCACAGATGTCTGGCCTGACAGAGGGTCTTTGATGCAGGTGTCTGCAGCCTGTGTACAGTCGGTACAAATGTATGGGCTGGAACAGAAGATGGGTCCATTCTGGTTTGGGATGCGGCTCTAGAAGCCTTGATCAGTCAGACTAAGGCTCACACGGACCGTGTCAGCTGTCTGGAGTGTGTAGGAAGCCATGTCTGGAGTGGCTCAGGCGACAGGACCATCGTGGCGCATAATGTGCACAGCTTCCATGTACTCTACAGCTTGAATGACCAAGGTACACATGTTACAGTCACCTGAATCAGAGCATCCTCATGTCTGTAGCTTGGCCACAACCTGATCAGCCACTAGCTGCATAGGACTACTGCCGACCATGCCCTGTTGCATCGCCTGCTTGCTGGTAGCAAGTGCATGCTGTGTGTGTCAACTGATGACAGTCTCCAGTATGGTTGAGATATTTAGTAATGGCAGTTGTGCTGCCTGGTCATGATGATGCCGCGTTCCACTGCACCCACTGCAAGGAGCACATCTGCACAAGAAGCAAGACTTTGTCTTCAATTGTGTGTGTTGCAGGAGGGTATGTGAAGAGCATTGTGTCTCTGGGGTGGTCCATCTGGACCTGCACCAGCAAGGCCTTGCAAGTGTATGCTGACCAAGGCAGCCTGCTGGGCAGCCAAGAGGCAGCTGCTGATCTGGCACGACAGCTCACTGCTGCAGAGGCCAGGGAAGCTGACCTGAAGTCAGCCTTGGCCAATGAGCAGCTTTCCCGCCAAGCTGAGGCCAAACAGGCTGCAGCAAGAGCAGAGCAAGCCTTGTCAGATGCCCAGGAAGCAGAAGAGAAGGTGAGCGCTGCTGATCGTCTGTGAGGCATGCACTAGTTCAAAGCATTGCCGTTCCATGCGTCACGACGACTTTCAGCACATGCTGCCTCATCTTGAAACAATCATATCATACCAGACTACAATTTCAAGATGCCCCTGAGCGTGTTTGGTCACAAGCGTGCGACCTGCTAATGCTTGTACACATCTGGAATGATTTCAGCATGCTGTATGGACAATGATACTGCAACAGAGGCTTCAGCTGCAAGCACGGGAGATCATGTTGGTGCCTGACAACTTGCAAATACATGTGCAATGAGCTTATTGTCATTGCGACTGCAGGTGTCTGCCCAAATGAAAACTTTGCAAGAGGCGCATGCCGTAGCTGCTGCTGCTGGACAGCAGGAGCTGCAGCAAAGCCAGCAGCAGCATCAGAAAGCCTTTGATGAAAGTCAGCAGCAGCTGCTGGAGGCGCAGGCTCAGCTTGTAGCTGCCAACAAAGACTGTACTGACCTCAAGCAAAGGGGTCAACTGTTGCAACAGCAGCTGGACAATGCCACCCAGCAGAATGCCAGTCTTGGTAGCCAGTCTGAAGAGAGGGATCGGCTGGCTGCTGTTGCACATGCTGACCTGCAGGCAGCTCTTCAAACACTGCAGCAACAGCTCAGTGAGGCCAAGCAGAGCAACGCAGATTTGACCACAAAGTCTGAGGCGGATGCAGTTCAAGCTGCTGCTGTACTTGCTGACCTGGATGCAGCTCAAATAAGGCACTCAGCATTGAGCAAGGAACTGTCCCAAAGCCAAACTGAGGCTGCAGCCAAGCAAGCTGAGCTGCAGAAAGAGCTGGCCCTGCTGTCTCAAGAACACAGTGCTGCTGAAGGGGCTCTGCAGCAGCAGCAGGAGGAGAAGGATCAGCTGAAGCAGAAGCTGGCAGATCTGCAGGCTGTGGCATCTTCCTCGGAAGAAGACTCAAAGCACAGGCTGCAGCAGTGCACGGATCTCGAGCAAGCCAAGGCTGGTCTTGTGCAGAAGCTTCAAGCAGCTGACAGCAGGGCCCAAGCTGCAGAAGGACAAAAATCTGAGCTGTCTGACTCCAAGGACAAGCTTGCAGCTGAGTTTCAGCAGTCTATGAAGGCTGCAGAAACTCTGCAGGCAGAGCTTGACGTTGCAAAAGAGAGAGCAGCAACAGCGGAAACCACAGCCACAAACCTTGAGCAGAGGCTTGCCACTGTTCAAGGCTCTCAGAGCACAGAGATGGGTCAGCTGCAGAGTCAGCTGCAGAAGCTGCAGAGCGACAACCAGATTCTCAGCTCATCTGAAGCAGCACTGCAGGCTGACCTGCGTGCTCAGTCTGCTGCTGCCCATAAAGCAGAAGAGGCCTGTGCTGCCTTGACAGAGGCACAGCAACAGGCAGAAAGCACTGCGGCAGCTTCCTTAGCAGCTGCAAAAGCCAGAGAGTCAGACCTGCAGCAGCAGCTGACTGCTCTCACAGAAGCCAGCTCAGCAGCTGAGGCTCAAGCTGCCTCTGCCACTCAGCTCGCGCAAGGTACTGAGCAAGAGGTAGGCAGCCTCAGAAGCAAGCTGACAGATGCTGAAGCTCAGATTCGCAATCTGCAAGAAGACAGTGACCAGAGACAAGATGCTCTAGCGAAGCAGGTAGAAGCACTGCAGCAGGAGGTGGCAAGACTGCAGGGCCAGCTAGGGGCAGATATGAGCCAGGCTTCTGCTCAGCTAGCTTCCCTCACACACCAGCATCAGCAGGTGCACCCTGTGACCAAACTCAGTCTTGCTGATCCATGTTTGATGCAGTGCAGTGCTTATCTGGTATGCATGTGCAAAGCTGCCTTCAGGTATGCTTGTGTCTGTGTCAAGGTTCATGCAGTAGCATAAAAGCATCAGTGTGCATGGCATGCATGCGCGCTTGACTGCATGTCAGGACAGTATTGCATGATGTACAGCATGAACACAGCCAGCAGAACAATGCGCTGCATGCCCATCAGCGCTAAGCATGTCAGTCATGTAAACGATTGCTGCAGTCCTCAGTAACATCACATTTTGACAGTTGAATGTTGTCAACACCAGGATGAGGAGAAAAACCAGCAGCAAGCTCTGCAGTTGGCAAGTGTTCAGGAACAGCTTCAGCAGGCACTCAGTGATGTACAGAAGTCTGGGGAACAGTTGGCCGAAGTCAAGGCTGCAGCTGATGTCAGGGCTCAACATGAAGAGTCAGCAGCACAACAGGTGCAAGCTCTGCAAAGTCAGCTGGCTGCACAGCAGCAGCAGTCAGAAGCAGCACTACAGGCAGTGCAACATCATGCTGAGACTTCAAACCAGGAAGCACAGTGTGCACAGCAAGCTCAGCAGGCTGAGCTGCAGCAGCTCTTGGAGGCTGCTGCAGCTAGCAGAGACCAGATCTCAGAGCTCCAGCAGCAGTGTGCTGCTCACAGCAAAGCAAAAGAGGAGCGGGACAGGGTCCAGGCAGAGCTGGACTTGGCGAGTCAGCAGCTTAGCACAGCGAAGCAGGCGCAATCCAAGATTGAGGCTGAGCTGGAAGCAGTCCAACAGCAACAAGCGAGAACTTTGAATGAGTTGCAGCAGGCACAGCAGGCGGTTGTTGGAGCCAAGTCTGAGCTGGACAGCATGCGTCAACAGCTGCAGCAAAGCACAGCTCTGCAGCAGCAATCAGCCGAGAAGAATGCCCAGATGTCAGAGCTGGAGAAAGCTTTGTCAGAGAAGTCAGCACAACTGCATGGCCTTCAGCAAGAGCTCATGGAGAAGACTGTGCAGCTCCAGGTGTGAAATGATTGCACCTGCATTTGGAGTAGCAATGTCTGAAAGCAGAGCAGCACGTCATTGATATTCAGCCAAGACCGCAGCGTCTATGTGTCATTGCAGTATGATGATTTAGTCATGGTGTTTGTGCAACTCAGCTAAGCTCATCACACCTTGATGTCACAACCTCCTGTGCAGAAGAATCTTGCTGTCTCCTGGCACCAAGATAGGTAGCTGGCAATCCAAACAGGTGTTGGCAGCTGGTATGTTCCAAATGCAGGTGCTGCAGGCGGGGTTTGTCGAAAAGGCTGCACAGCTGCAATCCCTGCAGCAACAGGTGCCAGGACAAAGCACACCAGATCCTGAAGTAGTCGCTCTGCAGCGCCAACTGCAGCAGATGCAGGTACACTTACTGTTCTTGCAACTCATGGTGCTGGCTCTGCATGACGCTCTAAGTTTATGGTGGTGCGCAGCCATCAGTCAAAAGATGGTGTGCTTTTGCATCAACATAATCAGGCATGTTGAATTTGAACTCATTGCTCTGGAGAGACAAGATTTGTCCTGCACTTACCTAGCTCATCATGAGCTGCAAAGCGTTTTATTTGTTTGCGTTATGGTTAATGTGAGTTCAGGCCTGTATCTCCATTACTGTTTTGAACTCATCATGGCACTTTGTCTACACCCATAGATGGAAAAGTGACAAATGTGCATTCATTGATGTGGATGGCTGACTCTGCAGGTGGCAAGCAAGGCCTTGGCATTGCAGATGCAGCAGCTGCAACAGCAGGTGGCGGAGGGCTTGTCAGCTGCTGCTTCACTGCAGCGAGACAAGCAGGCAGCTGCTGATCAAGCCCATCAGGTATACATCTGTCTTTCTGTTGCCTCGGAGTATGGATTCGCAACTATACCTGCACAAGTGTGCTACCCATTCACCACTACTTCCCAGCTTATAGTTGCCGAGGCAGTGTCAGGCAGTGTTATTCTGACATGGCAACTCATTCTCATGCACAATGTGAGATTTGATGCGATTTGTGAGTGCCTAGCAGTGTATGTGCAAACAAAGATACTCACATGTGGTGAGAGTGGTAGTTGTGTTGGCAGGCGGGGCTAAGCCAGGCTGCAAGGCTTGAGGCTGAGGCTGCAAGCCAGGCAGCAGCCACCTCAGCACTGCACCAAATGTGCTTGCAGCTGCATGGCACACTAGCTGCTGAGACCGCTGCCAAGAATGCAGCTTTGCAACAGGTGATGCACAGCATGAACAGACAAACACATTGTCCATCAAGATGCCTGGCTTTCAGGTGCTTGTGCAGTCATACTTGAGGCTCATAGAAGCTCCTGCTCACACGCACATCCATGAGATCATGGGTAGATCACAACGATATGCACATGCACAGCTGGAAAGAGGCATGCTCCTGTATACTCGCGGACTCCCTGAAATTCATGATGCATGTTAGAGGCCATGAGTATGCATGGCTGTAACAATACCGCACTGCCCTGCAGAGCCTTCACTGTTGCCTGTCGGACAGTGCATGAGCCACTGCTCAACACAGCTGCACATGAGTCTCTGCTTTGGCTATGCTGAGACAGCAAAGCTGTGCAGGTGAGTGAGCTTGAGCGTGAGGCTCTGCAAGGTGAACAGGAAGCAGCAGCTGCTCAGCAGCAGCTGGCAGATAGTGAGGAGGCCTACGAGATGCTGCAGGAGGCCTGCTGCAGCATGCAGCAACACCAGGCTGACGTGTTGGACAAGCAAGCCAGCTTGGAGCAGGAGCTGACAGCATCTGCTGCAGTCAGGCAGCAATACAGCGCATTGCAGGAGCAGTATGATGACTTGCTTACCGGGCTTGAGCAGGCACAGGACCAGGTGTGTCAACATCTCATGCAATGCATTACACTGTTTGGCCAAAGAGGTGTTTATGTGTTGCAATACTCCAGCGTGATGCACACTTGGTGCTGCACAGCGCTCACATCAAGGTGGAGTTCTGCTCAAATGTGCCGGAATCTCAGCAATTTGGACTGCTAGAATGTACCAGCATTGCATAATAAGAGCGTTTCATCTCTTTCATAAGTTTGCAGGGAAGGTGCCATTGCTGGCTAATACAGCAAGTGTGCTTTAGCTGAATTTGCATTAAAAGTGCTTTTGGAGGTGCCGCATCTTGGCTTGCAGTTCTGAACGTGCATTGCTTTGTGGCTTTCAGATTGCAGACTTGAAGGGTGCAAGTGATGGGGTGGAGCAGCAGTCTCAAGCAGCAACACTGCGTGCAAAGCATGAGCAGCAGCATCTTCACGAGCAGAATGCACGCCTCACTGCTGAGCTGGCAGCTGTCACAGAAGACCGCTATGAGCTCCAGGTAAACCTTGACAGTGGAACAAGTGCATGCAAGCCGTATCACACACCATGGTTCATGGTCAAACCAAGTGGTCATGATACATACCCAAACATGTTGCAATAGTATGCCACACATTGCCAGACAGCTTAATCAGCAGTTGCGAGATGGTATTGTTACATTCGGAAGACAGACTGTCAGCCAGTATTTGACATTTAAGTTGCTGCGCAGGTTGCTTTGAAGGCTGTGCAGAGGCGTCTCAACAGTAGCAGCACTGATGAATCACAAAGTGTTGATGAGATCAGAATGCTTCAAGGAGCTCTGCATCAAGCCAGTCTGCAGTACAAGCAGCTGCTGCTTCAGTTTGCTCAGTTTCAGGAGAAGTCGGCAGCCCATAAGAGCAGCACAGAAGACTATGCTCAGCTTCACGCTTCTAATGCAGGACTGAAAGCTGACTTCAAGCAATCGCAGGCACAACTGCAGCAGTCACAGCAGCAGTTGCAGCAGTCTCAGGAGCAGCTGAAACAGCACATGCTGGAGAATGAGAAGATGCAGCTGCTGGTGGAGAAGCTTGGCAAGGCTGCTGCTGAAATGCACGCTGTGGTCGAAAGAGCTGAGGCAGCTCCGCAACCAAGGGCAGCAGCTGGTTTCAGCGCCAGGCACAACCTGCAGGCTGTGCATGACGCTGTTCATGACAAGCTGTCCAGATATGAGTCTCACAGCTCTGAGTCTGAGTTCTCATCCACTGAGCTGTTGCTGCCAGCACTTTGGAAGCCGCAAAAGGAGCGGCACATAGCACCAACAGGCTTTTGAAAACATGCACCACTTTTGAGTGCACCAAAGTGTAGTGTTTGGTGTTTGTATGCAGTAATACTAAGACTTTTTGTATGCAATACCGTAGAGTGTGCCATGCATGTCTGTTGTAGGATACATGCACTGCGTGAACTGACTGCTGTGCTGGCTTTGCCACCAAGTCCAACAGTGTCTCCTTTTTATGAGCAGAGTTTACTGATAGCTGATAAAGCGCTAGCGTTCATATGCTTCACATCTCCATCACTGCATGTTGCTATATACGGCGACGGCCAGGCAAGTGTAGCATGCTTGTGCATGACATGTACAAGATGTATAATTACTGTTACAATTCAATGATCTTGACTCATCAGATCAGTCTGGGAAAGAAAAGTGGGATGTGATGACACTTTTTGCGACCTAGTGAACAGGACTTTTTAAAATTACTTCAACTTATAAATTGAATACTGATTGTCACATGCTGTACAGTGACAGCTGACGTCAACAGCGAAGCATGAGCAAGCCTGATCATGATTCAACTTGGTTGTCAGCCTGGCTCCCTCAGAAAATTACTATGTCAGCATCACAAATGCATTTCAGTGCTGAATACAGGAGGTGTGGAGTTGAAACTGCAGAAGTTTCTGTAGTGCTGTATGCAGTGCCGCAAGTTGGTGCAGACCAGAGCTCAAGCACAGCAGTGAAGTTTGGTGGCAGCACCAAATCCAAAAAAAAGGGGCCTTTGCAGACACAAACAGTTACTGTCAGCGGAAATCAAAACGCTGTGTGCGATATATTGTCAGGTGGTGCATCGTAATTGTCAGACAACGACTCGCGCATCCATGCTTTCATCTCCTTACTGATCTGAGCAACCCATTTTTGTACGCGGTCAGCACTCAGATCATCCTGATTGTCCTCATCCAATGCTAAGCCACAGAATGTGTTGTCATCCAGCAAAGCCTGCACGCCGCAGAGCAACATATGAACAGTCTGCTGTGTCTGACAGATACAGTGTATAGCAGTCTGCTGTATCCTTATAGCAGCACATGCACCCCAGATGCTGCATACAGGCACCGTATACATCACTGTGACAACACAATTCAAAGTTTGCAGCAAGCTGCAAAAGCCAGCGAGCGTGTTTGATATGGCCAAGTGTGTGCTGTGCATTGTCTCAACTCACGTCAAGAACAGGTCTTCAGGTATCAATTTTTCAAGCATAACTACCTTGGATCCCTCATGGTCATAGCCTTGTGTGGGCCAATGCCCCACCATCTTGGCTCCAGTAGCCTTGAAGGTGTTGTATATCTCCTCCATGGCATCACAGAAGTAGTCTCCATATCCGATAGAATCTCCTAGCCCAAAGACTGCCACTGGCTTATCTTTGAGGTCCAACCCTGCATTTGAGCCTCAAATGTCAAGGCTGCCATAGGCCAAGAAAGGAGTGGACAGGCATTTCCCAGAGCAAGCCTGTCGGCAGTACAAAACAGGTATACTACGGTTCAATGTAGCAGGGCACGGTCCAGCATGCATTCGCCATCCATTGTGACACCAAGCTGTCACTGCAGATAACTTGCATATGTTGCCTTTCAGTGTGAGCTGCCTCTAACCTTTGATGTCTTCCAGCACCCCGTCCCAGTTCGTGCCACTTCTTTCTGTGTCGCAGTCAGTGTTCCATGTGGGGGCTCCAACAACGAGGCCGTGGAACTCGGGCAGTTTTTGCAGTTCCGTCTCCCCGATTTCAGCAGGATCAGAGGCCTCATCGCCAAACTCCTGCAGCAGCGTACAGGCTGACCAATACAAGCAGACTATTGGGCCAAGTGGTCACTGGTGCCTCTGTTCATGTGACATGAATCATGTCATCACGAGTCAGATCACGAGTCCCTGCAATATTTCAAACGACTCAGCGTACCTCTTTGATGAGGCCAGCAATGTCCTCCGTATGGCCAGTGCTGGTACTGAAGAAGATGCCAAGTTGAGCCTTGCAGATGTTGCAACTTTGATCACGGGGAGACGAGCGCCTCCTCCTCAGAAGAGCAGCGTGGCGCGAGCTGGCGAGACTTTTTGTGCTGCCGAAATAGGCCCTGTTTGACTGCAGACCGGCACTCCTTGTACGGAGCCTGCAGGTACAAGTCGATAACTACAGCACATCCAGTGCTCAGTACTACCGCATGAGTAGCCAGATATGTGCAAGTCGCCTCAGTGCACTGATCAGTTCATGAACGATACATGCTCGCGACATCAATACGACACCTCGATTTTAACCCTATCAATTGTGCAACGTCCCTGCCAAGCACAAATGTTTGCTGCGCTAGTTATGACGATTACCTCGTCACAGGGACGGTGACTTGCACCTTCCAATTGGCCGCTGCCTGCATGCCGTCGGTATCAAGGACGTGAATAGGAATATCGGCGCGTCCCGGTGAAGGTCAAGCTGTATGCTAGTCTCAGTGCGCAAAGCGATGTTAGTTGCAGGCATCCTGCAGAACCTGGCCCGACACAGGCTCTGCTTGGGTAGCGTGTGCTGGACTTACGAAGCACGCGCATTGCGCTCGCGAATAAATGCCTCATTTTCAGCTTCAAAATACGAAATACGGTGTGGTTTTCCACCAGATGAAGTGGCATTCTGCATGCCTTTTTCGCGCTGTACGATACTTATGAAATGCTACACGTTAATACGACCGGCGGGGCTGCTTCAACAGGCACTATGTACAGACAGTTACTGAAGCATCATTACAGTGCAATGGTTGACACAAAGCCACACACTTGTGTACCTTAGTCAGCTGGCTGCAGATCTGAACATGTGTCAGCGCTGCTAGCATGCATGCTATACTTGTTCTGCAGAGCTAAGCTTGTTTACATGCGAGCATGATGCGAGTTGTAATGGTATGTGACGGCATGACAGCAGACTTGTGAAGCTACAGTACAAGATGTGGCAGCTGTCACATATGTGTGGACGTCATGCAGTATACTATGCTGTGCTAAATACTAATCTCCGAAATTACAGTCGTTGGGGTCATAAATGCTGTCTGATGCACGAAGGTAACCAGGATGGTGACGTCTGAGGCCAGCTTGAGAATTGCTTGGCTGGCTAAGTGACTCTCCGGTCACCAGGGAATTGCTTGGCTGGGGCTTGGACCCATCTTCAGGTGCCTCTTTTGCATAATGAGTATTGTCTCGTAGGCTGCAGCGGCCCGAAAGAATTTTAAAACCACATATGGCCCTGATGTCTTGCAGTTGAAGCCAGTCAAGGCAAGTTATGCTTGTGACAGTGCAAGCCGTCAAGTATGACTGCTTCTGTTTGAGCAACTCATGTATCTACAGTGGGACGGGAGTGTCAGCGCTTTTCAACTTGCCAGCTACAACACCCCTGAAAGTACAGCTGGGAGGCATGCATACACACTTCAACAATATTGCAGTCCCATAGAGAGCGTTGCAGCAATTACAGACAAGCATAGGGTTGCAAAGCAGCTGCCAGCTTTGCAGCTACAGAAATGGACAGAAGCCTTTGGCAAAGAGGGTGCAGCAGCAATGCAGCAGATCTCACAATTGCAGCCAAAGAAGCCAAAAACAACCATCTCGGGAAGACACCGCTTTCAGCAGGCATGCAAGTCGAGGCCAAGCAGTAATTGGTCTTCGTGTCCCTGCTGGAAGATTGCACAAGTCAGCTGCATCAGTTTTGTGAGATGAGCTAGGCAGACTTGAGAATGTCTGCTTGCACCTGCCTAATGCTTTGATGTCGTGGCTTGTTTGTGGCATCGCCAGCATCACCATGTTTCAAGTGTCCTATGCATACTGCAGGCTACCAAGTCAGACATTGGTGCTGTTGCTGGCCTTGAAGATGTGCCGCCCAATGTATATACCCAAGCCTCCACACAGCTGAGCTGCCCATGGCTGCCAGAGGTGACATCAAGCTGCTCAGGAATGCTGCCAGCAGCGCTTCCTGAAGCCACTAGACATGAATATAGTCCGTCCATGTTAGTAGCTTTGCATTCAACAGCCGCAGCTGTGGACTCGTCAGCTGCTGTCGCTGATTCATCAGTGCAGTTATGGAGATGTCACCAGCAGCTGTGGATGCAGCAGCAGCAGCAGATGCAGGTGCATCACTGGCTGCAGCAGCAGCATATTTAGCAACTGAAGGCGCACGCATGTGACAGTCGCTGGTCACACCAGTGGGAATTTTCAGTGCTTCTGACTCAAGTGCACTTGCTGCAGCTGAGACCCCTTTAGATTCTGCATAGGAATGTGCAAGCTGCAAACAGTGTTGTGCTCTACCTGGCGTGTGCAAGTGTGTGTTCAAGTCAATCCCATCTGTGTCATGTGCTTGTATGAACATATATTCTTTCCAGAATTACGAGACACCAGATGTATTAGTGTATCATTGGCAGACAGCTGACTTGTGCAGCAATAATTGCAACATCATGGCTGCATCATTGTGTCTAAAATCAAATGCTACTTTGCTGCGAGCACAAGCAAAGTTACTCCGTCGAAGTCTTTAAACGAATTCACAGGATGCATCCTGCCACATTGACTGCAGAGAACATTACGAGTTTCATTATTATGGTGCTGGTAGGGCCAGTGCTAGGGCATGGTCCTTTCGATCTTGAAACGAGTGAGGAAGTCGAAAACGCACTTCTGTCAGTGGAAGCGATCGGAAATACACAACGCGTTCTTTGCCCGCGTTTACTTGGGACGTTGGACCGAGATCTTCACTGCTGTTGTTCGCGAACTGGTATACACAAGTTTTCCTCCGGTCGGAACCTGTTTCACGCAATCGCAAGTTTTCAAAGCCTTGTTGAGTGTTTGACCGTGTCTGACGAGGTTGCGATGATTTTGCAGACAAGAGACGATGTTGGGTCTTCAAGCAAACTGGTTCCATATTTTTCTGGTACATTTCAGGCTGCCACTGTTGATAGCTAATTAGCTGTGCACGAGACTTCGCTGGAAAAGCATCAAGTTGCATGGCTTGTCCTGCTGTCTTCTTGAGTCTTTACTCGGCAAATTTCGTGCAGGCCGCATCAACTTGCTGGACCCTTGCGTCCGGAAGAGCTGTAGGTGCGTCCTGCAGGCAGCTCAAACCTCGAAATTGCCTGAAATCACTTCACCTGCAAGAAATTGTTGGAGATGACAAAAATGACACATGCCTTCAGGGACTAGCAGCTTACGCTCCCTGCTGGCAAGCCAAGTCAAAGCGGGTGCAGCCTGCAAGCTAAACGGTAAAGTTTTAGTAGCACAGCCAGTCAAATTTGCATGTCAGTCACTGAGTGTTACCCTAAACCCTGCAGTAGGCTCATCAGCCTAATACAGCTTGCACAATGGCATAAGCCCAGCAGTACAACGCAATGATTATACCTTTGCCTCAGCCACGAAATGCTAACAACAGTCCTACTCTGGGAAAGACCCGACGCAACATGTTGCAGCTGTGCCAATGATGACATACAATGTACCTCTGCATCCATGTTGTAGTGTTGTCGCAGATGTGTGTGATGCTGCGGCCCAGTATGCTGAAGGCAACGCTGCTGGTGACCTTTGCCCTGTCAACACAACCACAAATGTTGGGGTCTGTCCTGACGTGTGGGCTGGAGGTGTTGCTTCTACAGCGCTTTGCTCTGTTGGTGGTGAGGCATCTTGACGCTGCTGCGTTTGCTGGTTGAAAGTTAACTTACTCTTATTCATGTGATGCTTTAGTTTGTCCATCCACTGTCCATCCATATGGTAGCTCTGCTGACGTCATAGAATGCAACTCAGGAAAGGACTCATTCTGCTCTACTGTGTTCCAGCAGCGGCCCAAGGCTAACCTTTTTGTGCTGATGGCAATGCAGACATGTGTGCCTCCAGCGCAACAGCATCTGCCCCTTGTGCTATCATCCAGTCTACAGACGATGAATCAGGCACAATATCCAACTATGGCTGCCCGTACTTTCCAGCTGGAGCAACCTGCTCACAATTTACAGGTGTGATTCAGCTTCTGCATGATTGCAATGCTTGCATCAACATATTGGAGTGTTGTATGAAGCCAGCATACTTGCCTGCCTGTCTGCTGTGCTGCGCAAGCAAGGCTGTCCAGGACCAGACCTGCTGTACTAGGCCTTATGATGTATGGAGGCATGCCGACAACCAACCGGAAATTCTATTCCAGTGCAACATTGTACATTTGTTCATTACAAGTTCTCACCATGACTCTTGGTTGGATCATTGCTGTTATGCAGGAGAGTGTGCAGATTCGTATGAATGCAATGCCCGCATGACTGAAAGCGAAGGAGCCCTTGGGATCTCAACAACAGTGGGAGTGTGCGTCACCCCTATAGCTGCTGGCTCAGCCTGCACAGCTGGATACGGTAACACCAAGCTTGAACGTTACCGGTGTACACCATGAGCCCACTGTGCACAGATACACTTCTTCCACCACATGTGGCAGCTCATATTGACTATCCAATCTGCAATGCAGAATGCATTTTCAGTGAGATGTTGCTCCAGATAGCCAACAACAAGATGCTGGTGGTGTGCAGACTTATGCTCAGGGTCATCATCTTTTGAAGGCTCCTACTGCACCTCCAGCACATGCCCAATTGCACGACCCGGTGCTTCTTGCAGTGCTCCTGGTAAGCCATGCGTCCGTAAGATCATGCATGAAACAATGTTTAGACATGCTGGGACCCAACAAGCACAACAGGGTATCATGCTTTGCGCTTTTTTGTTTTGATGAAAGCATACCTCTTGCTGCCATGCCCACTGCCCATGCTTGTCAACAGTGGGCCATATTTGCCGTTATGGTTGCCTCTGTTAAGTTATCTTTCCCAAGGCCTGTGTCTCCTGTTGTTGCTAGCTTGATGTGTTGTCCATGCAGATATTTGCAGCGCTGGCCTTCCCTCAGCTGGTACCACCACTTGTGGAGCCAGTGACCCCAGCAACGTTTGCCCTAGAGTGGTCCAAAATGGAGGTTGCTTTGCTGGCGGTAAGTATCAAAGCCAAAGCTGCATCATGCCTGGCAGCATACATGACAAGCGCAACTGCATCACCTTGAGAAGGGCCAGCTGTTGTACAAGGTTTTCCTTGGAAACATTGCTTGAGATGTCATTCAACAAAACAAGATGCTCATTCTAGTTTTGGCATTGCACAGCTGAATGTAGCTGTAATAGGCATTTATGTGAGCAATCACAGCGTCAGAATTGTTTGTTGGCCTGCAGATTTCTGTACAGGTCAGCAAGTGTGCAATGCTGAGGGTACAGCAGCTGGCACGTGCGTCGCTCCAGCCAGTGCTGGCACTGCTTGCAAACAAGGAGTTGGTGAGTCATGCTTTGCCTTGCCTACCCCTGCTGTCTACACTTGCTGCTTGGGTCTTGGGTGTTGACTGCATGAATATGCATGCTATGGCAGCGCTAGCATTGCAAAGCCCATCACCACGTTGAATCTGAATCACAAGGCACCTGTAGTCCTCCCCTGGTTGCATTGATGCGCAGCCTGTGTTGTACCATGCTGGAAAATATCTGTAAGCATCTGCCGTGTGGCAAAAGAGAATTATATTTACACTGACAGTTGTTGTCATGCAGACATGTGCATTACTGGTGCTGAGTCCAGTGGAAGTCTGAGTTTACCCATCTCAGAGGTGTGCTCATCAAACAAGTGTCCACTTGCAAATGCTGGAGGCGAGTGCTTTTATGGAGGTACGCTCATGTTGCCTCAACAAGCTTTAGCTGACATTGCACATGGGTCCTGTTTTTTTGAACTGGAGTTGCATTGCGCCCCTGCCATGACTGCCAATGACCCAGCGGGTCCATCACTGCCATGACTTCAAATGATCACCTGAGAATTGGCTGTCTGCAAAGCTAAGGAAGCATGCAAAACGCCCTTGCTGTCCACTGCACATTCTCACAGTCACTTGCAGACTGAGCTGTTTGATTCGTATGATGCAGACCTTTGCAGCGATGGATCAAGTGCTGGCTCATCATGTCCGGGCGCTACAGCTTCAGGCGCTCTAGGCAGCTGTGCTACTCTGGCAACAGACTCAACATGCTATGCTGGAGGTGATACTGTATGACGTAGCCCTTTTTTTGTAGAACACAAACAATTTGGTATACTGGCCAAGAGGGATTCGGTATGTTGTGCAACTCAAGCTTGCATATGCAAACCATGCTGGCCACGTTGATGCACTGATTGGAGCATATGGGTCTGTCACTCTTGAGGTCTAGTAGTGGTGCAAATGCCTATAAGTCATCACAAGGTCATGCAGACTAATGGCAGTTGCAACCTTGCATGCTGACTTGCGGTGGTGGCCAATGACCCAACGCATGTCATGCAGATGGGTGTCAGAACCAAAACTGCAATGCTGTGGGTACGGCATCAGGCACATGTGTGGACCTTACTGCAGCTGGTGCTGCTTGCACTGCCTCAGGTGTGAATAAACTTTGCTTGCCACATTCATTTATGTCACACAATATTGCACACAGTAGCAGCATGCTGCTGAGCATCATATGATGCATGCCAGAGTTCATTGTAGCTATGCATTGACGTTTGGCGGACCATCATGTGCTTGTTTGTCATGTGTCCAGTGTGCTTTTTTCATGAACATGTGCTTTGATCAACCCACTATGAAGAATGATGCAGACATGATTCTGGACTTGAACAACCATACGCGTGTCACTTCTGGTGGTTTTGATTGCAGACCTGTGCTCACCATTTGGTGGTGCATGTCCCTCCACACTGAAGTGCCCGTATGTAGATGCTGGAAGTCCATGCAACAGCAGTGGTGAGTAGAGATCTTTGATTACAAGGGCCTGAGTTTCATTGTGGACGTAACATTGTGTTGTTGCCATATGAATGGCTTGGTTCACACACCAGTACCACATGCTGTTTGTGTCATTGATGCTCTGCTTGTTGATCACAAGGCTCAAGCATAGGTTGTGGGAAGAATGTATCAGCTAGCCAGCAGGCAGGTTGCAGTATCTATGTGGTTCATGTGCTCTCATGGCAATCAGAAATGAAGGTTCTGATGGCAATTGTCTGGTGCTACAGACTTGTGCAGCTCAGGCGTGGCTACTGCCACCCCATGTCCATCTGACAATGAGGGGTGCCCCAAGCTGATTTCAGGTGCAGCATGCACAGCCACAGGTGAGGATAACTGCCAAAATTTGATGTACATCTGGTCCCTGTGTAGGTATTGTGATGTATAGTGTGTTGATGACTTGTGAGCTGTGAAGCAATAGGGATGCTGGCAGCAACGGGGCAAGACTGCGTGACTGCATGGTGTGCTTACTTTGCACATGCTGCGTCGCTTACCATTGAATGCTATTGTGTGTGATTTTATTTGACACCATTCACGAGGTGCTCTAGTGCTAGCGCATTGCAACAATGACTTGATGTGCACATCAGCTTCAACCAAGGTGCGAGCACAACATCTAACAGCTATGATTGGTGTGCAGATTTGTGTGTGTATGGTGCATTTTGCATTGGCGCCAAGGCTGATGGAACGGCATCTGGCATCTGCACGCCATTTGTCAAGGGATCTGGAAGCACTGCAACGCAAGTGGGTTCTCATGCTTGTTCTGATGTCAAACAGTAACAGGTGGTCACTACGTGTGCAGCTCATATGCCCACAGCCCTTGGTTGCTTATGACAGCCTATCACTACCCCAAGCGCAACCTTGGCTTTTCTTGTCAACCTATCATCAGAAAAGCTTGTATCCTTTGCATGATTTGCACAGCACAGTGTCTCTTGCAACTGGCTAGATAGTCTAGTGTTATTGACAAGCAGCAGCTCACCAACATGTGATCCTTGCGACTGATATGCGCATTGCCAAACACATGCACATCATACCAACCCTACCTCTTTCATCATGTATGTGGGGGCATGTTGGCCAGCGTTACTTTGTACCCATCTTTGTCACGATCTGGCGCAAGCTTGGTGTGTATGCTTACAACTGTTGACTGTGCCGTGTGCTGCTGTATACAAATTTTTTAGGGTTTAGGGTTTAGGGTTTAGGGTTTAGG
>JAABUK010004930.1_pt1 | contig 21285 bp, 13 predicted proteins | sample 5559141 | NCBI WGS metagenome assembly JAABUK01 (sample SAMN10711869, study PRJNA513367) | rock metagenome | isolation source: Antarctica rocks | place: Antarctica: Victoria Land, Pudding Butte nord | collected 2016-01-03
GTCCTCCTGCTCCTCCTCCTCCTCCTCCTCCTCCTCCTCCTTCTACTCTATTTGGGTCATCGCCTCCCAAGGTAGGAGGAATTATCGCGGTAAGCGCAGTAGGAGACGGGGGAATGACCCCATCCCAAGCAATGACATCTAAACCCAACACTGCCCTGTCGGTGAGTAATTGCTCCTCCACTGCCTCGACTAGGTTTTGCGCACTATCTGCATCAGCCTCATGATCACGATCACGATCATCCCCATCCTCGTCATGACCCGGAGCCTTTCCAGCCCTCTTTCCACGTAGACTCCTCCTCGTCCTGGACTCGGTTCCAGGTACCTCGCCCTGAAGCAAAATGACCGCGGCGACATCCCCTCCCGCACACTCATGATCAGCATGTCGGGCCTTCTCATCCTCAATAGTCTCGCGTAGAGTATTGACTGCTTCGACAATATCGAGATACTCTTCCCGTAGCCTCCATTGACTCGGGCGTCGTTGCCTTCCAATCTCGCTGTTCTCGCCCAGCTCCCCTAATGGAGGTGCGTGTGCTGATAAGGAGGAACGGAAGGGATTCGCCTCTAAAGAATCCCGCACAGGAATGGCGAGAACAATAGCTCCAATGACCGCTCTGACCTCGACGGCTTCAGGCTCTGGGCCGAGAAACTGGGTGAGCCAAGTTTGCGTGGTCGCCTCACCTGGGGATCCAGCTGATACATCTCCGTCATGATGCGCTGGGTCATCTTCATCTTCTACTCCCACTCTTCTCGAATCACCACTTGGCCTCCGGGGGGGGAGTCGTGGTAAAGGCACCTCATCACACCACAACCCCACCTTCCGATCAAAATATCGGGTCTTAATCCTCAGGGGCGGATGAGTCGTATAGCCCGCGAAGGACTTTCGTTTGGTAGCATTGCCGTCATCGTGAGATCCTTCCGAGGGAGGGGGAGCTTCGCCGGTCAAGGCTTGAAGGAGGGGTGGGATGAGAGATGGCGTTTGTGGTGGAGGTGGCGGTCGACATCTGGCGGCCTGGTTGCTCCTGGCCGAAGGTTCGAGAATGAGGACTCTGAGTTGGGACATTGACGGTGGTGATGATGATGATGACAATGGGAGCGTGCTGTGAGAGTCTGCGACGGAAGTGCTACTGATCATTATGGGAGGAGAAGGAGGAGGCATCCTGAGACCTCGAAGCACGCAATACTCGCTTTTGGATCGTGTGTGGGATCATGTTGAGCGAATTTTGAAAGCAGATACCACCATGTATGCCATGACCTTCTTGGATCTGATTGTTCCGGAGAAGAGGACAAGTCAGTGAATCCCATGACTGCATAACATAAATGATATTGGAGGATATTTCTAATACTATTGCCTTGTGCGGATGGTATTCCGCATGAAGATTGACGAATGTCATGTCGATTTCTATCACTGCAAGAGAATCGTAGAATGGCTTGTGGTTGAGTGGGAGTATGGTAAGATTTGAACACTAGATTGACGCTTCCAGGAGTATTGAACAAACGATTACCAGAGCCCATAGCAGTACAGCCCACCAAAGTCTCTCTTTGCATGCCAACTCTCGCAAGCCAATCTCTCGCCCCCCAAACGTGCATCCGCCGGATTCTGCAATAATTACAGAGTAGTATTGTAAGGCACCACCTCTTTGTGAACACCACCCCCAGAATCGGCGACAAGTCAATAAACAGCCAGCCGAGTATGCTTGTCGATGTAAAAAAACCCAATCAAGACCAAGAATGCTGAAACAAGCAAGCAAGCAAAGGTAAACTCGTTGGAGATCGCGTAAGTTGACATTATGCCTGTTTCCCACCTCAGAACGTTGTCCACTTCTTGAGATTGACCAGCAAGAACTCCTTGAAAAGATGCAAGCGCTCCAGGCCGCCTGAAATCGAAAGGAAATTGTAGCAAGCGTACGAATTAATCCTCGCAGACATCTCGGCACCGTCCAGACAGTGCTCATCAAAATGACAATTTCCTCAAGTGGTATTTTCAGCTTCCAAGGAGCTTGGGTCGATAGTCCCATATGGCATCATTGGTAAATCCATCATCTCCCTTGGAGTGTGATACTCGGATATGTCGTGCATAGGCATTAAGCTGCCATCGTCCATGGAAGGATTTGGCATTCCAAGGTTGAGATTCTGTTTCGAGTACATCTCACTCAACATCATGCCGTCATCTGGTAGATTTGGGTCATGTGTCATACTGAACATGTCGGCTGACGCACTTCGATGGATGCTCGCTAATGGCGGAGAGTGATCGGCAATTACTGGATCTGGATGGCTCATATGCGAGAGGGGAGTATGCGACGGAGGTAACATATGTGCGGGATCCATCATCGGTGACGGCGAGAGGAAAGGCAGGCTGTAGGGCGTGTGAAAGTCGGCTGCAGGCATGCTGCCCGTATGGGTTGCAGGTGGGAACCCATATTCAGACGGTGAAGTGGTTGCGGCTGACATGGGGAAAGATCGGAAATCCATTCCATAGCCCGAGGAAGTGTCTATGCGAAGGTTCGGGCCAAGTGGCCCTTGACCCGGATGTTGAGGTAGAGGTTGGAATATGTTTGGGTCTGGAGTAAATTGTGTTGAGGAATGCTGGATGTGAAAGGTGGGGATTGGCGAATGTAGCATCGAGAAATCAATTGCCACGGGCACGGACCGACTGCGCTGTCTCTTATGGCCTGGACCTCGTCCAGGATGGAGATTCATGCCGAAATGGTTCTCTTGGTACATGCCGACGTGAGGAGGTTGTGGTCGAGCGAATTGAACAGTGGGCTGTGAAGCTGGGCGAGCTATGCCCATGGTAGGCGAGACTGGTGCCGAAGCTGGCGTTGCGTTTATCTCGAACGGGCTGTGCCTATTTTGGAAGGAATCGAGCGAAACCAGCTTAGCAAGCTGCCCACTGAGGACTTTGGCGTGCCCTCCAAGATGGTGGATGAGAATTTGAGATGCCTGCTGATCCTCCGTAAAATCACCACATTGGTAGAAGCCGCCCGAACCAGAGGAATCCATGAAGAAATTCGGAGGTCGAGTGAGTTCAATGACAAGGCCACCAGGCCTTGGGGGCGTTCCGTTGTTAGCTGCATTGGGTTCCCCCGATTCCAATGAGATGTGTTTGATGAACGCAAACGGAAATTCGATCTTGTAGCCCGCAGAATCGTTATTGATGTAATAGGTGATGCATGCTTTGTCCGGTGAATAGAAGATGACGAGGTCCATTGCATTCTGGCCAACGCGTCGCCAACTGCCGATACTAAGTGATCGGCAAGTAAAGTGATGAATGACTAGCAGCACGTCAGTCTTGAGAAGACCCGCCAGGGGGTGGTGATTGCGTACCAACTTTGCCAGAGCCGTTGTTCTCGCCATTCAGCATCATTCCGCCGCTGCCATATTGAGTCATTGGTCCGCCAGCTCGACCCAGCAAGTGTCTTGGAAACGGTTTGCCTGATTCCAGGGCCTGCATGGCGAGCATATGCCGCATGGAATCGGGAACACTGTCGCAATCCTCTCCTGTTTCAATGCTCTTCTTGGCGATCGTCTTGATCTTTGCGCGTCTGCGGCTTTGGGGTTAGTCAGTTCTGGGTGCTCCACAAATCGATAGCTGTAGGGCCTACCTGTTTTGAAACCAAATCTGCACAGACCTCTCGGTCATGTTGATTTCTTGCGCAATGCGCTCTCTGGCTGTGGCAGTCGGCGTCGGGTTTTTGTTGAACTCTACCTCCAAGGTAACCAGTTGATCTTGTGTCGCTCTCTGCCTTTTCTGGTTCTTCTGCTGCTGGGTGAGAGTGCTCTTGCGCGGCGGCCTCCGTGCCGCCGAGGAGGCAGATGTGGCTGGTGTGGTGGAGATGGATTCTGCTGGCGAAGGAGTCGATGTTTCAGACATTTCAGGTTTCATGTCGTCGTTCTGCATGCTTGCAACTATGGCCTAGGGTGTGTCAATTCCCTGCTTCGCCAGCTTTTCGACAAGTCAAGTCGGCTTCCAGCGATATCGCCTGGCCACTCTAACAGGGTTGAGGTCGAATCAATCGTTCAAAACCGAGCAGACGAGCGAACGGGACGGGAGATGCGTCACCGTAGCAGTTTTCCGGTACGAGAAGAGTTGTCGTGGGGCCGTATAATAGTTGGACAAAAGCTGAGCTATGCAGCCAAAAAAACGTTGGGTTCCTAGATCAAGATTTCGAGGTCGAGGTCGATGTCGAGCAGGATCTGGAAAAGGCTGGCGAATTAAGGGGTGTAAAAGAATGGTTGGTAGAAGGAGTGTGGTGGAGGCCTTGAAAGAGTGAAAGGCGTTTCCAGAGGAGCAAGACAAAGCGAAAGTGAAGAAGGGACTCGAAGCAGAACGGAATGGATGTGGTGCAGTTGGTGAGGGTGAGAAGGGAATCCAGGGAGGAGAAGTTGAGAAGCGTCGATAGACAGCAGAGGCGGCGGGCTGCCGAGAAAGGGCGCGGAAAGGGTTTAGTGCCAGGGGCAGCCCCAAACCATCGCATCCCCCACCCTCACTGCCAAATAATGCAATCATGCCGTCCAATCCTTCCACCCGCAGACTTACCGTCTAGGCGACATGCACAGGCGGGTTCAGACAAGCAGCCTGCCCATGGGCATCCACCTAATGAGATGCATTCACTCGGCGTGGGCCTTGGTAGAGAGGTACGACGGAAACCTCTGGCAACCACTTATCATGGCTTGTGGCAGTACTCCTAAACCTCTATACTTGGACATCAGAGCCTCCCCCCCCCCTACTGGTCACGTCAGGCCTCTCATGCCATCGTGCGCCTCAGAGTGGTACAAGCTTTGGCTGTCTGACTGCGACAACAAGGGGAGGAAAGGTTAAGCCAGCAACAATTGGATAGCCTTAAGGACGTTGGCCCACGATCGAGTCGCTAGTCGCTCCCAAGCGAGGCTTGTCATAGGTTCGTCGCAGCGCGGCAGATAGGCTGATCGATGGTCTGTGTGCAGAGACAGAAGCAGAGAGAAGTCCGGACGAGGTGTGCCACGGTCCCCTTGTCATTGCCCTCTCAACCACCAATTGGACTCACTGAGAAGCTCCACTCAGTAGTAAGCATATGTGGTACTAGCCATCCATAGAGCCTACCAGCCAGAACGTACGCAGGACGTGCCCGCGTGCAGATCTACCCCTGAAACGTGAAACTGTCACGCAATCTGTACACAAGCCTTTTGTCATCGTAGCTCGTACGGCGGCAAGCAGTTAGGAACGAAAATAGTCGGACATTGTAGCATGTGTACCATGATGATAGGGTTGGAACGCATCAGCATCAATAATGCGGTGTATCGAGGCACTCGTTCCTCGTCAGTGGTTGTTCCGAGGAGAAACGAGAAAGGAGGTCCAATGCAAGTCAACGTTGGAACTAGCCAATGCAGGCTAATCAATCAAAAAGTCGAGGCTGTTAATCTCTAACTCCATCTGGGTAAACTCAGGTACGAGCACACCACATCGCGGCGGCTGGCGTTTCTTCCGTGGACTGGAGGAATTGGATTGGCCTGCTGTAAGACTCGGTCCCACGTCAAGGTGCGCCAACAGAAACTTGGTGTCTTACTCTCTCAGAGCTCCAGGTGTAAACTGCCGGTGGCCATCGCGCTACCAGCCGAGGTCCAGAATTCGTGGTTGAGAAGGACGGCACGGCGAACAGCGAATCGGAGTCTGCAGCTCATGAAGAGCAAGATCGATAACAGTACTGTTGTGTCCGAACAATGGGAAGAACGCCGCACGAGTGCGCCATGCTCCTGTCGGAACCTTCGAGCACGGCATGATGAGGCACCGCCATGCTAGCTGCAGGAGAGAACCAAAGACTGGTGTGCATCCGAGAAGCTGAGCGGTGAGGAGGCGATAACGACTTCTCCTGGGGAGAGAAAACCGTCGTCTGTGCTCGCATAATGGGGGCAGATGTGAGTCCATTTGAGCAAGGCATGACTTGAAAGCTCCAGATAAGATGCTCAGGGTTTATCGCCAAATAGTCATCAAGTATGCAATCTCTAGTGACGAAGATTGGGCATTTGAGAAGGGGAGGGGAAATGTTGAAATGTTTTTGTACATGGCCAAGCACATCTAACTAGCGTGGACGCATATCTATAACATCTTTCCTAACACCTTACTGTTCCCTGAGATACCCATGCCTGCTCAATGCAGATGCTCTTTCTTGACCGACCCAACCCCTTTGCTGAGCACATCAATAGACTTTCGTATCGCGTTTTCAACCTTCGAATGCTGTGCAAGCCCCAAAGGCTCTTCCGAGACAGCACGCTCATCAGAGGCTCGGGTTGGAAGAATTGCCCCAACCTGTGCCTCTCGCTCCGCTTCAATAGCAGCCTTAGCTTCCTCATCAAACCTCGTTTTGTGGTGTACCAGGTTGCCTGCTTGCTGCTGAAACGGAGCAGCTGAGTCTTCAAAACGTCGCCGCAGAATATGATCCTGCTCGATGACTTGGAAGAGGTCCACGTCGGACGGGAAAAAAGCTGCCTTCAAAGCTTTGATGGCCAGTTCGCACAATAAGAAGGAGAGCACGATCACGATCAGGGTCAACCACCATAGCGCATTCCGTCCGAACCGATCCAGAAAGCCCATCTTGACGTTGTATATGACGTTGTTCTTGTAAACGGCAGAGAGCATGATATTCCATGCGAACCATCCTCCAATACTGGGGACCAGAGCAATCACTGCCAAGATAGTCTTGTTGTGGATTTCCAGCACCTGTAGCTTGACATTCACCACGATGACACATGCCGTATATGTCATGACTCCCATCGCAAAAAGGCCGTTATCGAGCGTGAAGCTGGTCCGCGCGTAGATTCCGTACATGATGAAGAAGACCAGCATTGCTTCCACTGTTGCCATCAAAGTCCACCATAACCAAATCTTGAAATTGAACGCACCCTTTCGTTGACCTTTGGTATAGAGTTCAGGCACAGCCAGGAGTGTGGCGGGCGACAGGTCGGCCATGAAAGCCCCCAGAAAGATGATCGGTAACGAGGTGAACAATGTATTGTACCAAGAGAGTGACCAGCTTTCGTACAAACTCGTTCCTGTGTATCCATTACTTCGCTGGTAGAGAGCTTGCGTCAGATAAAAGAGCATCTCTTTGTACGTTGTACCCAGTATGTATTTGCTGATTCGATCGTAGTTGTATCTCCCGTGCACCAAGAGCAATTTGGTGAGGAAACGGAATTGAGCGATGGCATAATCACTCGTTCTCGCGGCTTGAAGACCTTCCTTGCCTCCAGAGATGCCAATGCCCACGTCAGCCTCCTGAATCATTGCCACATCGTTTGCACCGTCCCCAATGGCTAAGGTGACAGCCCCGTTCACCCTGTGTCGAATTGATTTCACAAGCATCGCTTTCTGACTTGGACTTGCTCTGCAGCAGATCACAGAATCCACCATGATCGCGAGATCCAGGAATGCCGCTCTTTGTGAAGGCTGACCCTCGATGGAAGCTAAAGTTTCGCCATCAACAACAAGGACCCCATGGGCGACGGTCCCTTCTGAGATGTCAAGCAATGCATTGGTGATTCGGTGTTCGACGGAACCGGCGACCTGATCAAGAATGACGAAAGTAGAATAGTCCTTGGCAAGCTTACAAGAACGCGAAATGCTGATTGCTGTCTCACGTTTGTCACCGGTAAGCATCCAAAGCTTGATGTTGGCTCTTCGTAATCGGTCAATGGTGTCTGGAACGCCATCCTGCAATTTGTCTTCAACGGCACTTGCTCCGATGATTTCGAATTGCTTCTCAATAAGATTGGCTGCCTCGTCAATCCGCCGTTCTCGGTCGCTGAGGGATGTCGTTGCTTCGCGGTAAGCGTCTGCCCACTTGCGATATTCTTCCCCGTCAAGATAGCGAGCTGCGTGCAGAAGTGTACGTAGACCTTGAGTAGCAAACTCGTCAAGGTGCCGCAAAGTTTGCTCCATCACCCATGGCTCGTTCAAGACCAGACTATCATTGACAAGGTCTTGTATATCTGGCAAGCGAGGCGATGCTCGTCCTATGTATCCTCCCTGCGTAGACGAACGATGTGATGCCAATTCCTCAGATGAACGCGGCGAGAAAGGAGGAGTATGAGGGCTGGCAGGAGCAGTCGGTGATAGGGCGATATCGGCCTCCCGATCTGATAGCCATTGATCAACACCCAAGCATGCTGAGCGTCTTTGTGCTACTGTGCTGCTTTTGCGTCTCACTCCACCTGCGCCAAAGCTAGGGCGTCCAACACTGGGAGCAGTACTCCGTCTCCTCAGCGCTTCTTGAGCTTCCACGCTTTTCCTCTCATTGACTCGCTGTTCGATTGCTTTGGCTTGCACAGCAGCCAAATCAGAAAGGCGTAACAGGCCACGGATGATTGTGTCTGCCCCCTTGCAATGAATGCAAATTCGACCATCAGGCTCTCGAACGACGACGCTCATTCTTTTCCGGCTGCTAGTGAACTCTATAATATGAAGGATCTCGTATGTCTCAAAAATCGGATCCGCGCTCTCGCCTCTCAAAAGGATCTTGACGGTGACTGTGCTGCTTTGACGACTCACAAGCAAGTAGCCCATTTCCTGAGCGGCCGTGACTAAGGCAAGCTCGTCGGGAGATGTCGCTTGATACTTAATCTCGTTCGAATGCGGTTTTCTCTCGGGAACACAAGTGTGACACAAAGCTATTGAAAGAAGGAGAAATCTCGCTTTTCGGGCAAGTGGAGCGAGAGGGTTTTTGTAGATGAATTCAACCAGCCGCCTGGTAGACTCATTAGGAGACGGTGACGTAGGATTGGCATACGCTGAACTTCGCCTTTCAGACGATGACTCAACATCTTGCGAACCGTGATGTGAATTCCTGGTTCCGACGAAGCTCGATGCGATTGAGCTTCGAGGAGCTTTCCGGATTTCTTCGCTTCGTAGTAAGACGGGAGACTTGCCACTCGTTGTCTGATTTGTCTCCATAATCTTATCTTTTGCTTTTGAGCTGTGCATTTCGTTCTCGTGGGTCCAGACATATCCAGCACAACTCAGCTTCTTCACCTTCATTTCATTCTTGGTCAAGGTGCCTGTTTTGTCCGAGAAGATATAGCTGACCTGGCCAAGCTCCTCGTTGATTGTTGACGTCTGGCATTGCATCGGTGTGTTGGAGACTGTATCAAACATGTCAACGTCACCATTCATGAGCATGATTTGAATAAGCTTGACAATTTCCATGCTGATATACAGAGAAAGTGGTAGCAGGGTGTTGAACATGATGATGAAAGATGTTAGAACATGACCCCAGTCCACGCCAGCCCGTCCAAGGTACCATGCCTTGTCTTCAAAGGGATCCCAAACACTGTAGCCAGTAGCGCAGCCCACGGAAAGTGCCACAACGAAACCAGCTATGAGGATGACGATTTTGTTTACCAGAGCTTGTAAGGCTGGAGCCTTGATCCGAGGATTCTTGTTAGCATTCTGACGTATTCGGCACTCTTCTCCTGTATAACAGACGAGTCCTGCTACAACAGGAGTGTTTCGCAAAACGCTCCCTCGATACATGACTTCACTTGTGGTGAGAGGAAACGATTGCTCTGCAATGCAAATCTTGCCCTCGAAACGGTAAAGGTCCATTGACGGATCTTCAACGACAACTTCACCTTGAAAATGTGATACATGGTCAAGGGTTTTGCATTCGTTCAGGAGTGGCACAGGAGGCTGCTTGTTCTTGAGATTGGTTTCGCCGTCCAACGCCATCGTCTCCATAAATGCAGTACCGCGCTCCGCATAGATCAAGACCATATCAGCAGGAACTTGGTCGTCTCGGGCCAGACGAACAATGTCTCCTACTCTGATTTCTGACCATTTTTTGCCAGTCCAAGATTGGGGCTCTGACGATGGTCTCCTTTCGACGGCTGACGTAGGCCCTTTAGCAGGGCGGCTTGTATTCAGCACCAGAGCTGCGGAGTTGTTCTCTTCTTTGTCGAGTTTCCAGCGGCGAATGTCGTCCCAGCCTTCTTTTCCCATCGAGATACCAATAAACGCAAGTAGCGGCACGATGGTAGTAAATTGTCCCGTGGTACTCAGCCCCGGGATCATCTGCATGATACTGATTGCCAGGAAGTATGCATTGGCAAGTTTCGAGAATTGAGCGAAAAGCTGCCGCGGGAAGAAGCTGATGAGACTGTAACGGGATGAACGGATAGAATTGTGGATATAAGGTGATTGAGTCCGCTCGTCAACCAAGTTGGCTTCATTGATGAAGATATGCCTTCCATGGGCGCTAGAGGGGATTTCATGTATGCGCAGAACTGTTCTCTTGGCTTTACTGTAGAAGCCAACTGCCAACTGCCATATTCGAGGGCTGTAGAGATGAGCCAAACGGGTTTTTGGTGCCAATAGGTCTTCGTTGGATGCAGGTATTACCCTGCTGACGGTGTTCTCATCATGCTTCCCCCAAGTGGTGCTACTGGATGAATCGCCAGCGGCGGTCAGCTTGATAGCCTCCTCTCGTCCTTGTGGAGAGGTCTGTATGTTTTTTGCGAATAAGGTCCTGCGCAGAGAGTATCCACGGTCTCGAGTTCGAGGCGTACGCGTGACGTTTGGCGAGCCTGACGCAATCGAAGGCCGGGTAGATTGGTTTGAAGGAAAGGTTTCTGACAGCATGGTGGACGCGACATTTTGCAGACTGCGCTCTAGATCTGACGGAATCGTGACTCGACGAGGGCTCCCTCCTTCGCCGTCTGTCTGCGCATCGTTTTCGGGTTTCTCGTGTTCGCTCGCATCGTGAGACATGGATGTTCGACGTCTTCAGCCAGCCATTTGAACAACTTCCAATGCAGAGTCTACCATCCCGCCGTTACCAGCGATTGGCGCCTGAGTACGGGGAAGAAATACCGCCAGGTGGTATTAAACTGGTAGTGATAGTATCATTTTCATTTTAGTGAAGACACCACGGTCGGAATCCACAGTTCACTCTCATTTCCAAATGGTGAACGAGAGTGACAGGCACTGCCGCGCAATCGCCCGCATTAGTGGGCCCCTGGATAAGCGCACACGCCCCTCGATCCAACGCACACCAAAAGTTGACGATACTGTGCCGCCTGATCTACCGTTCTGGGCACATGCCCCTTACAGACATTGGCTTTTGTGGCAACTACTACAACAGCAGCCTCGTCGCAAAAAGCGTGATTGCAACTTTCCTCGACAGTTCGGTTTGAGAGCGCGTCGTGCCCGATATTAGCAGCCGAAGGTAAAGCTGCGCATTGATTCCACGCTGAAGCCACATTGAGTGGTACAAATGATGGTAGTCAGAATTCTGCAAATGTCTCTTGACCGCGGCGGACCACCTCAACCGTGCTTCGTTGCCCACTCCTTGTAGAATTCGAGACACTCCTTGTTTGCTACGCTTGCACTCGTCTTGATATTCATACCCGATAGAATCTGCTTCACTGCCCCCTCAACCTTTTTCCCGTTGACAGTCACCGGAATCTCTCCTGGTGCCTGATCAATGACCCCTGGTACATGTCGTCCACTCAATTCGTTCTTAACGACATCTTTCACCCTTTGAACCAATTCATCGTTGAATTGCTTTCCCTGTGCCATCTGTAGGAAGAGAACCACCATTTCATCTTTGTCCTTCTCTCGTCTTCTTCCTATGCACAGGGAGTCCTCCACGTCTTCGCTAAAATGCTTCAGGATAATATTGTAGATTTCTGACGATCCGAACCTGATTCCACCTGGCTTGAGGACTCCATCGCTGCGGCCTAGCATCCACATTCCCCCCGTGGCGGGGTTAATCCGCACGAAGTCACCGTGACACCATACTTGCTCCCTTTTTTCCCCACCGTCCTTCCCAAATCTCTCGAAGTAGCTGCTCTTGTATTTCTTCTCCCCTTCTGGCCCTGGGGGCCAAAACATGCATGGCTGGCATGGAAATGCTACGTCGCAGACCAAATCCCCCGCCTCGCCAGTTTCTGTTATGTCGTGGCCAGTGGAGTCATACACGCGGACAGACATGCCAAGGCCAATACATTGGATTTCACCGGCGTGCACTGGTAGAAGAGGATTTGGCGCTCCAAAAAGGGAGAGGATATCTGTTCCGCCAGTGATAGAGCCCAGAAGGACATCTGGCCCAAAGGCTCGGTATGTGTATTCGAAGGTGGAAGGGGCTAATGGCGATCCTGTGGAGAAGATGGAACGCAAAGATGAAAATTGCATAGGTGGATTAGATAGCTTTGGCAGAAGGTTCGATTGTTCGAGGACTGAAAGATATTTTGCGGAGGTTCCGAAGTGATTGATCTTCAGCTCATCCACTAAAAATGGCAAACTCATCTGACCGTGTGGTTGGAATGGGGACCCATCATATAATATCACTGTTGCCCCTGAGCTGAACGAATCCACCAACCAATGCCACATCATCCAAGTCGTCGTTGTGTAATAAAAGCACCGCTCTCCCATAGATATATTGCAGTGGAGGGAGTGTTCTTTCTTGTGCTGGAGCAAAACACCAAGAGAAGAATGAACAATAGGTTTAGGAGCGCCAGTCGTACCAGATGAATACAAGATATAGATAGGGTGATCTGGTGGCAGTGGAATAAACTTCATGGGCTCGTCCAAGGAACTGCGTGAAAGGAAAGTGTCATAGGTGATTGGGATAGAGGATTGACGTTCGATGATGGGATTGAACTCGAAGGGACAAGACGGGACGGTATTGAAGATGACAAGGGTTTTGAGGCTGGGGAGAGCTGAGGTGATGTCGAAAATCTTTCTGTGCGTCTCGTGAATCTTCGCATTATATTGGACAGCGTTGTCTGCAAAGAGGAGGACCGGCTCAATCTGACTCAACCTATCGAGGACACCGCCCACGCCCGTGTCAGGAGAGACTCCTGTCCAGATAGCCCCCGTTGAAGTAGCAGCAAGCATGACTATCACCGCATTAGCATGGTTTGCGCAAAAGCAAGCCACACGGTCCCCTTTCCTTAGGCCACGAGCACGCATCGCGTTAGCGCACTGACGCACTCGTTCTCGAAGTGAGGCCCAGGTCACATACTCTCTTGTCATCTCAGTGACCGCAATTAGCGCCAGAGATTCAGGATCAGGATCCGCTGAAGGATACAAGAGATTTTCGGCAAAATTCAAGGTACAGCCGGGAAAGAACTCTGGTCGAGGAAACATAGGCGCGGAGACATCGAACGTGGATGAATATGAGTCAAATATGCGGATGCCTGTCCAATGGAGAATTTCTTCCCAGAAAGAGGCTGGATTAGATACGCTCCATTCATGCAAGTCCTTATAACTGCCAAATGTGAGGCCATACTTCTCACCAATGTGTTGTTGAAAAGCATATATCTGGGTTCGCTCCGGATGTGAATGCCTCCACAGCTCTTGATTCTCGAAGAGACCAGGGTGTTCCATGTTTGTATTTGATCCAGCCTCAATTACGTTGAGAGCCTGTGGATACCAGTAGGCAGATGTGCCAGTTGTCCAGTACTCCTCCTTGGACGTGCTGCTGACTCATCTTCATCTTCTCCGCCTGAGTACCAGTCCAGTACAGTAGAAGAGGTTCGGACTGGAAGCCGCAACATGACGTTAGAATGGGCCAAGTTTTCTGCAGTACTCCGTAGACAGATCCAGACCCCCATGGGTGTCGATTGCTGTGTGGGAGGAGGTTGGGCGAATGGGCCAAGAGCTTGGCAAGTGTTCGATTGATCCCAGCTTCCGACGTTGTGCTCACTCCCCCGGGATGAAAATGAAATTGTTAATTTCAGCATCCAACTGGAAAGATCCATATTACATTACTGACCCGCCCATCGATCATAATCCGCCTGAAAAGCATCGTCTTGTCTTTGTGCTCCTCTTTCTTCCTCTTTCACTTCCTGCAGCATTCCCGTTACCAAACCGTGAGCAGCTGAACGGTCAACTACGAGGTTCTTTCGGCTTGCCCGGTGCACCGAACGCCGCAAGGGGTCGACCAATCCCCACTGAGCTTGCAGAACTTTCAAAAGTGTATGTCATGTCCCCTATATTTCATCTGTCAGTGTCAACTCTCAATGCATCCACCGTGGCAAGCATCTTGACCTTGCGCACGGCTAACTTTGTGCGACGTGCAGAAGGTCCTCGCGGGCTCGTATACAAACCAGATCTACCTTACACCGCCACCACTCAACACGTTCGCCGCCCCATTCACGACGTCGAGGAGGACGAGTTCGACCTGCTTGTCTGCGATCTCCATTTCTTCAAGTAGCCTACCCACGCACAGACACAACTCCTATTCTGGCATCCTTCCCCCACAGCTCTTCTGGCCATGCCTCGTCGACTATCAAATCCCTTTCTCAATAACTCGCCGTCAACTCCCTGGCCGTCCTTTTCGCCTCCGACCGAAAAGGGCGGCAGTCTCTTCAAGACAACATCTGGGAAACCTAGCCGAATAGCCCAGTTCTTCTCTACTACACCCAAGTCGAGAGCGGAAGCGCAATCTGCTGCTGCAGCTTTGCTTGCGGCCAGTAGGGCGCAGGAACAATTGTTCTTGAACTCAACAACACCACCAATTAGCAGCCCATCACTATCCTTACCGACCATTTCTCTTTCTACTGCGACGGCGGATTGCAGCAACATGGACGAACCGCCGACTGCACTTTTCCAGCCCCCTCCTCCTGGCGAGGCGAGGCGGTTGGCTAAGCAATATGCTCAATTTGGACCTCTTAATTCTCAGTCACATCGATACACAAGTCGACACCAAGGAGGGGAGTTTCCGGAACCGATAATGGACGAGCCACCCTACTATTACCTTCTTACGACCTATATCTCCTATCTGATCCTCATTATCTTTGGGCATGTTCGCGACTTCTTTGGCATGCGATTCAGGGAAGAGAACTACCGTCATCTCAAGTCAAGGAACGGATACGCTGCACTCAACAGTGATTTTGACAATTTCTACGTGCGAAGACTGAAAATGCGCATCAACGACTGTTTCAATCGACCGGTCACTGGTGTCCCAGGTAGATATATCAATTTGTTGGATCGAACTACCGACGATGGCAACTACCATTTCCAATTCACAGGGACATCAACCGAGACACTAAACATGAGTTCATACAACTATCTTGGTTTTGCACAGTCCGAAGGTCCGTGCGCAGATTCAGTGGAAGATAATGTGAAGAGGTACGGTTTAAGTACGGCTAGCCCGAGAGGAGACGTGGGGACTTCTGACCTTACTCTTGAATGTGAGAACCTCGTGGCGGATTTCGTGGGCAAAGAATCGGCGATAGTCTTCTCTATGGGTTTTGGCACCAATGCTGCAGGGTTTCCTGCGTTGATGGGCAAGGGTGATCTAATCATATCTGATGAGCTCAATCATGCCTCGATTCGCTTTGGGTCGCGGCTATCAGGCGCCATGATCGAATCCTTCAAACACAACGACATGAAAGACCTCGAAGCGAAGCTTCGCGATGTCATCTCGCAGGGTCAACCCCGTACTCACAGGCCTTGGAAGAAGATCCTGGTGGTGGTCGAAGGTCTTTACTCGATGGAAGGGACTATGTGCAACCTGCCAGGTCTGGTCAGACTGAAGAAAAAGTATAAGTTCCGCCTTTTCGTCGACGAGGCCCACTCAATTGGAGCGCTGGGGCCCAAAGGCAGAGGCGTGTGCGAATACTTTGGGATTGACACCAAGGAAGTCGACATCCTGATGGGCACCTTGACAAAATCTTTCGGAGCCAACGGTGGCTACATTGCAGCTGACAAGGCGATCATCGACAAGCTCCGAGTCACCAACGCTGGGAGCATCTATGGAGAATCACCCTCCCCTGCCATCCTCTCTCAAATTAACAGTGCTCTTCGGATAATCAGTGGAGAGATTGTCCCCGGTCAAGGCGAAGAGCGACTGCAGAGGTTGGCCTTCAATTCGCGCTACCTACGATTGGGCCTGAAGCGTCTTGGCTTCATCGTCTATGGGCACGACGACTCCCCTATCATCCCACTTCTGCTCTACAACCCAGCCAAAATGCCCGCTTTCTCGCACGAGATGCTGAAGAGAAAGATCTCGGTTGTTGTGGTGGGCTACCCAGCTACACCGTTGATCTCATCAAGGGCTCGGTTTTGTGTTTCTGCAGCACACAATAAGGATGATCTGGACCGCTTCCTCGCAGCATGTGACGAGATCGGGAACGTGCTACAACTCAAGTTTGCAACTGGAATCGCAGGAGGGGCGCTGCCATTGGAGCACGGGATCACGTGGGAAATGGAGCAGAGTCGCCGACGTCTCCAGAAACATGACAAGGCTGCAAAGGCACTCGTGTCTACCCCAAAATGGCGATTTGAAGACGTCGTGAAGCGGGGTGTTCAAGACGTGAAAGTGCCCCTGCGATGATAGCCGTTGGGGAAGCCTCTTTTCCAGAAGCTTCTCGCATATCTGCCTGGGATGAGACGCATCTACGCGGCAAGCCACAGTCCAGAGCTAAAACTTTTGCGGCTGCTTGGCCGACCTTGCACGAACCATGATGCATCGCCCAAAAGCGGCTCCAGATGTGGTTGGTATATATGTTGCATGTGCAATTGAGCGTTGTGTTGCCTGCGACCCGTGCAGCCTTTGTGACCGTTTCGAAGGGTCAGGCCCTTTACATAGAGTGGCGTTCGTGGTATATCATGTATGGATATGGGCGAGAGACACAGCGTCACGAACAGCGGCGGGCATGTTCTCACTTTCGACATAATAATATTCTTCCCATCAGGACTGCCTTCCATTAAGTTAATCAATGATCTCCTCGTTGCTGTATCGTCTTAGAAATCCGCGTGTATGCGACTCGCGGGTGGCTATCTGGGAGAAATGAAGCAACTGCCTGCACATACGACCCTCGACTTGTGGAATTCAAGATCACGAGGCATCCTCTACACCCTCAGACTGTTATCAATCAACAATTGTGCAACAACAGGCTAATAAACTCACTCCTCCGGCACATGTGGCCTTGGCCGATTTGTTTGAGCAATACACTTTATCACCTCCAGGCCGTTCGGTTTAGAGTCAAACAGTACCAGGATGTCCCACTTTGTGTCAGGCCTGGTGAGGCTCTGCCTCTGGAAAAGAGCCTGTCCCGTTCGACGTCCCAAGCAATGCAGAGTGACATGCAAGGCTCGTGAAAACGCCCCACTCCGGAGGGATCGAGTGCTTCATACGACCGGCGCTGCGCCACGGTGCTGCTGATTGACCATGTAGGCGATATTATGGCCTGGTTCCAGAGGTTGGTGGCGGCCGTCCTGCAGCAAGTCTGGCCAGCCCAGCCGGTTGTCAGTCAGTCTCCGGCATGCAAGCCCTCGACGCTCTCGCAAATCACGTTTCAACGCAACAAGACTGCGAACCACGGAACGTGATCGGGCGCTTGTGCTACCATAACTGATTCCAAACCCACGAATGCAGGGAGGTTGCTGTTTTCTAGCTGCGAGCATCTTCGAGTTGACGACGCCAGCTGAGGCGAAACGACTTTTCATGAACGATCCCGTCAGTGCCGATCACTCACCCGGAGCGCCGCATTTGGCTCCAGCTCCCACTGCACTTCTCCGATATCCATCTCATGGCAGCTGCGTGCCAAGGTGAGGATTCTTACGGATACAGGCTTACTTTACTACATGCGGCGGTCAAGATCAACGAGTCCCGGGATGCGAATAGACTTGCCAAATCCGGCATGTTGTCTGCGAGAAGTCGAATCGTGCTGGGGCGGATCCGCTGGTTTACATAGCTCGCCATTCGCGCAGTGAGAATGCCGGCGAAACGAGGTACTCTCGTGGAAGAGAAGCACAGCACATCACATCTCTTGAAGTTGAGATCGAATGCTGCCAAGAACGAATTGGCTCGCTGAGTCAGCACAATCCGGGTGAGAAAGCGACAGGCTGACTGCGATTCTACCTGGGCCTGGGGCTTCTTGCTCTGCCACCACCCAGCACAGCACAGCACAGTACACGAAGAGCACAGCACAGCTTCTCATCCATGTCAGGCTACAATCTCAATTGAACATCGGTAAGGACCAAAAGGAGACACTACCGGGGCTGGCGTTCTTCACCATGCTGTGCTTGCTGCTCCCTCCACAGAAGCGCCACGTCGTTCTACCTTCACCACTGTTGGTCAATCGTGGTGGGATGAGCTTCATTTGCAGACGACGCCCCACTTTGCAGTAACTAATGCAGCAGCATTGAACCGCCTCGCTCTCGTCGCAACTAAGTGGTCAGGACCGCATATGCAAGACGCGCGCAGAAAACTCACCCAATCCCACCGCCTACCCCACCATCGTCCTCTACAGCTTACAGGGTCTTCGTCACAGACGCCCTAGTGGTGTTCCCCTTCAACCACCCTGGCCTCGAACGCTATCGTCAACCGGACCAGGCTATTGCAAGGCAACAGCTTTAAATCGTCCCAGTGGCATCTGGTACAAGGCGTTGACTTTTCCCAATGCTGATCACGGATCGTATCGTATTTTTGTGCTCTCCATCTTGTGTTCTACCACTTCGCGTTATAACGCATCTGCTTGCCGCGTTGCTGAGTTGCAGCCTCATTCGGGCGTTCTTATATCACCCCTGCTCATCCCTCGACCTTGACCTTCTCACTCCCACCTTTGCTCCGCCTCATTGAAAGCTGCCCTGTCGCGATTGAACACTCTTGTTGTAACGCCTTCGTCCGTTGTGATTCCTGAGTTGGCCAACTTACGACAGAATTGATCGTTGCTGCTAGTTGGCATAGGCCACAAGTTTCCGCTGCCTTGATCTCACAATGGGCGGTCCACCGTTCTTGGATGCCTTCCCGGCAAGAGGGCACGGCCCTTCTTCCTTTGGCGGCGCCGGATCCCAATTTCCTTCTCGGTTCGAAGACGTTCAACATGACTTCTCCAAGCTCGACATAGACGAGATGAAGGAAAAAGACGGCGGCGCTCACAAAGCCAAGTCTATTCCGAGAGTCTCGTTCAATACAACCACCAAGGGAACACCAAGGCACTACGAATACTACGAATTTAAGAAAAGAGATGACTGGAGTGTGGCGGATAGAGTCAAGATTGCCGCGCCACAAGAGGAGCTGGAGAAGACAGTTTCCAGGGGGAAGAAGAGCAGCTCGGTGCTGGAGTCCTTGAAGAAGATGAGCCCAGATCGCCGGGCTCAGGTTGATCGACTGCTAGATCAGAAGAATCTCAACGAGGAGAGTAAAGATACTCAGTGGCACTGCGTTTTCATCGACTCTCCCAACCCCAAGGACAAGGACATTGGTGGTAAACGAATCCGGGAACATAAGACAATGAATGTTGTCGTCGCTCAGCACATCCTACCCGGCCGTGCCAAGTCTACTTCCCACGAGAGGAGCAAGTCCTTTGTTGGAGAGAGGTCAGACGTCACCGAGCCCCTCAAAGTGAAGGACAAAGCCAAAGACAAGGACAAGCAGTCGAAAGGCGGTAAAGAGAGCAAAGACGGCAAAGATCATCTTGCAGATCCGTTTGACAGCAATAAGTTGTTCAACGACCACGGCGTACCACTGGACAAACACGGACCAATTCCTGGATATCCACCCCAACCTCCACGCTTCGATCAGGGCATGGGACAACCTTTTGGGCCTCCCGGTGGTCAACCTTTTGGGCCTCCCGGTGGTCAACCAATGGGAGCTTTTCAACCCACCGGCCCTGCATACAATCCAATGTACGGCGACCCCTTTACTCAACCAAGTCCAGGTCAGAAACTACCACACGGCATTGAAATCCTGGGCGATCCTATTCCGCCGCAAAATGGCGCCAACAACGTCTTCAACCTTGACGACCTTCTCACACCCGAACAAGGCCCGACGCATCCTCATGACCAACATCCACAATTTCAACGTCCACACCTCAACAACTTTCAAGAAGCTAGGGCTCCACCCAGGAAGCCCGCAAACCGCCCCTTTATCATCCAAGACCCGCCCAAAGGTCGACGCGACTACACCAAAAAATGGATGAATGATGACAGCAGCCGTGAAAGCGACGACGAATTCCCCTTCTTCGAAGAAGACGAACGCAGCTCCCATACCTCATATGGCGACGACCATGAAAAGCTAGTCCGTCGCGGCAGCTTGGTCCCTCATCGCCGATCTTCAGTGAAAAGACGAGAACCCACCTACCGCGAACATCACCGAGGCTCGAGCTACCCGCTCGAACAACCCCAACGTCGCCAGGAACCTCGACGCGACAGCCGCTACAATGGCGACCGCGTCGAGACCATCATCGAGCGTCGTCCGCGTCGTCACTCCTCCCGTGAACGCCGCGAGGCGATTAGATACGTGCAACCTAAACAATTGGAATATCAATCGCGCTCGCCGCCACTAACGCCCATCTCCAACTCGAGCTACTCCCCCTCTCGCCGCTTCTCAGGTCTCCCGTATCCCCATGAACTCGAGCGCGATAGGGACCATGAACGCTTTGCGGAGGAGTATATCCGCGAGAAGCATATCCGGGACCGTGAGGAGGCACTTCAGAGAAGAGAGAGAGATCTGGAGGATCGAGATTTCTTTGAGAGGAGTGGTTTCCTTGACCGACTCGGAGAGAGGGTCAGTGGGCAAGATCGATATCATCCGTCACGACGATGATGGTTGGGTGAGACTCGCTTCTTCCCTATTCAGCTTGGTGCATTGATTTTCCTTGCCGCTTCTTGGGTGGGATACCTCTCCATCTTCGCTTCAATTTCTGATTCTGAACGGCTGTTCGCGCTGCCCAGCAAACCGTAAACAAACAGGAATTGTCAGGCTTGGTTACGTGGGTGGCTCATATGTTACGACTTCTTGATGTGTTACGACTTCTTCATGTGTTACGACTTGCAGGTCTCATCAAAGCTTTTTCTCCTTCTTGAATATCTCAAACATCGCTTTTACGCAGAACTTCCCTTAGGAGACAGAATGGGGCAGGCACTTTGTACTAGTTACGTCAGATGCAGGTTGGCTGCGACGTCAATATCATACGTTGGCGATCATGGCTGGAGAGATACGTTGACTAGTTATCCCTTGGAGGTGTACCGACAATCAATTGAGATTGCTACTCCTGATTCACTTATTTGTTCACTGCTACATATCCTGCTATCGCTTCTATGCTTCTATCCTTTAACAGCCTTGAGCTCTCTACATCTCTCCATACCCCCTCCCCTCCCCCTCCCCTATCTTCAAATCGCATCCCACCTCTATGCATCCCACTTATCACGTCCAATCCCCCCCCTATTTCCATATGTCCTCCCGTCTCTCCAAGTCCTCCTGCCTCTCCCCCTTCTCCCGATCACCAACTATCCCACCACCCTCCAAACCCTCCGCCCCCCCAATCTATTGCCAGCTACCATCACCTTGCTACAAATCTTAA